>Ga0207138_1054_pt1 | contig 20545 bp, 18 predicted proteins | sample Alteio_BWMinHeat_6_FD_153589 | JGI IMG/M metagenome (GOLD analysis project Ga0207138, IMG submission 153589) | Enriched cells from forest soil in Barre Woods Harvard Forest LTER site, Petersham, Massachusetts, United States -... | ecosystem: Environmental > Terrestrial > Soil > Temperate forest >...
CTGGGTCACCGCGAGGGAAAGCGCGAAGAAAAGAAAGCCCCAGGGTAAGACAGGATTCTCGCGGATCCAGGCGGGTATTCGCTTCATTTATTCTCCGGGCAGTCGGGCTTGGACTTCAGGCAGGCGCCTCCGCCCGGACGGCGGAAAAGCTCGAAGCTCCCGCAGCGGAGCTCTGTTTCGAATTTCTGTGCGCGGAGCGAAGCGACCACCGTCTCCATGTCTTTATCACTCATGGGTGTATTGTTAACGCTGGGATCGAGCAGCACGCAGTCGACGGGTGAGCTTTTTTCGTCCACGAGAATCCGGGCTTCATTCACCCAGTGGCGCGTGGCAAGGTGGGGCACAAGCCCATAGCTCGCCGATACGGACCGCTCTTTTTCCACCTGCGGGAGAACCTCGTCACGCAGCCACGCTTGATGTGCGCTTGCCTCGTAAACCCGCCAGAAATACACTTCGCTGCGCCCATAAGACAGCAGCGAGGCCAATGCCATCCAAATAAGCAGAAGATTTTTTTGTCGGCGGAGAATCACGGAATCGAGCGCCACGGGCAATGCGAAGAGGATTCCCACCATCGGCTCGATTGCATAGTGATAGCCGAGGGAAATTCGATGATCGCCGCTGGTCAGAAAGAGCATGAGGAAGCCCGGCGCGGCAGCCAATAGGGCCGCGGGAGCGAATAGAGGCAGAAATCCAAAGGGCAGCAGGGTGCCCCAAAAATATTTCCAGCGCGACCAAGCGAAAAGGCGGCCGAAAAAAATCAGCGGATGAAGAAATGGCGCCAATGCCAGGGAGAGCGGAGAGGAACCGAACGGCTCGTAGAGGTCAGAATAGGAATAGTGCGCACCGAAGAAGTCGGGCACAAAGCGGGAGTCCACGATAAAAACGGCCAGGCCGAGTGCGATCACGAAGAGGCCCAGCCAGCGCGTGAATGCGCGGGTTGGCGCGGGCCCGGCACCGAGGAGCCAGGCGAGCCCTAATCCGCAGGCCACGGGACCGGCTGATTCCTTTGCTGCCAAGCCGGCTAGCAAGAAGAGAAGCCCCGCCATGCGGCGGCCCAGCGATCGCTCCTGGAGAAGCCAGGCGGCGAAGAGAAAAAAGGGCAACATGAAAACTTCTGGGTGAAAGTCGAAACGGCCGGCTGCGCGCAGCGGGCCGCACATCCAATAGGCAATCGGCAACCAGGGCAGCGCTGGATGGCCGCGGCCAAGACGCTGGCGGGCCAGGTAGTAAAGCGCGATTGCGCCCGAAGAAAGCCCGATGGCCTGGAGAAGCAGGAGGAATTCCGGTGTGGGCCAGAGCGCGAAGAGCCAACCGAGAGGATAAACCAGAAAATTCTGGTGGTCGGCAAGGAGGGAAAGCCCGCCTTTGATAGAGGAATAGGGAAAGCCGAAGGGCACCACGTTCCAGATAGCATTCGTGAATATCCCGAGATCGGCCATTCCGCTTCCAAGGGCACGGTGCCGAAAAAGAGAGGTGAGGAACAAAAGAAGAGACACTGTGACCCAGGCGCCGCCCAGGCTGCGCAGAGGATGTTCCGACAGAGACTTCTGCCAGTGACTCCACGCCCGCAAGCCAGCGCGGCAAAACACGCTTTTACGAGCGGGATCGCGCCCCTGGCGTTGCTGCCACCACAGCCACGCGGTCAGCACGAGCGCGGCGACGCCGGGCTGTGTATATTCGATGTGGAAATCGGGGCGATGCAGCCAGATCCCGCCCGTCACGATCGGCGCGAGCACCAGCATGATGAAAAGAGAATCCCATGTTCGCATCTGTTTACTCTGTCGCGCCGTAAGGCGCTCCTATTATTTACCGCGCCTTACGGCGCTCATTGCTTTCAAATTACAAGAGTCGCAGCTATAAACAAAAGAAAACCGGCGGGGAAATGGAATTGAATCGCGCAAGGTGGGAAAAATTCCTGATCGTGCTGGGAGTACTGATGTACCTCCTGGAGTTTCCGCACGGGATTCATGCCGATGGTTTCGTGCGCTACGACGCGCTCCTTTCCTTTTTCGCCACCGGTCACCTCCAACCGATGCTCTATTCCTACGTGCATCCGATGATCTCAGCCCCCCTCCTGCTTCTGGGGCGAGTTTTCCATGATGGTTTCTGGTGGATGTCCCGATTCAATACTTTCGTTTTTCTCGGCACAACTTTTTATGCGGCCCGATCTCTTTCACGGATTTGGTCGCCCGAGACGGTGCGCACATTCATCCTGCTGATGTTTTGCGCCACCATGTTTCCAAGGCATGTAACGGACTACTACGCCGAGGTTTTCAGCGCCTGCCTGGTAGTGCTGGCGATTTTGGAATTTCAGTCTGGCCGCACCTGGTCCGGTATTCCGTTGATTTGTCTTTCCGTATGGAACACTCCGGGAACCGCTATCGCAGGGGCCGGCTTATTGACCTTTTTTGCTTTTCGTTCACGGCGCTACCGCTATTTTTTGGCAGTGCCGCTGCTGTTCCTGGGAATCATGGGAGAGAGTTACCTGAAATTTGGCGAATTGTTCCCAGGAGCTTACATGACGACGTTGGGGGCAAAATCTATTTCGCCCTACTACGCGGGCCCGGGATTCAGTTATCCATTTTTTTTCGGCGTGCTTTCTGTTTTCCTTTCTTTTGGCAAGGGCCTGTTTTTTTTCATGCCTGGCCTTATCGGGCTCTTTCACCGGAAAACTTGGGGACTGGATGATAAGCCACGAGAATTTGTAGTGGCAGGAACGGCCTATCTCGCGGGGCTTGTGCTTGTTTTTTCGCGGTGGCTTGATTGGTCGGGAGATTGGTTCTGGGGGCCGCGATTTTACCTATTCGCTTCCATTTTAGGTGTGATGATTTTGCTGGTTCTGATTCAGGAGGAAAATCTCAGCTACCCATGGAAGGTATTTCGTTTTTTCGCAACGGCGCTTTCGATTTGGGTGGGCTGCCAGGGCGTTCTTTACGGGCAGGATTTTCTCGAAGACTGCTTTGGAAAATTGCCGGACGCAGGTTTCATGTGCAACTACGTTCCGGAGTTCAGCGCCCTATGGCGCGTCTTTGTAATCTGGCCAGTTCCTCGGGGGCGAAAAGTTGCCTATCTCATTTATTTCCTGCTAGTGGCCGCCACCATACTCTGGCCGCTGGGCCGGGGATGGATCAGTAAAATTCGCTCTGAAATGCGGACACTTTGGCGCAACTATGGCCTAAGGTCGGGTTGGCGGGCCTAGCGAGGCTGTGCTAGTTTCTTTGGAAATGCGCCTTCCGCCGATCGAAGAATGCGAAAACCAGTTCCAGCGCCAATTTGGCCATGGCGATGACACTCGCCAATTCTTTCATCCACGTCCGCGCAAGCCAGGCCCGTTTTCCTACCATCTTCGCATGCATCAGGTACTCACGGCATTCCGGGATTTCCTGCCTCCGCCCGCCGAGGTGGCCGACGTTGCTTGCGCCGCCGGAAATTTCGCGTTGATGCTCGCCGAGAGCGGCTACAAGGTAACCGGAGTGGATCTCCTCGACGATTTTCTGCGCTACGCCAAGCGCAAGCAAACCAAGGGCACGATCGATTTCGTCCAGGGCAACCTCATGGAATACCGGCACCCGCGGCCGCTCGACGGTCTGCTGATGGGGGAAGTGATCGAACACGTGGCCTGGCCGGAGCGCCTGATCGCGTCCGCCCATGCAAATCTGCGTAAGGGTGGAATCTTTGTCGTCACCACCCCAAACGGCACTTACGGCGGAAACGACCTCCCCACGTTCAAGGACGTAGTGAGCGGCGACCGGAAAAATTTCGAAGCCGTGCAGTTTGACCCGAGTAAGCATCTCTTTCTCTATACGCCGGACGAATTGCGCGCGCTTCTGGAGAGTGGCGGCTTCGAAGTTCTGCGCATTGAGGTCTTCAATTCGCATTACTTAACGAAGAGCGGTTTTTTTCGTTACTTTTTTACGGTGGATACGCTCAAAGCGCTCGATCGCCGTCTCGCGGCGTTGCCCTTTATGGGCGGAAGCTCGGCGAACATGATGTACAGTGTGGCGCGGAAAATATAGGCCGGCCATTGGCCCAATGCATCAGTTCAGAGAATCAGTCCTACGGCTGATCCTTAGAAATACTTTGGCCGCATAGACGCGCAGCGCCCCGTTATGTTACTAGCTAAAGGTCATTACCTTTCTGGGTATTGGCAAGCGTTTCACGCAACGGAGAGGTGGCCGAGTGGCCGAAGGCGCTCGCTTGGAAAGCGAGTTGCGGGTAACACCGCACGCGAGTTCGAATCTCGCCTTCTCCGCCAAACTTTCGTATTTCCCCAAATCCTTCGTTGTCCTCCTCCTTCCTCCGGTTCCGGCTCTTTCTATGGTTCGATGCCGATAATATCCACGTAAGACTTTTTGCCTAGAAGCCGATAAATTAATCGATATCGAGAAATTCTTACTTGAAAACAGGTTGGCGTCTTTGACTATGAAGAAATAGGCGGCCCGGCGAGCGGTGGGGATTCGTGAACGATGAGGAAGAGCGAATCGCCAACACGAAGTCTTATCTGCTGCGGCGCTTTTCTTTTTTTTCTCACGTCATCGTTGGCCGTACCTGCAGGCCCTGATCTAGGTACCCCGCCTTCCTGCCCGCAACTTTTCGAGCAAGTCGCACTTGCCAAAGGGCTGCCTTCACCGTCAGAGATTGAGAAAAAACTCTTGCGGGCAGGTTACGATAAGAAAATCGTTGCCCAAATGATGAAACATCGCCCTGATATGGTTTCTCGGATTATTGAGGCAATGAAAGATACGCGTCGTTCGCCGCTTTACCCGTTCCCTATTCGTCCCTCCCGTCCAATGACGTTGTACCGAGCTGTCGCGCTCAAAGATTTGGCTGAATTTTCGACTAATGCAAAAACGAATGCGCAGGCGGCAGGTTCGCTGTTTGCGGCTCATAAGGATGAATTTTCAGATGCTGTGAGCTTTGCCCTCGCGAACTTCCATGTTGGCAGGCAAGAGCTAGGCGGCAATAGACCTGTCGTAGTCGTAATTGAAATGCAACTCCCCGTCTTTTTGCGCCAGGCGGGGAATGCTGATTACTTTGCAGCGGACCCAAACGTAGTTTCTGATCTACAACCATTTATTAGGCGTGTAGGTATTGTCCGTGGTCAACGCCGAAGCTTCGGCGTCAAAGATATACAATGGCACGAGTGGCTCGGTGACATAAAATCTTCCTTGGAACAATAGGGCAAACGTATCTCAGCGCCTTGCCATTAACGGAATGCCTGTACTTTATAGACAGATTGGAGTTACGGGGATATTTTCGAGCCAAATGAAAGCATCTGAGAACCGGCTCATTACCATTCCGATAAGCCACTACTGTGAAAAAGCCCGCTGGGCATTAGAGTGGTCGAAAATTCCTTACGTTGAAGAAAAGCATCTTCAGGGTTTTCATTATTTCTATTCTTATAAATCAGCAAAAAGTGCTTCCGCTCCCGTCCTGAAATTTCCTAACGGGATACTTTCTGACTCGACTGACATAATCCGATGGTGCGATTCCCAGGCTGTCAAAAAACGGAAACTGCGTCCCGCCGACGCCAAACTTAGGAAAGTGACTGATCAACTCGAAGATTACTTTGATGAGGAGCTTGGAGTCGCAGGTCGTCTTTGGATGTATACCTATATGCTGGATGAAATTCCTCTCCTCCTGAAGTATTCCAGGATTCATGGAGTGCCGGAACACGAGATTAAGTTGATGCCGGTCTTATTTCCGCTGATTAAGGGCCATATCCATCGTGGGCTCGGCCTTACGTCAACGAGTCGAAAAGATGCGAAGAGAATTATCGACCGGGTGTTTGACAAAGTAGCCAAAAGGCTAAAGGGAAAAAAATTTCTGGTGGCGGATACTTTTACTTCAGCGGATCTTACTTTTGCAGCCCTCTCCGCGGCCGTGCTGATTCCAGAAAATTACGGAGTTAAACTTCCGGCATTGGGAGAACTACCTAAGGAAATGCAAAAGCAAATTAAAGCCTGGCGGCAGCATCCGGCAGGTCAATTTGCTCTTAAAGTTTATCGGGAATTTCGCGGTCGTTAACATGCAAAGTGGCTTTTTGACAGAGCTCTAAATTCTTGCCGTCCGGCCAAGACATCCACACCCAGCTATATGGATCGTTGTCATCGAGGCTATAAGATTTCACCCATTTCCAACCGAATGCCAAAGGGGGCAATACGTTAGGATCGCACGCGGGTAATTGGCGCGACAATCTGAGCGCGTTACCCGCCGTAATACATGTCTCGGCTGCACCCGCGCGATTTGGTGCCAAAGTGACCTGGCAAACTAACATAAATAAGATCGTCGCTAAAAAGGGCCTCATTTCGTTTCCTCAGAGCTTGCTCGGGGGGGAACATAACAAAGCAGGGTGAGAAATCAAAGTGAATCGAAATCCAATTATTCTGGGCTAAAACCCTGCCCCTATACCCGCTGTTGGGGGCTGCAGCTTTTCGGGCTCATCATGTGTATACTCACGCTCACGGTGTTTGGGGTGCCGGATAACTTCCCGGCTACTTTTGGTAGAGGGACGCGTTAAATGAGTGACTGCAAAGCGAAGATTCTAGCGCTTCGCCGTTCCAAATCAGAGGAAGAGCGGCGCGCCTGTATCGGGTTGCTGTCTGACTATCTCACACAAAATCCACAAGACGCTGAAGCCTGGTACGACAAAGCTGGATGCCATGATTTTCTGGGCGAAGAGAAAGAAGCCGAACCCTGCTACCGCAAGACTTATGAATTAGGCTGGCAGAATCTTCCAGCGGGCGAACAGAAATCATTCTTCGTGGGTTTCGGAAGTACGTTGCGGAACAATCTGAAATATGGCGAATCCATTTCCGTCTTGAAAGAGGGAATTAAGCGCTTCCCTGACTATGCTCCGCTAAAAGTGTTCCTGGCATTCTCTTTCTACTCCGATGGCCAAGACCGACTGGCGGCTGAGACCATGATTCCCGCCTGTATTGAAGCGGCGACTAGTGGGCTCGGCGGATTTGATAAGGCGATAAAATATTATTCTGAAAATTTGAAAAATTATCCGGAGGCTCGCGGCCACACCATAAAGATTGTTCCTTATCGACCCGAATGGCCGCAGAAATTTATTGAAGTGAAAAATCGCTTAGGTGGTTGCCTTGAAGGGCATTACCTGTCTATCGATCACATTGGCTCTACGTCAGTGCCTGGCTTGGGCTCTAAGGACAGGATCGATGTGCAAGTCACAGTAGACAAAATCGACGACACTTTTAAGGCTGCCATAGATAAGGCGCTCGTGAGTGGCGGATTCCAGTCTTCACGCTGGAACGAAGACCACCAGCCGCCGGGCGATACGAGTTCCAGTGATAACTGGAAGAAACTCTACATCTCGGGAGTCCACGCTGAGTTGAATTTCCTTTCAAACATCCATGTTCGCGCAAACGGCAAAGAAAACCAGGCGTATCCTCTGCTGTTTCGCGATTATCTAAGGAAGCATGCGAACGCTGCCCAAGCCTACCAGCGGCTCAAAGAAGAGCTCGCCAAGCATCATGCTCATGAACCGATTAAATATACCGAAATCAAAGACCCCGCATGTGATCTCATCATGGTAGACGCTCGGAGATGGGCAAAAGAAATCGGCTGGTGTCCCAACTGAGCGCTACGTTTCGGTTTTACTTCCCGCCGGTGCTCGCGACTGAGCCGCTTCCTTGTACCAGGGCTTTCTCGATCTCAGCCGCCCAGCTGAGGAGATTTTTCTGGCGCTCGGCGAGCGCTGCCTTGATCTTGTTTAACTTGTCGGGCTTCGACAGAAGTAGGACGCGGGATTTTTCGAAAGCTGTGAAGGCGGTTTTACACTGGCCCGTCGCCCCGCCGAATACATAGCTGCGAACTTTTGCTACGTTGGCGTTCATCTCATCGATGGTGGCCTTCACCTGCGGAAGCTCTTGGTCGATCGCCTTGGTGGGCTCGTCGACTCCGGCTACGATGATCTTCTTGGCGGCGGCTACGGCCACCTGGCCGGCGCTTGCCTGACCCCCAACAGCGCTACCGATACTCTTCGTCTGGGCATCCATTTTGACCTGCGCCGCATGCAAGGCATCCAGAATCCGCTTTCGTTGCGGCGCCTCCGTCGCCATTTTCGGGCCCATCTGCGACGCCATCATTCCACCAGGAACACCCATAAACCCGCAGACCGTCACATTGTCGTGAACGTCTTTGTTCGTCTTCTCCAAGTCGATGGATGTTTTTTCGTAATCCTTCACGGCTGCATCGAGGTTGGTGCCGGATGGGGCGGCGGCAAAAGCGAGGCCGGTGTTGACTATGAAACCTAAGATGACTACGGACTTCATAAATATTAATCTCCAGTTTCTCCCTTTTTTTCTTCTCGCTTGAGTCGATTCCTTGTGCTGAATTTTTTGCGCTCTGCAAGCGCTTCCATGCGTGACAAATGCAGCAAGTACTGCGCCGAAGCACCGTGAAGTTGAATTCTATAGGGAAAGGCAGCCGAAGTACGGCTAAGAAAAATTCAATCGCCTACAAGGTGGACGATGGTCTCAGCGGAGAGGCACTCGCTTCGGATACAGGGCCCAGGGCTATTCCGCCGAGTCGCTGCTTTTCGTCGATTCAGTTTCCTCGCTCGGCGGGTCCGAAGGCGAGGCCGTGCAGGCGATCTGCTTGTGGTAGGTGTCTTTGAAGGGGTGGTAGGAGTTCAAGCCGTGGGCGAACTCGATCACTTCGAAGGCCTTGCGCGCCATCGAAGACTTCACCTTGTCGTAGCCGCTGCCGTCGGCCTTGTAGCTTGCATGCTTCACCTTTCCGTCGCCGATCTCGTACTCCCAGGTCTCGGTAACGCCGACCGTATCCTTAGAAACGCTGGTGGTGAAATACCAATGCGTCGTCTTCACGATCTTCGAGCCGGAAGCCGAGTAGGAGCTTTCCCAGTAAACGTTGATGTCGAATTTGCCGAGGGCCTTTATATTTGCGCGGATATTATCAGGAACGTGGATTTTGCCGAAGAGCTCCTGACCTTCCAGCGCGAGAACCTCTTTGCCGAAATTCTTGCCGCCGTGGGAGTGCGGGAAATACTTCGCGTAGAATGGTTTGGCAGTCTGGGATCCCGATCCCGCCTCGAATTCTTCTTTCGTCACCTTCACGCCACCGTTCTCGGCGAGGATGAAGAGGTAATCGCCTGGTCCGGCGAGAGCGTTCTTGTTCGGGGGCCAACCGTAACTCGTGGACAACGAAAGCATGCAGTCGTCCATCTTGCCTTCGCATTGGCAGTGGCTGAGGGTCTGCTGTGTATTCCCGGGCAACGGCTGCCAGCTCGCAGTCGTTTCGGCACCCGCGTCAGGGGCCATAAAGAATCCCAGTAAGGCAACCGCGGTAAAATGTTTCATGGCTTTCCTTTCGCGAAAATTGCTTGCCATGGTGTTTATCGGCGTACGCTCGGAACAGCTTTACCGCGTGCAATACACGGAACCGGATTCGGCGGCATTAGGACCAAGACTACCGCAACAATAAATTTGAAACCACATAGGCAGGGCCGGATTTTCTGATCGAAAACTTCAGCAAGTAAGAGCCGCTGACGGGGTAATTTTCCAGAGACAACCCGTCTTCCGTCAGAACATTGCGCGTCCCTTGCAGAGAGAACTCCCAGCTTACCGGAAGCGTCTCGCCGTTTTCCAGGCGGGCCAGTTCTTCCCGGCTGAAGGAGCTTTGAATGGGAAAAGAAAAGTTCATTTCCTGCAGAGATTCACTGGAGGCTGGAACGGCGCCCAGAATATTTTTTTGGCCGTCTGCCATTACAAACTGAAAACCGGTCAAATCTTGGCCGCGCAGATCATTCGCCGCCCACGACACTTCATTTTGCTGGAGTTCACACTTGAGATTGGCCACTGTCAATCGGAGCTTGAGCGCGTCGCCTTCGCTGCCGAAGACAGGGCGTGTGGGGCGATAAGCTACGCGATTGAGGTCCGAAGGCGACTGACAATACGCGGATTTTCCGTCTTCGGATTTCACAAGCTCAGGCTGGGACATGCTTCTGGCATGGGCGGACAAAGAAAGAAAGGCGGAGGCGGCGAGTATAAAGTTTTTCATGTGAATGTAGTTGCGAGGATCCGGCCAATTCATAATAGCAGGGAAATCAGCCGGTTAAACAACGGATGTTTCCTTGCGGAGACATGTCCGCAGGTGAAGGTTGATGGCTTGGAGAGACGGGCTGAGCCATAAAAGCATAGTCCTCGCGTTGGCGTGATACGAAATCCTTGATCAAAAGTCGTTTGCACAGGTCACGCGATTCTGCGGCGCGAGGAAGCATTTTGAGTGCGTTTTGCAAAGCCGCCAGTTCGCGGAATGAAACAGAAGCACGGGTTACGAAGGGTGGTGCGGGAACTTCCGGTGTACGGCCGATTACGCGAAATTGCGCGAGCGATTGCGGCCTATGCCGAAGCAAGAGTTCCCATACAATGCAATCAATGGCCGCAACTTCGGCCTCTCGCGAAGAGAGCCATTTCAGGCTGGTGCTGTGGCTTCCACTGAATTGAATGTCGCTAAACGATCCGAATAATTCGCGCATGCAGTGATAGCCCGACCACGAGCGGTCGTCATTCGCAATAAAACGAGCGCTCCGCAGATCGGCCATCGTTAGAAAGGGGGAGTCTTCGCGTACGACAACGAAGCTGCTATAGGTACCGGCGCCGCATCCGGGGGCGGAATAAGATGGGGCAAAAATCATCGTTAACGGTGCGGGGCGATCCACGGCAATGTCGAATCCACAGGTCTGGCTGCACAAGAGCTCGGGGCTCATCAATACGGAATCCAAATCAGTTGTTTTATCGAGGAAGGCGGGGAGGCTCTCAATTCCTTCGTCGTGCAAGAAGCCTCTTAAGATCGACCACAAGCACTCATATTCATTCTCAAGAAATGAAAAATCATACCAGGGAAACTGAGCTCGGCGCATGGGCGTGAAAATAGCTGTTTTGGAAGCGCCCCGTCAACCCTTCTTCATGCGGTAACCCGGAGGCGGCGAAAATAAAGCCAAAGGAAGGGAAGCAGGAGCAAATTTCCCGACGCTAGAATTAGGAATGTAGACTCCGGGCCCACGTGGCCGAAAAGAGTTGTGCCGGTCCATTCGCCCACGGACGATCCCACGTTCGAAGACACCATCAGTGTAGCAAACAAGGTTGCGGCCAAGGTGCCACGCGAAGCCATCATACATAATACCAAGATCAGGGTTTCCTGAAAGGCCCACAAGACTCCCCAGACCAGGCTGATGGCATAAGCTGAGGGCGGGTCAGACATTTTCGTGACCAAAAATCCGCCCAGTGAAATCATGATTACACCGAGAAAAGCGCTTCGCCGCACGCCCAGAAATCCAATGGAAACGGCGCCGAGCAATGCGCCCAATATAGAACCAATTCCCTGGAAACTTCCCATGTTGCCGAGAATTTCGTCGTTGAATCCGAGCTTCACTTGGCCGAATAGAGTTGTTAGACCGTCGATACCGAAAGAAGCAATGGAATAGAGAATTGAATAAGAGGCAAGCCATAGAAAATCGCCGTCTCGAAGTAGTGTTGGGCGCCATTTCACCCATTGGAGCAAGTCTATTTTTTCTATGCTCCTCGCAATTCTTGGGGTTGTCGTAACAACGACTAGGGAAACAAATAAAATTAGACCCGAAAGCGCCAGAAATACGGAATGGATGCCAAAATGAAAAGCCAGCCGGCCAAAAACCAGCGCCAGCAGGATATAACCTACGCCGCGTCCGAGCATCATGGAGGATTGAACTACGCCTTCGCGATTGGCTGGCGTGATATCAACCGCAAATCCATCGGCGCAAGTATCAAATATAGCCATGCCCACCGACGTACCGAGGAGAATTAAGAAAAATGTTTCAAATTGCTGGCCGGGGTTCACGAAGGCCAGGGCGAAGTAGCCAATTGCCGCCATAGCCAGGCCCAATACCATATAAGATTTGCGGTGATCGCCAAATAGGGGAATGCGATCCGAAACGATTCCATACAGGCTCTTCAGCCAAAATGGACCAACCATCACCGCCGACAACATCGCGATTTTATCCAGTGAAACCCCTGCCTTTAACAAATAGGGTTTTTGAAAGTTTGAAAGATAAGACTGCACGGCGCCCTGAACGAAATAAAAGACCGAAAACAGGAGATAGGGGTTCATTCGCATGCGATTCATAAGATATGACGCTCACATTTCGGCGGGAACTTTACAAGCACTGCCACCCAGCGCGGAGCAGGGTTTTGATTTATTAATCGCTTTCGTGTAAGAGTGCGGCTCCATTTTCCGTCAAATATATTCCGCTGGGCTATAATTTATTTGGGAATCTCATCTATGCAATTTACGTCGAACTGGCTTAAAGGCATTTTTTCCGTGGATCGGCGGTCTCTCGGGCTTTTTCGCATTTTTATCGGTTTTTTTGTTGCCTTGGATTCCCTTAATAAATTTTTCCAGGCGAGAGAATTTTATTCCGACTGGGGCGTGATGCCGAGGGCCTACTGGATTGAGCACTACATGGTGCCTTTCAAATTCTCGATGCACCTGGGAATGGGCGACACCTGGTTCCAGCAATTGCTCATCTTCGCCCAGCTTTTGGCGGCTCTAGCCTTCATGGTCGGCTGGAAAACCAGGCGCGCAAACGCGATCTTGCTTTTCTTTCTTTGCTCAATGCAGTCACGAAACAACCTCATCCTCAGCGCGTCTGATGAAGTAATGCGACTGATGCTGATCTGGTCGCTTTTTGCTCCTGTCGGAGACCGATTTTCCCTCTCGCCACTTCCGAAAGAACCGAACAATACAGTGAGTGCAGGCGCGGCGGCGATGTTGTTGCAGCTAGTGTCTATCTACTTATTTACAGGTTTCTTGAAGCTGCATCCCGTGTGGACCGAGCAGTTTTCCGCCGTCTATTTTGCCTTGAATATCGACATCTTTGCGACTCCGCTGGCTATCTGGTTCCGGCAATTTTATCTCTTGACCCAAATTCTCACGGCGACCACTTTGGCCTGGGAATTTCTTGGGCCTATTTTGGCGATTTTTTCGACAGGATGGCTGCGCCTTGCCTGCAGTGTTCTGTTCATGATGTTTCACTTTAGCCTGATCTTTTTTCTGGAGTTAGGTATGTTTCCGTACATGATGATCACCACTTGGTTGATCTTCTGGCCTCCGGTATTCTGGGAATCCAAGGCCGGAGCTAATCTCGAAGCTCGTCTCGAGGGCCTTTTCAGATTCCTGGCCAACAAACTGCGTCTTCCCTCGGCCCCTCGGCGGCGAGCCAGCTCCACAAGATTGAGGCTGGCATCGCAAGTTTTCGTGATGGCGCTGTTTACTTTGGTCACCTTAAATAATGTATCTTCCTTAAAAACCAGGTATTTCAAAATGCCCGCCGCTTTAGCGAGTGTGGTGCATCTCCTGTATGTGGATCAGGAATGGAATATGTTCGCTCCCTATCCGATCAAAAATGACGGCTGGTTTGTTATCGAAGGTAATTTCCGGAATGGTAAGAAATGGGATTTATGGAACGGCGGAGCCATAAGCTATGAAAAACCGGCTCTCGTTTCGGCGGCCTTTCATTCATCTGAGTGGCGCAAATTCATGCTTCAGGTCTGGGACGATGGTGACAGGAGAATTTTGCTTCCTTTCGGCCGGTATCTCTGCCGGAAATTCAGTGCGGCAGAGGGGCAATCTTCCGACGTTTCCACATTAAAGATTCAATTTGTAAAGGAAACCACCCCAGAGCCGGGTACGGCCTTCGGTTCCCCGGAGATCATTACGCTTTGGTCTCATGACTGTTTTGCGCCGTAGGGCTCAGTACGTGTGGAACAAGACGAACGACGCGTCCTCGAACTATAGTCTGCAAGACGCTATGAACGAGATCAGTGAGAAGACAGGCGAAAAGCAACTCCTGCTGAACACTCCGAGTTCTAACAATCTTGTCTTCAACCGGTACCCGGTGAGCCGGTGTCGGACGTTGGCTAAATATAGCTAACAAACATATACAAAATTCCGATCAGGGAATAGCCTAATATTCGCCCAACAATGTATTCGCTTCATCTTGGTCAATTATGAATCGCCCCACCATATTGCTCGTCGACGCCGACCCTCAGGTCGCCTCAGATCTGGCCGCCACAAAAACGAATCTGGTCGATGTTCTCCTTGAGCCAGAAATGAAGGGCGCGCAAATCAAAATCGCTGACATGGGAATTTTTCTTTCGGCGATTTGCCTTAACACCAAAATATGTGATTCGAATGTTGTGCCGCTCGTTCGTTTCGCAAAAATGCATCGCCCGGCCAGCCCGATTTATCTCATGGCCGATCAGGCCGACATGGTTCCCACGCCGGAATTTCAAGACGGACTCCATGTGCAAAAATGTTTTGTGAAGCCGCTCAATCTTACGGAACTCATTAACTCAATTTTCCCGTACACATATTTTGAGATGGGAAAGCTCATGGAGCTGGCGAAATCCGATCATGCCCAGGCCGACACTACCGTCGACAAAAATGACGAAGAAATGCATCCTATTTCCGCGAGAGACTTCATATCCGGATCCAAGTCGTTTTTCGACGTATTCGTGCATTTGTCTTCGGGAAAGTATCTGAAGATTCTCAAGGCTGGTGACCAGTTTGATGCTAGTCGCGTGAAATCATATATTGAAAAAGGCGTGACTCACTTTTACATGAAAAGAGAAGTTCAGGAATTATTTCTCCAGTACTGCGATAAGATCACGGAATCCGTATTGGCGCGCACCGATGCCAGCGACGAAATGAAAATAAATCAGGTCATGAACTTCGGAAAGGAAACTTCTGATTTTCTAGTAGACCGCGGCTTTAATGAGATGACAATCCAGGCGGCAAATCAATTTGTGAAACACGCTTATGGTCTCACCGCCAAGCTGAAGCCGAGCGTGCTCGATGGCTTCCTGGAAAATATTTCCCACCGGGAGCACGGAACCGGCACCGTGATGATTCTCTCGCTTCTAATACAGCAAATGGGATTCGAGGACAAAAAGGTGATAGAGGTGATCGCGCTTGCCGGCCTTTGCCACGATATCGGCCTCATTAAAATGCCGGAACAATTCCAATGCGAATCGGAGCAAAAACTCACTAAAGATGAGTTGGTGGAATTTGAAAAACACCCGATCATTGGGGCGGAGTTAATAAAAGGAATCCGCCGCATCAACGCTTTGGTTCCGCAGGTGGTTTTGCAGCATCACGAGCGTAGAACCAGGAATGGCTTTCCTCACAAACTGGGGCCGGGTGCAATTTCACCAGTGGCTGAAATGGTGGGCATTGCAGATACATTCAACCAATTGATTCGTAGGGCGAGCAAAGACAATTCCATAGATCCTATTCACGAAATCGTACAGCACCACTTCAATGGGTTTTCCGCGCAGGTTTCGGAAGCCTTCCGGAAGGTCTTCTGCGACAGTAAGGCCTGACGGCAAGTCCTGCCGGCTTAAAAGGGCTTAACTTTTCGGTCCCGATTGACGAAATTAAAGGACATGAAAATCACGAACTCGTTTTTCATTTCCGGTCTGATATTTTCAGTTCTTTCGTCATGCGCTTCAACACAAAATACATCTGAGGCTATCCGTGCACTGGCCAGCCTTGCCGGAAATTCGGCCCGTTTCGTATTGCCCAAGCCAAAAGAAGTATACGAGCTAGAGGGCCATTTTTCAGTGACGTCAAAAACGGTCATTGATTTTCAGGAACTCGCCTCAGAGGAAGATCGATACGCGGCCAATCTTCTGAGGGACGAGCTGCTTTCCAACGGCAATAGCTCCGCCTCGGCAGGGGAAGGCCGTATTACGTTGAACCGTGTCAAGGAGTGGTCTGAAAAAGAGCGGAAACTGGGGGCCGAAGGATACGTGCTGGTGGTGACATCAGCGGGAATTGAGGCGAAGGCCACCACTTCTCGCGGCCTCTTTTACGCCGCCCAGACCTTGCTGCAACTGGCGGATCGACGAGAAGGAAAAATCGAAATCCCTGCCGTCAGGATCGTGGATTGGCCCGACGTAAACGATCGGATGGTTTTGTATGACCTGCGCCTGGACAACCTGAACCTTGATTATACGAAGCGCTGGATTCACGAGCTCAGCCGGATGAAAATCAACCAGTTCATGATTTTCATGAGCGGTGATTATGTTTATCAGAAATATCCCTTCGTCGCGCCGCCCGAAAAACTCACGCTCGAAAAGCTTCGTGAGCTCAAGCGGTATGCGCGAGAACATCACATCGCGCTGATTCCCCATGTCGAATCACTGGGGCACGCCCAGGGCGTTCTTAAGCACGAACAATTTAAAGATATGCGTCTTGGCCCCGACAATACCTACGCCTATTCGCCCTGCACGCCGAAAACTTATTCTCTGCTGCATGATTTTTATTCCGAGCTCGTTCCTGAATTCGATCAGTCGGATTTGTTTCATGTGGGCGGAGATGAAGTCTGGGACTTTAATAAAGATGCACGCTGCCATGATCTCATTGCTCAATATGGCCAAGAGTATATTTACTCGCATCACATCCAGCGGCTGGAAAATGATCTGCGCTTGATGAAGCGGCGAACGGCAATCTGGAGCGATATGCTGCTGAAGCATCCCGCGGCGGCCGAGGGAATCGACCGCGAAACGGTCATTTTTGATTGGGACTATTCAGAAGACTACAAGCGCTTCGACGACTTTCCCTCGCTGGCTTTTTTCAAGAATTTGGGTTTTCGCAACATCTACGCCACGGCAGCCGTTCTCGGTTTCCGTGATATGTATCCGCTTTATCCAGTCGCGTTTCAGAATATCCGGGGATTCACTCAGGCGGCATTGCGCGAGAACATTAAAAGCGTTTGCGTAACCATCTGGGAGATGCAGCCGGGCAATAACGCCGAGAGCTATCTTTACGGCCTTGCCTGGGGCAGCCATATCATGTGGTCGTCTCAATCTACAGATGCTGAGGACTTCAATCGGCGTTTCGCCTCATCGTGGTTTGGCATCCGAGACGAAGGGGCCGCCGCCCATTTAGACAAGGCGATCTGGTTCCCATGGCGCATGACCGGGTCATCGAAGGTCACGGAAAGAGATGTCGAGGGATACTGGCAGATCGAACATCGCACTGCGGATTTGCTCTACCAGGAGTTCGAGAGCTTTGCTGGAGAAATAAAAGCAGATGAGCTGGCGCGGCTGCCCGGGGAAAGCGAGCGTCTTTTGCAGCATCTGGATGTTGCAACGTCTTCGATTCAATGGCTCGGGCGGCTCAGTCAGGGCAATCAAATTACAATTCAATCCATGGAGATGACCAACTCCTTCTATCGCTATCTTGCTCACAAGATTGCGGCGCTTTCCCGCTTGGCGTCGGGATATCAGTCGGCTTATGCTTCCGGCGATCCACAGAAAATTCTTGGAGTGCTGGACTCGGGATTGCGAGAAGTCGGCGCATTGAAACTGGAATTTCCTCTGCTTCGCGCCCATTTAAGGCTGGCGATCGCCGAAAGGAACCGAAGCCCTGCTGAGCTATCAGACATTAAAGATTCTTTTCGGTCACTGAAGAAATTTTTGGGAAGGTTGGCCAAAGCGCGAGCAGATGTCGCGAATGGGATTCCGGCTCCCGCACCCAAAGATCTTGCCTTGGAATCGGCTCCATATCCATAGCGCACTGAGGCCAGCGCCGAGAAATATCCAGTCGAACCAAAACCCCCACTTCATAAAGGGCGTCGTGGGCGGACTGCGCAAAAAAGGAACGTCGTAGGCGTGGAACCATTCTTTGTCGATCGGTGAAATCTCGGGAATTGTGCCATCGGCAAGAATCACCGCGCTCAAGCCAGTATTTGTATCGCGAATGAGCGGACGGCGCGTCTCAATCGCCTTGGCCATCGTGATGTATAGGTGCTGCCACGGCTCCATCCAGTTGCCATACCAGGAATCGTTGGTCACATTCACGATGATCTGCGCGCCGCGGTTGGCAAGGTCGCGCGAAACAAAGTCGAAGAGGCCCTCGTAGCAAATTTGCGGGCCTAACCTTATATTTTCCAGCGCCAGGATCACCGGCGCTTCGCCATGGCCGTAGTCGCGAACATCGGGGAGCCATTTTTTTAGGACGGGAAAGCGTTCCGCGCCCGGGATGTATTCGCCGAACGGCAAGAGCAACATCTTATGATAGGGAGGGGAGCTCCAGGTTCCATCTTTTGAAAGCGCAAACAAGGAGTTGGTGATTTTTCCGTCGACGTTCATACCATAGGAGCCGGTGAGGAGATTTAGCTTTCGGCTCTTGATATATTCCTTCAGTTTCGCCGAAAGGCGATACGTGAGTTGCGCGTCGGCAATCACGTCAGGAAATGCGTTTTCCGGCCAAACCGCGAAGTCCACAGGGTTGCCATTGGGCGACGCGAGCGCCTTGTCAGTAAAGCTAAAGTAGTTCTGCAAAGAGGCTTCGCGGAAGTCCTGATGAGTATCGAGTTTCTCCTTTTCGCGGTTTCCTACATTAGGCTGGATCAGCAAGACCCGCGCCTTCGCGTCGGGAGGGGAAAGCTGGCGGACGCGAATCATTCCCGCGAAATTCACAATAGTGAACGCCGTCGCCGCCAAAATCACCGGCAAGATCCATTTCGCGTTTTTTCTTTCGATCCATGCCACGAGCAAAACGCCGTTGAGGCAGATTGAGAAAGTACACAGCCACTTGAATCCAACCACGTCGGCGATCTGCGCTCCTGGCCATCCCATATAGAGCCAGGCATAGCCGAAGTTCCAATGAAAGATCATCGTCCCTATGCGTTCGCAGGCTGCGGTGAGGAGGGCTAGAGCCGCAATCTGCGGAAGTGGGCCAAGATTCGGTTTACGGAAGATCCAGTGCCAGAGCAGGCCTGCGAGCGGGAACTGCAGATTTGCCAGGGCGCAATAAAACAAGAGAATAAACACGGATAGGGGAAGCCCAAGGTGGCTGAACTCGTTTACGGTATAGGCGAGCCAATGAAAGGCCACGAGGGTGAACGTGAATTGGCAGAGCCAGCCGGAGAACAAAATTTTCTTCCAGCTCGCTTCCCGCAGCCAGATACTCCAAAGCGGCACGAACCCGAAAAACAATGCCCAGTGTAAATGGTAAACCGGGCCATGCCCGATCGTGGTTACACCGAGGAGTAGGCCTGAAAATAATGCGGGGAAAATGGTTTGTTTCTGAAGCACTTTCGTTCAGCGTAGCATTCGAGGCGGCGGCTCACCAGCCGTGCCCAATGCTGTGTTCGGACTTGGCTATTCTGTCCCTCGGCGCTACGATAAAAACACCACGCCTTGCCATATATTTGTCGCGCATTATGCGCTCCTAAGGAGATTCCGATGAGGCTTCTTTCGATTCTCGCCATGGTTTGCCTTGTGTCCACGCTTTCCGGCTGTCCTGGAAAAAAGACCGATGTGGAAACCACTTCTGAGCCGGTGGAGGGCGCCAGCACCCCGGCAAGCGAAAAATCGGGCGATGCTGCGAGTGAGGAGATGCAGGAAAGAAAAGGAAGCACTTCCGATCTCGACCCGGCAGATGCTCCTACCGAAGAAAAGAAATAACCTATTATTCCTTCTTCCCCGAAATTCCCTTTTCGCGGCGTTTTTTGCGAAAAAATTCCTGCAGTAGCCCGGCCGACTCGGCGGCCAAGGGCCCTTGCCTCGATCGCACGGAGTGATTGAGCGAGGGATTGTCGAGTACCGGAATGGATAGCGAAATCACGCCGCCTTTAGGATCTTGCGCGGCGTAAACAACTTCGGCCGCGCGCGCGAGCACTAAGGCGCCGGCGCACATCGAGCAGGGCTCGAGCGTTACGAAAAGCGTGCAGCCCGAGAGATTCCAGTGCCCATGGGCCTTCGCGCCGAGCGCCAGGGATTGCACTTCCGCGTGGGCCACGGGGGAGGAGAGGAGTTCGCGTTCATTACGGGCGGAGGCCAGAATTTTTCCTTCGGCGGAAACCAGAACGGCGCCGACTGGCACATCTCCATGCGCCATGGCCGCGCGCGCCTCGTCGAGCGCGAGCTTCATGAAGCGGAGATCGTCTGCTGGCGAAAACGGCATGGGTTACTTGAAGGCTAGCAGATACTTGAGATCGTCGTCGTCGAAGTAGAGTCCGGCACCCATGAAGTAAGTATAGTCGGTTCGGCCTTCTTTATTGGTGAATTTCCCCCAGCTGTCGATACCGGCCGTGACGTAGGCTGACGAGTAGATCGTGGCCTTTGCGAAAACCCGTTCCGTGATCGGCTTTCCGTTGCCTTGAGAGTATACGTCCATGTGAACTCCGAAGCGACGGGCCGGATCGAACCAGAAGCCCACGCCAACGGCGCCATTATCCTCAAGCAGCCCGATGCTGAGATCGAGGGGACCGAAATATTTCCCGAACATCGCGGTGATCATCAGACCCTTCTCGGTGTTTTTATCCTCGATTACGACTGTTTGGGGGCCATTGTTCACCACGGTTGTGGTGGTGGTGCGTACCGAGCGGCCACGGGGATCAGTGGTGATTCCGATCAGATAATACCGCGTGGGATTCGGGGCGATGGTCACCCGGAAGAAGCCCTTGGATCCGTTATATACCGGCACGCGCCAGGCGCCGATGTCCACGTAA
>Ga0207138_1020_pt2 | contig 20084 bp, 17 predicted proteins | sample Alteio_BWMinHeat_6_FD_153589 | JGI IMG/M metagenome (GOLD analysis project Ga0207138, IMG submission 153589) | Enriched cells from forest soil in Barre Woods Harvard Forest LTER site, Petersham, Massachusetts, United States -... | ecosystem: Environmental > Terrestrial > Soil > Temperate forest >...
TTCTTACACACCGCCGCAGTATCACCGGATATATAGGCCGTTGTATCACCATAATCGGTCCACTTCGGCTTGGTTGATAAAAATGCGGAGTCTATGTCAGCAGAGCGCAATATATAAGCATAGGCAAAGCTCACACTATCGTGCGGGTTAATATCACCCAGCTTAAATACAAGGCCTATACCCTGGTCTTGCTTATTAGATTCGCCCTGGTGCATTTTTAAATTAGTAGTATCGCCCCCTCCCGGGATGCCACTAAAGTTTTGATACTTACCATAAATACTGTCCATAGTTTCACTCGGAGGAAAGAGGCCGCTATTTATGATATAACATTTGGCCCGGCAGTCTAAAGTACCAAGTCCCAGGTAAGCAGCCGGAATATCAGCTGAACTGCCGTCAACGCCTGTTGCAGAAACCAATACTCTGTTTTGAGGATTTGGCAATTGATATGCGATTGCATTGTCTGTTGTAAATCCAACACCGCCTACTTCAGGTTCTGTATTGTCGGGATCCAATGTTCTTTGATAATATACACCTCTTCTTATACTTACATTAGCCGTGTTCACGAGTGAAACATAAGTAGTGAAAAACACCTTGCTGGTATCCATCAAGGTTACCTGTGTTATACGTATACTGTCCCAGGTACCTTGCCAAACGCCATCTATAAACCTCGTTCCGTTTGTATCGTATCTTATATTAGTGCCGTATCCCGTTCCCCCATAAGCAGCAGTAACGGTGCATACCCCACATATAGAAGACGTACACCCGTTGCCATTAAAATTATCTGCCTGTACACCATCTGCTTCAATGCTCCAGCCCTCCTGCGGTGTACCGGGTAAAAAATAATCTCCGTAATAAGGATATGGAGTACCCACTGTCCAGCCATCTCTGTCAGGGTCTGCAACAAAGCCTAAACCTACACCACCGGGCGGGCAATAAGTATAACTACCACATACATCATACACAGAGCTTGCGCCTTTAGGATGATATGCCGTTCCATTATAACCTGTCGGTGGCGTGCCTACGCTGCTTCCATAAGCACCGTTATAATTGATACCTACTTCTATATGGGTACCTTGTAAAAAAACATTACAGCTGTCCATCTGTGCATATAAATTTTGCATAGAACCGGAAAGCAGTAAGACTATTAAAATTTTGAGTGGGTTAAGGTGTTTCATACAATGTATTTTATGTGGGTTTTTTATAAAAATGAGTTTTAATTACCGGAATGTATTTGTGACGTTTCTGCTTGCTTTTGAAAATTTATTGTCTTCGCTATCTTGCTGTCTGGCCCGTAAATTTCCATTTTATAAGTCCCTGCCGATAAATTACTGATGTCAAAACTATGTCCATAACGATTGCTCTTTTGTGAGGGCATCCAATTCATCACAGTCTCACTGTTCAGGTTCAGTATCTTCACCATCATCATCATTGGATCCGGTGTATTCATCTGCATGTTTACACTGTTTACAAACGGTGGTGTGGAAAGTGAATAGTTTACATTGATCTGCTCCTGACCTTTGGCAGTATTTGCTACAACATAAAAACTTCCGGAATATGGCATTTCAGATTGCCGCCTCGCGGTCTGAGCATAGTTGAGTGTACAGATTGTACAAAAAACCAGGGATAGTGTTATTTTTTTCATAAGGTTTTGTTTTTAAAATTTATAATGGCACGCCGGGTAGAGCATGCGGTTTAGTCGTTTTAATATGCAACATTTATTAACATTATTCTTCTTTATTCTAAGACAGTTTTGTATATGCTATTCGTTGGTAAAACAGCTCTTCTATTTCTATAAATAATACAATTTTTAAGGCAGATGCACACATAAAATGCGTGCATCTGCCGTATATTTTATCTTATTAATGTCACATCTCCTTTCTCTTCTATTTCTTTACCATTGCAATCATAGAAGAAGAACCAGAAGTACGTATCTATATCCTGTGGCACACCATTAAATGTTCCATCCCATCCCTGGTTTTCATCATTACTTTCATAAACAACTTGTCCATACCTGTTCAAAATTTTAAAATGATAGATATGGTGGTGCCCTATTCTTATAGGTTTAAACACATCATTTCTTCCGTCTCCGTTCGGTGTGAACGCGCTTGGGAAAGAAACTGTGCAACATACTTTCGGGTCAAGTGATAAAGTATCATATGAAGTGCAGTTATACTGGTCTAATACCTGCAGGTATACCTGCATGCTTAGCGGTACTGTGAACAATGCGTAGTTGCTGTGGCTATGAGCTGTGTCTACCAACCTTGTAGGTGACCAGAAATAGCGGTACATATAGTTATAATCTGCTGTGAATGTAAGTGTATCGCCCTGGCAAATATCATGGCCAGGTGCATTTATATGGACTTGGGGCGAATTATGCACCGTTATCGTATCGCTGTATGGCGCTGCGGTACACAATAAATAATCAATAGTAAGTGTGACCACTTTTGTGCCACCTGAATTATAGGAAACAGCTACATTTCCGGAAATTCCTTTACCGCCGCTAAGTTTAGTTCCGCCGTCAAAATTCCACATTAGACTATCTGCGCCATTCAAACTGTAATCGGGCACAACAATTCCTGTTGCCTGGCCTACGCAAATATCTTTAAGCATATCAAAATGTACAGGTGGCGCGAAAATAATAGGTACCGGTTTGGTATCTGTTGATACACATCGCCAGTTTTGTACACGAAGATTTATTGTTTTGGTTCCTATGCTATCCCAATTAAGAACAAATGGTCCTTTCAAAGTGTCTGATATTTCCGGGGCTAATGGTGTCGAATTGTCAAAATCCCATTTATAATGTGTATTGGTATCTGGTGCCCGCCCAGCAAAATAGATCGGGTAATCAGCACCAAGACATGCATCAGGTTTGTAAGTACCTATTTTAGCTATCACCGCATCTACCAAAACATTTGTGCTTGTTATTTGCGGTGGGCAACCCGGGATAGAATCATACACCGAGAATAATCCTGAGTCTGCCGGTTGAATATTATATTTTACGGGATTTGGTAATGTACTTGCAAATCCATTCGGACCTCTCCATGTAAAATATGAATTAGGTATGCCGTACGCATTCAATAATAACGTGTCGCCAATACATAAAGGGCCATTGTTGGTAACATATGGTGGTGGCGGACTGAAAGGGTGTAAAATAATGATCTGTGTATCTGCTCCGCAAGCAGGTGTATGCCCAATCGCATAGATAATTGCAGTGGTGCTATCGATAGTTACGTAATTAATAAAGCCTGCAGTATCTTTTAATTTATTGCCTGTTGGCGATGCCCATGTCCATTTAAATCCGCTTCCGTTTATTAGCTTTATTTCTACATCTGTTCCGGTACATACTTCTATAGAATCACCGGAGGTGTGCGGAACTGAATCGGCAGCGGTAATAGGTTTCCATTTAGGTTCTGTAGATAAAAATGCCGAATCAATATCCTGGCGCCTGAGTACATACGCATACGCAAATGTTACACTATCGCTTGGGTCTATATCACCTAATTTAAAAACAAGGCTTATGCCAATATCTTGTTGAATAGTATATCCGAGCGCATAAACAAAATCAGAAGTGTCTCCGGCACCACCATCTCCGCCGTACATGCTATCCAATGTGGGCACAGTATAATAATAAGGCCCGGGGGCTGCGGTATAATAAGTAGGGTACAAAACGGTATGAGAAGTTGTTGCACTTCTGCTATAATGAATAAAGCATTTGGCGCGGCAATCTTTTGTTCCCAAGCCAAGAAAAGCGCTGTTTACAGGCGTATTACCAACAAGGCCAGTTGCAGAAACCATTACTTTATTATCCACATTAGGTTCCTGGTACTCTATTTTATTAAATGTTGAAAAGCTACCTCCAGAATCCGGTTCACTGTTATCCGGGTCAAGTGTTCTTAAGTAATATGCATTTCTTCTTGTATTTACATTTGAAAGATTGACCATTGAAACATAACAGGTAAAAAACACCTTGCTGGTATCCATCAATGTTGTTTGTGTGATCCTCATGCTATCAAATAAGCCTTGCCAAACAGCAGTAATAAATCTCCCTGATGTAGAATATGAAATATTGCTCGCGTTTGTTATGTTATAAATAATGCCCGGAGTCGTACCACAACCGCCACCATTGTATGCCCAACCCTGTGAGCCATCGGCTTCAACTGCCCAACCTTCCTGTGGTGTGCCCGGAAGAAAATAATCACCAATATATCCCCAAGGAGTAGTAGAGTTGTGTATATACCATCCATCTTTATCCGGGTCAGCAACAAAGCCAAGGCCTGCCCCAAACGGCGGGCAACCACCGCCGCATGTAAGTGAATTGCTAACAGAGCTCGCACCACGCGGGTGGTAAGGGCTATCGCAATATCCGGCAGCCGGTGGCGCAACACTACTTCCAAACGCACCATTCCAGTTAACGCCTATTTCAATACTTGTGCCTTGCATGAAAGCATTGCAGTTCGTTAACTGTGCAAATGAAGAAAAAAATGAAAATAAAATCGCTGCCAGAAGCAATGCAGATTTTATCGGGTTAAAGTGTTTCATTGTATAATTTTTTAAACATTACTTAGATATCGTAGTATTGTTTGTTGCAGTTGCTTGCCCTTTTGTAAAACTTACAGCCCTTACTATTTTTTTATTATCAGGGTTATATATATTCAAATTATATTTTCCTGCTTTCAAATTAGTTATGTCAAAGCTTTTATCACAAGTGCGATCTGCTTGTTCTGCTAACCAATTTATAACGGCATTGCCGTGCGCATCTGTAATTTTAATTGCAAATATCATAGCTATTGGTGTGTTCATGTATAACCGTAATGTCGAGGGGTTTGCAAGAGCAACAGAATAATTCACGTTAATGTGCATCATTCCTTTTTCTGAATTTCTCAGAACTTCAAAATTGCCTGAATTTGGGTCTTTGGATTGATTTGTGTTTTGTGCATGACTAATTATATACATGCAGCAAGCAAACACTATAAGTGCTAACTTTTTCATAAGGTGGTTAATTTTTACTAAACGGGGTATAGGATTGCTAAGCAACCCATAGTAAAGTTAGATATTTCTTTTTTAAAATATTACATTTTTGGCAAAAAAATACCGGGGCTTGATTTCCCCGGTATTTAATATATGAATTTAGTATATAATATTCGCCTGTGTGCACTTCTATGCTTCTGCTTTTAGCATTTTCTGGTACTTTTTACGGTCTTCTTCGTCCAGCATTATTTTGCGAAGGCGTATGCTTTTAGGGGTTACCTCTATGCACTCGTCCTGCTGAATATATTCCATACATTCTTCCAGGGTCATTAATATTTTTGGAGTTATGCGTACAGAATCATCTGTACCACTGGCACGCATATTGGTAAGTTTTTTAGTTTCAACTATGTTTACTACTAAGTCTCCCGGTTTTATGTTTTCTGCTATTATCTGGCCTGCGTAAACTTCGTCAACAGGATCTATAAAAAACGAACCCCTGTCCTGCAATTTATCAATAGAATAGGCTGTAGCTGTTCCTCCTTGTTTTGCTATAAGCACACCATTATTTCTACCGGGTATTTGCCCCTTCCATGGTTCGTAATCTTTAAAGCGATGTGCCATTACAGCTTCTCCTGCTGTCATTGTCAGCATTTGAGAACGTAATCCAATTAAGCCTCTTGAAGGTATTTCAAACTCCAGGTGCTGCATTTCGCCTTTGGTATCCATTACATGCATCTCGCCTTTTCGCTGTGTAACAATGTCTATTACTTTTCCGCTATATTCAGAAGGAACATCAACCACCAATACTTCATACGGTTCGCATTTTTTTCCGTTTAGTTCTTTTGTAATAACCTGGGGTTGGCCAATTGTTAATTCATATCCCTCACGACGCATTGTTTCTACTAACACACTTAAGTGAAGAATACCACGACCATAGACTAAAAATTTATCTGCATCTTCCGTTTCAGTAACACGTAACGCAAGGTTTTTTTCCAGTTCTTTCATCAACCTGTCGCGTATATGGCGGCTTGTTACAAACTTGCCTTCTTTACCGTAGAACGGAGAATTGTTGATGCTGAACTGCATGTTCATGGTAGGCTCATCAATAGAGATCACCGCCAATGCTTCCGGATTATCGATATCTGCAATCGTTTCACCGATCTGGAAACCCTCAATGCCAACCACCGCACACAGATCACCGGATTTTACTTCGGTTACTTTTTTCTTGCCCATGCCTTCAAATACATACAATTCTTTTACGCGGCTACGTTCAAATGTGCCGTCTGCTTTGCACAAAGTGATAGGCTGATTTTCTCTTATAGTATTTCTTGCAACTTTGCCAATAGCGATCCTGCCTAAAAATGTAGAATAATCGAGCGAGGTGATCTGCATTTGTAAGTTACCTTCTGTAATTACGGGTTCCGGCACTTTTTCAAGTATCATGTCAAGCAGAGGTGTAATATCTTCTGTTTGTGTAAGGGAAGTATTGAACCAACCTTGTTTAGATGAACCATACAGCGTCGGGAAATTCAATTGTTCCTCTGTTGCATCCAGTTGGTAGAATAACTCAAATACGGCATCATGTACTTCTTCGGGGCGGCAGTTGGGCTTATCTACTTTATTGATAACGACTATCGGGTGCAGATTTAAATGCAATGCTTTTTGCAACACAAATCTTGTTTGCGGCATAGGCCCTTCAAAAGCATCTACCAGCAACAATACGCCATCAGCCATTTTCAACACACGCTCCACTTCACCACCAAAATCGGCGTGCCCGGGTGTATCTATCACATTTATCTTTACATCTTTATAAGTAACAGATGCATTCTTACTAAATATAGTAATTCCACGTTCACGTTCCAGGTCATTGCTATCCATTATCAACTCGCCGGTTTCCTGATTATCACGAAACACATGAGTAGTGTGTAAAATCTTATCTACCAACGTAGTTTTTCCGTGGTCAACGTGCGCAATAATGGCAATATTTCTAATATTCATGAAACCCTCCATCTCCCCGTTAGGAGAGAGATTTATTTAAATAATTGTTATGCTTTAATTTCAGGCTGCAAAGGTACAGAAATATAGCGGCTTTGCCTATTTATTCTATTAAGTTTGAGGTAATTTTGCATATTACCCTTACCATGATTTCTGAACGGCCCAAAATCACTTTATCATTATCGGCATCAGATAAACTCGTAGAAACTATGAGTTGGATGTTATTGGGCTTTATGTGGGCATACACTATTTATAAATTCTTTTCTTTGCCTGCTATCATACCCACCCATTACAATTTTAAAAACCAGGTAGATGGATATGGTAGCAAATACGTCATCTTGACATTGCCTGTTATATCCAGTTTTTTATTTGGCCTTCTTAGCCTTATCAACAAATACCCCCAGTCGTTTAATTACTCTGTAAAAATAACTGAACAAAATGCTTTGCGGCAATACACTATGGCAACACGTTTGCTGCGCGGGCTAAAATGCCTGTTACTTTTATTGTTTACAAGTTTTGTTTTTGAAACAGGATTGAAAGATCCTTTTCCTTGGTGGGTGGCAACATGTTTTTTATTAATTGTTTTGTTGCCGATCGTATTCTACATAGTAAAATCGGTTAGGGAAAGGTAAATTACCCTTTCAGTACCGGTATATGTGCTTTTAAATTGCCATCTTTATCGAAAATATTAACAATATATGCACCCGGCGAAACATTTTTTATACTAAAAACATTCTCGCCTTCTTTTTTAGCAGTATATATTTTTACTGTATTACCCATCATATCATATACAACTACCTGATCGTTACTTTCTAAATTCGAAATGGTAATCTCTTCACGAAAAGGATTAGGGAAAACTTTTATTCTGTTGTTTTGATTGTTAATTTCCTGCACATATAACCCTACTGCTACAAACCAATTATTTGATACAACAGAATTATAACAACCTGTAGTAGGTATTATGACAGCTGATATGCTATCTGTAGTATCTGTTTTTACATAAGTTACTATTGGAGCTGTAGTTGTAGCAAACAATACTCCATTCTTTATCCAGTTAATTTTATATCCCGCTACTGCATTTACAATGTTTGCGTACAAATGAATTGTGCTGCCTACGGGCCCGTTTGAGTTTCCATAAATACTAATAGAAGGAGTTGTATCCGGTTGAACTGTCATTTTTATAAAATTACTTTGTGCGCCTGATGTAACAGCACATGGATTTGTAGTTGTTATTACACATATTATACTGTCTCCGTTAGCTACACTATCTACGTTGTAAATAAGGTTGTTTGTTCCAACACCGATGCCGTTTTTATACCATTGATAAGACGGCACACTTCCCATATGGCTCAATACAGCTGTGAATGATACGGCCTCTCCGCGACAAGCAATATTACCTGTAGACGCATGAATATTAACCGTAGGTGTGTCCATATAATATACCGATATGCTTCCTGATGCTGTATCTCCCCTGAAACTATATACCATAGCGGTATACACACCTCCCGAGTCCGGTGTGTATGTAAAAGAAATGGTGTCTGAAAATTTTTGTATACGATTGTTGTATGCATCTGTAACAAATAAATTTCCGTTTTTATCCATGAAAATATTGGATGGGTCGTTCAATAAAGAATCATCTATTCCCGAATTGCCAATAAAGCTGCCGGCGATGTTTACTCCTTCAAAAGAGCTGTTTCTATACAATTCTATTCTATTATTACCCGCATCAGCGATGTATATATTATTAGCAAGATCAACAAAAACTCCCGAAGGGCCATTCAGCATGGTATCGGCCAATCCGTGGAGACCGCTTCCTGCTCCCGCTAAAGTAACTCCATAAGTAGCACCTCGCGGCCATTTTTGTATCCTGTTATTACCTGCATCAGCGATGTATATGTTTTTAGATGTATCGAGAAAAACCCCTTGGGGTAAATTCAAATAAGTTGGACCGGTACCATAAAATCCACCTGCCACTAAAGTACCTGCAGTATCTCCGGGCGCCCATCTCATGATACGAAAATTACTCCAGTCACATACATATGCGGTATCTGCTTTGTCTACATACACGCCGGTCGGAAAATCCAGCATGGATGCTGATCCCCCTGTAGTACAACAACGGCCTGCTACTATGCTTGCATGTATTGAACCGGGTAAAAACTTTTGTACCCTGCTGTTGCCATAATCTACTACAAATAAATTTTTTGACGAATCCAGAAAAACGTTTGCAGGATAATATAACTGGCTATCTGAAGTACCCGACACACCTGTACCGGCAATTGTAATTCCGTTTGTAGCGCCCGGCGCCCACTTTTGAACACGGTTATTATTGTAGTCGGCAATATATATTGTGTCGTTGGGTGTGACATATAAACCAACCGGGAAATCGAGCAATGAAGCAGTGGCACCTGCTGCAGCTGTATCGCTGCCTGCAACTGTAATTGCTCTTCTGTTCCACGTTGCATAGATTGTGTCAACAGGTATCCCGTTATGTTCCCAGACTATTTTTTCAGGTTTTTTGTTACTGCTTATTACTGTTACCGGAGTTCCTGCGCAACTGCCCCCATAGACTGATACAGAAAACGTTTGCGACCATGATGTGAAATGACATAACAACAATGATAGCAGCAGGGTGTATATTATTTTTTTTCCGGTGTACATGTACTATTGTCCATAAGGGTTGCAGCACTACAAATGTAGTTCATATCTGTTTTGTGCCACATTATCATGATCAATTATCCTTGAAAGGAGCTATGAGTTGAAATTCGGGAATTTGCACCGTAAACTTTTTTTTGTTGTACAGATTTTCCATGTTGTAGGTGCCATACATTTTGCCCATGTCGCTTTTGAGATTGCAGGCAGAAACATATTGATAACTGCTGCCCGGCTCTATTATAGGTTGTTGGCCTACTACCCCTTCGCCTTCTACTTCCCTGTGCGAACCGTTGCTATCAAATATATACCAGTGGCGGCTTAGCAGTTGCACAGGCATGGTAGATAAATTTTCGATGGTAACACGGTATGCAAATAGATAATCTCCGTTAATGGGATTTGACTGCACAGCCTGGTAGAATGTTTCTACTACTATATTTACACCTTCTGTAACTTGCTGTACCATTCGATAAGATGATATGTAAAGGTAAACAGTAATTAGTTTACCCTCTTTTGTTCTTTCTTATTATTTCGTTAATCAATTTTTGTACCAATACAGCTTCATATCCTTTTTGTAAGACGTAGTTTTTAGTTTTTGCCATTCGGGTGAATTGATTTTTCTCGCTTTTTTGTTCTTTCCACTTCTTTTCTACCAGTTTCTTTGTAACTTCTATATAGCTTTCCTCGTCAATTTCAGACAGACCCTTTTTTATGCAGTATTCTGATACCTGTTTGAATCGTAAGTCATTGATTATCTTTGACTTACCCCATTTTAAGAGTCGAAATTTTCCCCTTGCAAAAGCCCTTGCATAGCGTTCTTCGTTCAGTATATCTGCTTGTATCAATTCAGAAATGTATTCTTCAACCTCGGGTGTTTTACAGCCTAGTTCGTATAGCTTATTCCTAACCTCCTTATGACAACGGGGCTGATAATTACAATAGTGTTCTATAGCTGATCTGATATCCAACCCCAAACCCCTAAAGGGGCTTTTTAATGGTGAGTAATAAATAAAAATATAAAGTCTTTCTTTATCTACCCATATACACCATGAGTATTTGCACATCGCTGGGATTTACTCCGCTTATGCGGCTTGCCTGGCCCAATGTGCGGGGTTTTATTTTCCCAAGCTTCTGGCGAGCTTCGTTAGAAAGAGAAGTCAACTTTTCATAGTTAAAGCTCTCAGGGATCATTTGTTCTTCCAGCGAAGCCATTTTCTTTACCAATTCTTTTTCCTTTTCTATATACACCTCATACTTGGCCTGTATTTCTGCCTGCTCTATAGTAAGGTCATCATGCGAGCCGATGGCGGAAGCAAGTTCCGGTATTGCCGCTGCCATTTTTTTCAAGGAAATACCAGGGCGCAATAGCAGTTTTATAGCTTTGGTTTTCTCTGAAAGTGTTGCCGAGTCTACGTTTTGGAGCAAAGGTCTGGCTGCTTCGGGATCTACAGAAAACTCTTCCAACACCTTCCGTATGCTTCCTACTGCTTCCGCTTTGCTTCCTACTCTTTTCATTCTTTTGTCACTTGCCAACCCTATTTTATGGCCCAACGGGGTAAGCCTTAGGTCGGCATTATCCTGCCTTAATAATGTTCTGTATTCCGCCCTGCTCGTGAACATACGATAAGGTTCGTCTGTTCCTTTATTTATCAAATCGTCTATTAATACCCCAATATAGGCATCACTTCTTTCCAGTACCACCGGTTCCAGTTCGTGTACATTTCTGTGAGCGTTAATACCTGCCATCAATCCCTGGCAAGCGGCTTCTTCATAACCCGTGGTTCCGTTTATCTGTCCTGCAAAGAACAGGTTCTTTACCAGCTTTGTTTCTAATGTGAATTTGAGCTGTGTTGGCGGGAAATAATCGTATTCTATAGCATAGCCGGGGCGGAAGAATTTGCAATTTTCAAATCCCGGAACCATGCAAAGTGCTTTGTACTGAACATCTTCCGGCAAAGAGGTACTGAACCCGTTCACATATATCTCTACTGTATTCCAGCCTTCTGGCTCTACAAATAGCTGATGCCTGTCACGCTCAGCAAATCGGGTTACTTTATCTTCTATACTAGGGCAATACCTGGGGCCTGTGCCTTGTATTCGCCCCTGGTACATGGGAGATTTCTCAAAACCCGTCTTTAATATTTCGTGTACTTCTGTGCTGGTATAAGTTATCCAGCAATGGCGCTGCTGTTCTGGTTTTATCCTGTCAATGGGTAAGTAAGAAAACCCAACAATCTCCTCATCCCCCAGCTGTATTTCCATTTTGCTATAATTCAGGCTACGGCCATCAACCCTTGGTGGTGTGCCTGTTTTAAGCCTGTCAGTTTCAAAGCCTAGTTCTACCAGTTGTTCGGTAATGCCCGTAGCCCCCTTTTCACCTATTCTGCCACCACCAAAGTTCTTTTCTCCTATATGAATCACTCCATTCAGGAAAGTGCCATTGGTCAAGATCACAGCTTTTGCCATTATTTCTTGTCCCATACCTGTCACGACGCCTTTAATTGTTCCACGTGAAACAATCAGCCCCTTTACCATATCCTGCCAAAAATCAACATTTGGGGTTTGTTCCAGCATTTCCCTCCAGGTCTGGGAAAAGAGCATACGGTCGTTTTGGGTGCGGGGGCTCCACATACCCGGGCCTTTAGACTTATTCAGCATGCGAAACTGTATCATGCTCTTATCGCTCACTATTCCGCTATACCCCCCCATGGCGTCTATTTCCCTAACGATCTGCCCCTTGGCAATACCTCCCATAGCGGGATTACAGCTCATCTGGGCAATGGTTTGCATATTCATGGTAATGAGCAAAACCTTAGAACCCATATTAGCTGCTGCAGCCGCTGCCTCACAGCCCGCATGTCCTGCACCTACTACTATTACATCATATTCGGGAAACATAAAAGGATTGCAAAATTACGTGTAAATAATAAATAAAATCACAAAGCGTTATAGTATATTTATATTAGTCAATAAGTCCATTAAACCGCCATGAAATACATTTTATTTGCAATGCTAATATTTCCTGTATGGCTTACTGGCGGCCAATCAACGGAGATTGGGTTAAGAACAGGGCTCACAAATAATTTCAATTCTACAGGTAGTTTCTTTACACTAAAAAATGAAGTCTATTTTAGAATACCAATAAAAAAAAGAGGCTAAGCGCCGGGAGGATTTATTGGGTACTATAACTACTCCTATTCGCATACAAATAGCCCGCTACCAACAGGCGAAACAATAGACGATTCACATACTTACATTGGTTTTTTTATACAATACCTTTTAAACAGCATGACTCACAATAGCCGTCTTAAGCATTATGCCGGTTTATCGCCTGCTTTAGATATGAATAATGACGTATACTCTTATAGGGTTGCCAGCATTTCGCCATCCGGCCATACCGGCGGAGATATTGTGAATTATAATTACAACAATAGCCCTAAAGAACCTATATTTAGCGCATATTATCTTTTAAAATATCCTATCATAAGTCGGCTTACCTTAAGCGGCATAATGGAAATTGGTGTTTATGGAAATATTATTGATAATAATAAACGCTCTCATGCTGACCTATTTGGCGATAATGAACCATATGCAACATCCCATTTATCCCTTAAATTGGGCATCGGCTATAAATTATAGCTATTTTACCGTTCCACGTGAAACAATACATAAAACAATAATATTATATAAATAATTTTTTTGTGGTTGAATTTATTCCCGCTCCCAAACAATACTTATCCAACCTTTAACGTTTATTTAGCTGTCTCTTATTATGATACTATCGTCAGTATTAATAATTTTCGGATACTAATTAGCTCAATGAAAAACCTATTCCTGTATTGCTTCTTATTGTTGTTGTTCGCGGCCTGCTCCCGAAACGCAGATGCACAGGATTCTTGCCTGGCGCACAATAAGAAAAAAGATTGGGTAATAGGCTATTCCGCAGGTGAGCAAATGCTTCTTGGTAGCCCCGGCCCCGCATCAGGAAAATACGCATTCACCAATACTATTTCGGGAAAAACAAATATTGATGACCGTTGGGCGCTGGACCTTGAAATAAATGTATCAGTTGTGAAAAAAGAACCGGTGGGAAATACTGTTTCCATTACCAACGAAGGTATGTGCAAAGAATATAACGTAAGCGTTCCGGTAACGATAGAGTATAATTTCCTTCCAAAACAAAATAAGTTAAGACCCTATGTGGGCGCAGGTGTACAATACTCTGTATACCAGGAAAGTTATAATGAATATGACTTTTACGAAGGGGTGGCGAAAAGAGTTACCAGTATAAAAGCCAATACGCCTTATGCCTCTTTTGTTATAACACAGGGTGTTACTTACGACATCAGCCCCAAAATTCAGATCAAAGAATCGCTGCATTTTCTTCCTCAAACAGGCAGTCAAACAAATAATTCTGCTCTTGGCCTGAGTCTTGGCATTGGTTTTAAGTTCTAATTTACCAGCGTTGTTACATAAATAGGGCGCTATATTTGTTCCATGAAGCGTTTAGGATTATTTATATTTTTCCTCTTTCAAATAAATTGGGTAGTGGCCAAAGAAAAACAAAAGCAAGACGCTGATCTTATTATAGTCAACGGCACCATATATACCGTAGATGCTAAATGGCATGTGTATAATGCCATGGCTATAAAAGATGGAAAAATAGAAGCGCTGGGAAGCACTAAAAAAATACTGGGTCATTATAAAAGCAGCACCATAATTGATGCGGATAAAAAGTTTGTGTACCCGGGTTTTATTGATGCACACTGTCATTTTAGCGGGTATGGATTGGATAAATATAAGTGCGAACTGGAGCACACCACCTCTTTTAACGATGTAATAAAAACAATTGTTGCCTACGATAAAAACAATCCTCTCGACTGGATATATGGTCGCGGGTGGGACCAGAACAAATGGCCTGTAAAAGAATTTCCGCGCAAAGACAGCCTGGATTTATTGTTCCCGGATAAGGCAATCATACTCCAACGCATTGACGGGCATGCTTTGCTCTGCAATCAAAAAGCGCTGGACATGGCGAAGATTACGAAGACAACAAAAATAGATGGCGGCATAATAGAAAAAGATAGCAACGGAAATCTTACAGGTATTTTGGTTGACAACGCTATGGACCCGATTGAAAAACTGATAACCCCGTTGCCAAAAGAAAAAGCGATACAACATTTGGTAGAAGCCCAAAACGATTGCTACGCAGATGGATTAACAGGGGTAGTGGATTGTGGTGTAGGTGCCAAAACAATTTCTTTGTTGCAGGAATTATATGCCAACGGAACATTAACGATCAGCAATACTTTATTACTCTCAGATGATAGCGAAACGCTAAGGGCCTATGCAACTGCAGGGCCACAAAAATTCGGACAGCTAAAAATAACAGGCATAAAATTATATGCCGATGGTGCATTGGGCTCGCGGGGCGCTTGTTTAAAACAAGATTATACTGACAGGCCCGGGCAAAGAGGGTTGATGTTGTTTCCTATTAAACACCTGAAGGGCATTGCAGATACTGCGCTTCGGTTTGGCTGGCAATTATGCACACATGCTATTGGCGACAGCGCCAACAGCATTATGCTAAAATTATATATGCCTTACCTCGGCGGAAAAAATGATATGCGCTGGCGCATAGAACATGCACAAATTGTAGACCCTGAAGACCAAAAATATTTCGGACAATATTCTGTTGTTCCATCTGTGCAACCCACACACGCTACATCAGACGCGCCCTGGGCAGAAACAAGATTGGGAAAGAAAAGAATGGTGGGGGCATATGCTTATAACGACCTGCTGAAACAAACCGGCTATATTGCTTTGGGTACCGATTTCCCGGTGGAAGAAATTTCGCCGATCGCCACCTACTATACAGCGGTATACAGAACCAATAAGACTAAGGGAAAACCGTTTCAACCGGAAAATGCTCTAAGTAAAAAAGACGCATTGCGTGGCATGACCATCTGGACTGCAAAAAGCGTTTTTCTCGATACAGAAAAAGGTAGCCTGGAGCCGGGGAAAGATGCTGACATTGTGATATTAGATACCGATCTGCTGAAGGAAAAGCAGGAAAACATCTTAAAAGCTAAAGTTATTTACACTCTTGTGACCGGGAAAATTGTATTTCGGCATTAATTTTGGATTACCTTTATTGTGATGACCCCCTTAGATTATTCTTTCGAAAGCGGAATAAAAACCGAGCAGGATTATGATGCTGCCATTGCTTTAATCTCTGAGCTACGCAATTCAAAGGCTACAGAGGTAAATGCAAATCTTGCCGACAGTATGCTTAAGCTTGCTTGCCTGATAGAGAAATTTGAACGTGAGCGTTATTTGGTTTTCTTTCGCGGCTATACTTGTTAAGATAGTTTCTATTATAGCCCCAGCTGCCTGCTCATTTCCAACATCCTGTCTATAGGCTTTTTTGCTGCAAGTCTTAACGGTTCTTCCATTGTTATTTCAGGCTGTTCATATTTCATACACAGGTATAGTTTTTCAAGTGTATTCAATTTCATATGCGGGCAATTATTGCAGGCGCAGGCATTATCAGGTGGTGCTGGAATAAACTTTTTTTGTGGTGTGTTTTTTCCCATTTGGTGCAGTATACCTGTTTCTGTTGCTACAATATACTCGGTGCTATTATCCTGCTGTGTATAAGCAAGTAATTGCGTAGTAGATCCAATATAATCCGCCTCTTTTAATACTGCTTCTTCGCATTCGGGATGTGCGATCACTTTTGCATTAGGATGACGCTCTTTTAGTCTTGTAATTTTTTCGTGAGAGAATAATTCATGCACCATACAAGCGCCGTTCCACAATACCATTTCTCTTCCTGATTTTTTATTGATGTAGGCTCCTAAATTTTTATCCGGCGCAAAAATTATTTTCTGGGCTTTGGGCAAACTGTAAGTATTAATTCCGGCTTCACGCATGCTTTATGCGTAAATACTACAATTAAAATTCCTATCACTACAAGCAGTTCTTTTGGAGCAGGCAATTATTTTACTATAGAATTATCGGATAATACAGGTAGTTTTTCATCTCCAACTATCATTGCCACCGACACTACAACTTCTTCAGATAGTGTTACCTGGTCAATTCCAGGCCTTACCCAAGGGCCTAATTACCGTCTTCGGGTTCGCGCCAGTAATCCGGGCTATTTATCTGCAGCAGACAGTGTGAGCATTTTCGGAGCACCATCTAATCCTATCGCTAAAAATAATTCACCTGTTTGCTACGGCGATACTTTAAAATTCAGCACTTCCTCCGATACGCTCACAAATTTTGTTTGGACAGGTCCACACGGATTTTTATCCACTTTGCAAAATCCTTTCATTGCCAATGTTGATACCCCTTCTGAAGGTTTGTATATTGTTACTGCGTATTTGTTTGGTTGCCCTGCTAAGCCTGACAGTATCTGAACTGCAGAGCGGGCTATTGCCCGAAATATTGATAATGGATGGCATTTGATTTACCGTTATCACCTGGGAATAGGTGGTTGTGATCGGTCGCGGGCAAGTGAGGCTGCTATTCATGGCACATATAACTCCATCCCCATCTTTTAATGTATCTACAGTATATGTGTTGCTTGTAAAGCCCGGGATCAACGTACCATTCAGATACCATTTGTAAGCAGGAGAACTACCGCCATTTACAGGAGTGGCAGTGAAAGTAAGTGGCTGCCCCTGGCATATAGTATCGGAAGGGTTGAAGCCAAGGCTGACACCTGGTATAACAGAAGCTACTACAACCACTGTATCTGTATCAGAAGGAGAAATACAACCATTGAGCAAAGCATGTACGATATATAGCCCCGCTTTAAAACTATCTGCAGATGTAATAGTAGGGTTTTGTAAAGTGGAGCTAAACCCTGCGGGGCCAATCCAGGCGTAGGTTGCACCCGATGACGAAGTTGTAGCCCGCAAAGAAATGGGATCGGTACTGCATACGGGGCTATTGCTGGAAGCAATAGATCTTGCAGGAATCGGCTTTACGTCCATAACTGTTTTGTAAATGCTTTGAATAGGGTTGGCACAAACAAGGCTGCTGGTAAACAATACTTTAATAGTATCGTTATTACTTAGAGCAGCAGTAGTATATATGCTGCTGCCTGAGCTAACCGTTACCCCATTCTTCTGCCATATGTAAGAAGCAGCAGAACCACCCGATAAGCCCGTTGCGATAAAAGTAACAGAAGTGCCTGCACAAATTGTATCTGATAAGCCTGTATTAATTGTAACTGAGGGGGTTATTTTTATAATGTGGGCACCGATACTGTCAGGCTTAGCAGGGCAACCAAACAAATACGCAGTAACAATATACAAACCTTCAGAAGGGGTATCAACATTGGCAATGAAAGGATTTTGCAAAGTGGATAAAAATCCGTGTGGACCTGTCCAAACAAAATTTGTGAGCGTATCGGAGGAAGTGCTGAATTTTAAAGTATCGCCGTAGCAAACAGGTGAATTATTTTTAGCGATAGGATTAGATGGTGCTCCGAAAATGCTCACACTGTCTGCTGCAGATAAATAGCCCGGATTACTGGCGCGAACCCGAAGACGGTGGACAAAAGCAAAAGGCATACAGGCAATTGAAAAAGAAAATACAGAGAAAGCAAAGCTGTTGTATAATGAGTTGGAGCGCAATTCAAAATTCAAGCTTACAGTGACGCGAAAACAAGACAGAAGTATGATGAACATATGCTTTACTACAAAATATAAAAGAGATGAAAAACTTTTTTTAGATTTTTGTACTAAAAGAAATATTACAGGCATTACTGGCCATAGGCTGGCAGGTGCATTCAGGGTATCATTGTACAACGCAGTTCAATTGAGCCATGTAAAAAAATTGGTACAGGTAATGCAGGAATTTGAAGGCAAACCAACAGTGTGATATTATAACGACACCCATTAATAATATAAAATGACAAAAATTATTCCTTTCAAAGGATTGAGACCCAAAAAAGAATTAGCATCAAAAGTGGCAACATTGCCGTATGATGTAGTAAGTGTGGCTGAGGCAAGACAATTTAAAGACAACCCGTACAATTTTTATCATGTTACACGTTCTGAAATCGATCTTTCTGAGGGTGTGGACGTGCATAGCCAGGCGGTTTACGACCGGGCCAAAGAAAAACCTGGATGATATGATGGTGCAACATATAATGACACAGGATAGTGACCCGTGTTATTATATATATAAGCAAGTGATGAATGGGCGTGAACAAACAGGGCTTGTGTGCGGCTCGTCTATAAACGATTATATAAACGGCATTATTAAAAAACATGAATTTACGCGCCCCGAAAAGGAACAGGATAGGATCAACCATATAAAAACAACCAAAGCGCAAACAGGCGTAGTGTTTCTTGCATATAACGACCACAGCGAAGTACAAACGATCATTGAAGACTGGAAAAAGAATAATACACCAGAATATGATTTTACAGCTCCGGACGGAATACAACATACAGTATGGGTGATGAATGATTATTCTAAAGAAGCACGCATATCTTATCTTTTTGAAAATGAAGTCCCCTGCACATATATAGCAGACGGGCATCACCGGGCCGCGTCTGCGTATAAGGTGTGTATGGAAATGCGTGAAAACGGATTGTCAATAACCGGGGATGAATCGTTTAATTATTTTATTACCTGCATATTCCCCGCCAGTCAATTGCAGATAATGGATTATAACCGAGTGGTAAAGGACCTGAACAATATGGTTCCGCAAGAGTTTATACAAGCACTGGAGAAAGATTTTGAAATATTCCGCTTAGGAGATGAAGCCTACAAACCCAAACAACTGCATGAATTTGGAATGTTTATAGAAGATGCATGGTATAAATTAGTTGCCAAACCGGGGAGCTACACCAATGATCCTATTGGCGTACTTGACGTCACTATTTTGCAAAATAATATTTTGTCAAAATTATTAGCCATACACGATCCGCGCACAGATAAGCGTGTAGATTTTGTAGGCGGTATACGTGGTATGGCAGAACTGGAAAAAAGAGTAAAAAGCAGGGATATGGCTGCTGCATTTGCATGCTACCCGGTTAGCATCAAACAGCTTTTTGACATTGCAGACAGTGGTAATGTAATGCCACCTAAAAGCACCTGGTTTGAGCCAAAGCTGAGAGACGGATTAGTAGTGTATTTGATCTAGTTTACAAATAATAATGCTCAGATAAATATTTAGCAACCTCTTTAGCCTGATCGAAATCGGCAGTGACAGTAATATTTATAGTTCTTAATTTATTGTCCTTCAGGGTTGTTATTTTACAATTACCTCCCATTTGGTTAACAGTTGCTTCAGCTACTTTGGTTCCGTCAGGTAGGTAGAATGACAGGATATTATTTATTTTACCATCAGTAGCACTTGTTTTTGTTTTGTAAGTGCCTATTGTTATTCCGGCTTGTGTAATATTTAGCCCTTGAATATAAATAGGCTGTGAATGATCTCGCTCCAC
>Ga0207138_1055_pt1 | contig 19952 bp, 18 predicted proteins | sample Alteio_BWMinHeat_6_FD_153589 | JGI IMG/M metagenome (GOLD analysis project Ga0207138, IMG submission 153589) | Enriched cells from forest soil in Barre Woods Harvard Forest LTER site, Petersham, Massachusetts, United States -... | ecosystem: Environmental > Terrestrial > Soil > Temperate forest >...
GCTGGCGGGATGCGCCGGTGGCACCGTCACTCTATTTCATCCTGGTGATCGCGTGTGTCTGGTTCGGCTGCATCAATGCCTGCCGCGAGATCGTCAAGGAGGCAGCCATTTTTCGGCGGGAACGGTTGGTCAATCTCGACGTCGGTCCTTACGTGCTGTCCAAGCTACAGATCCTGGCCATGCTGGGATTCGTGCAATGCATACTCCTGCTGGCGCCGGTGCACCATTATATACACCTGAGAGGCAACCTGCTCCTGGTGTTCCTGACGCTCTATTGTGCCTCTTTGGCCGGGACCACGCTCGGACTATTGCTCTCGTCGCTGGCGCACAATACGGATCAGGCGGTGGGGTTGGCGCCGTTGGTCACCATTCCCCAGATACTCTTTTCCAAGTTCGTGCTGACGGACGACTACTTGAAAGGCATGCCGGCCGTGCTGGAGAAATTGACCATTGTCAAATGGTCATGGGATGCCCTTGACGAGCTTACCGGTGCGTCGCCTTCCTATGGAAACGTGGCGCTCGACTTGCTGGTCCTGGTGGTCATGAGCCTGGTATTTCTTTTATTTACCTGGCTGACACTGCGGTGGAACGACAACAAGGGGTAGCCGCCACAGGCCTACAAAGACAGCGAGAGCCACATTTGGCTCTCGCTGTCCTTGCAAGCGTGTTTTAGAAGCGGAACGATGTACCGATGTTGCTTACGAACTGAGGTGTGGAATTATTATCGATATCTACGCGACCGCCGATGGTGGCATGAATACCAAACATTGGTGTGAAGAACCAGCGAGCACCGATACCGAACGTCGGGTTCAATGCGTGCGTCTGGTTTACCGAGGCACCGCCGAATTGAGCTGATACAAATCTGACGTCATTACCTGCGTAGATATAAGGATCTAAGTTATTGGAATACGTATTGGACATGTGATACGCCACTTGTAGCGGCATATCCACAACCGAACCCGAGAAGCCATTATTCATGCCGTACCATTGCGCACCGATACCAACACTAAAGGGTGAATCGGGGAACATATAAGATAGTGCGCCACCCCAGCCCATACCGATATTTTCAGCAGTGTTGGTAGCAACCTTGCCACCCACGTCCAGACGAATTCCCGAGTCCTGTGCAAGAGAAGGAGTGGCATATGTCAAAACGCCGACGCTTGCCAGCGTAACCATCAGCCATTTAATACATTTCATAAAGTGATCCTCCGTATGGTACCTCATGGTGGTAATGTTGCGTAATTGCTCCATTCCATCATATGGCACCATTATAAGGCAATGAAATTATGGCAAGGGTAATAGGCTTATAAACCTAAGATAAATCATTGCTAAATGATTAACAGTTCCAATTTGTCAATGCCAATCAAGTTAGGGCTTAACGCTGACAGCGGTAACAACGGTCAATAATCCTGTAACCCAGGTGCGCACAAGCGTGCTCTCTTTATCAGGTACAGTCTGATGCAGAGCCGGGGATAACGGTACGCCGGCAATGACCAACGCGCTAATTTCTGCAAACCTGTTGCTGGCCCTGGCCAGCAGGACCTGATCATGTGTTTGCTCATAGGCAACAGCATCCTGATAGGCCGCATCAAAACCGGCAATGATATCATTCTCTCGGGTAGCTTGCACCAACTCTACCGGCGGCGGATGATCCAACCAGTACTGGAAGGCAGAGACCAATCCCCGCGTCAGCTCGCAGGCCGAATCCCAATATGGCTTGGCTTCGCTGGCCGCGGCGGCTGGCGGCTGATAGGCCAGGAACGTAGTCAACGCCCGCAGGATCAAGGCCAATTCGGCAGGTGATTCCTGCCAACCCGCCAGGATTGCCGCGGTAACTGTAGTCAGGAATTCGTCATAGGTTTGTTGAGGGTTGTTTTGGAAGCGATTGAACCAGTCGAGGGTCGGTGCAAAACGATTTGCAACCACCTGCAGATCCAACTCCAAGTCCGGTTCCGACATTGGCCCTCCTTCGGCTTCCGCTAACAGTATAGTATCCACCTGACTTCCTTTCACTATAGTCAGCATGAGGCTCCCAGGCAGCGCGATAATCGTGACCAGTGCTCAATATGGATCAATCACGCGTCCTCATTATTTTTGCCAAGCCCCCCCTTCCCGGAGAGGTCAAAACGCGATTGTTACCGGCGCTGACGGCGCATGAATCCGCCGGCCTATACCGGGCATTTCTACTGGATATTGTGGCCATGGCCATGTCACTGCGCCAGACGCGGGTCCTGATTGCCTATCCACCCCAGCCGGCTGTCGCCGAAGAAACCCTGCGCATCGTGCTGGCCGATTATCCCAAGCTCGGCTATTTACAGCAAGAGGGTGACAACCTGGGAGAAAGGATGGAGCAAGCATTCCTGTCACTGCAGCCTCAGCCATACTCGCCGGTTGTGCTGATTGGCTCGGATAGCCCGACGTTGCCGGCTTACCTGATCGAGGAAGCCTATGCCGCTCTGCAGCACGATGATGTGGTCATCGGGCCCAGTATCGATGGCGGCTATTATTTGGTCGGAATGTCCGCGCTGCCGAAGGGCCTCTTTAATGGCGTGGAATGGAGCACAGACAGTGTCTTTCGCCAGACGATGGCGAATGCTCATGCGCGGCGCCTCCAGGTTCATTCATTAGGCCTCTGGTATGACGTCGATACGCTTGCCGATTTACAATATTTGCAGCAACAAATGTCCTTGATGGCGGAGCGGGATCTGCCCCGGCCGGCAGCTACGGCTGCATGGCTGCACGAGTATTTTGCCCGGGATTGAAGCAATTCTATTTGGTTATCGACTCTATGGGTGTGTAATCCACCTTGCGGTGCTCAGCCTTGAATGCGCTGTAAATAATATCCCCCAGGAAGGATGTCACGCCGATAATCACGCCGGCGACCGGCACACTGGTTCCCATCAAACCGGCCGCGCCCTTTAGTATGGCCAATGATATATCTTTCACGGTGTGGAGTACGTTGGAAACGGCCGTGGAAAGGAAGCCTGCACCGATCGCGCTCAGTCCGGCCGCCGCCGCGATAGTGCCGACTTTGAGGCTGGTCATCAGGCCAAAGCGCTTCAAAGAGTCAACAGCACCCTCGCGATAGGAATTTACCTCATTGTCAACGGCCAGGATGGTGGCCGCATCGCGGCCGAAAACTGCGTTGGCAGGCTTTACTGCCCCGCCGAAGGTTGCCACGTTGCGGGGAATATTCATGCCCTTGCCATAGGCCACAAAGCGCTTGCCGCCGGCCGCAAAAAACACCTCGTCGAGCCCGTCATGCTTGACCAGGTTCGCCGCGTCCTGGGTATTGACGGCGTCCCTGAGCTCAGCAACGCCCTCGGTCTTGAGAACCACGCCGTTGATGACCAGGCGCGGGGCAGTGGCCGGCGATGGCGGCGCCAGGGCGTCTTGCTGCAAGGCCAGCCGGCCAAACCCGTCCAGGGGAAGGTAATTGCCCATACTTCTTCTTAATCTTGCAAGGGCGCGCACAAAAGCGCCTTTTTCAAGTTATCGTTAAGAGAAATAGAGCGCTGACGATAAAATTTCCTTAAATATACTTTAAGTTTCAGAAGGGTTCGAAATCTTCCATCACTTCGCGTTGGCGGCTAAGCGGCTGGGTGGGCGGGCGGCGGCGCACGATGCTGTTGAAGTAGGGGAGGGGCTCCTTGTCGGCAGGAATGTGTTGCTCCAACTGAGAAAAAGCGCGCTGTACCTCGGCCGGGTCTATATTCGCCAGGGCATCCTTGATTTGGCGCGAGGTAAGTTTGGGCCAGCGGCGGCGGAAATTCTTCACCATCGCCTCCTCAAACGGCAGATCTGCCTCCGGAGGAAACATCTCCCGGCCGTCTTGGCCGCGCAAGACGGCCGGGTGGGGAAACTTGACGAAGATCGGATGGGCAAAATGGGGATGCCGCACCAACAACTGCCCCTTACTGAGGGTAGCCAGCTTCGTTTTGATGGCCGGGGAGAATGTGCCATAGCCGGGCGTCGCCAGTTCATCCGAGTCCATGCGCCCATAAATGGCCGTCGCGCTGTTGCCGACTACCCGTTTATGCACCTGCGAACGGAATTGCTGCGCGCTGAATAAGACCAGGCCGAGGTAGCGTCCCCGTTCCGAGATGTCGAGCAGCGTCCGTTTCAGGTAGGTATCCGAACCGTCCGCGGCGGCGTATTTGTTGAGTTCGTCTACGAAAACAATGACCCGCCCAACGCCGAGCGTGTTGTGTTCCAACTGACGCCGCAATTGGTCGACGACGCGCGTGAAGACCAGGTCCTGGGCCAGTTCTTCCATGTTGGCCACATCGATGACATAGATATGGCGGTCATGGAACTCCCCCCAGGGCAGATCGGTCACGGCGGAATTATTGACGATCAGACCGCCGCAGCGATTGGGCAGATTGGAAAGGCGGTTGTAAATCTTGCGGATAGTCTGGACGGCATGTGTCTTCCACTGGCTCTGGTTGGAGGCCTCCATCTCTTCGAGCACGTCATTGAACCACTTCACCAGGCCGGCAAAATCCGTGACCTTCTGACTGAGCATATATTCGGGGCGAGGAACGGCGTTGATGATGCGTTCTTTGATGAAATCGATCAGAGCATCGGCTTTGGCGTCGATATCCTCCCGGTTCAACATGACGTGTACATAGTCGATGACCTCGCTGATGCCCCAACGCAGCGGATAGACATTGCCGATCAAGTCCGAATGGTTGCGCAGGGTATTGAGGTTGATGCCGTCGGCCTTGTAAGGGGCAAAATAGGATACGCCGGCAAAAGGTTGGGCCGGTATGTTCAGACGGTCGTACATGGCCAGATCCGCTTCGTCGAGGGGCGCCGGCTGATCGAGATACAGCAGGTCCGAGCCCTTGACGTTGAAACAAACGACGGCCACGCCTTTGCGCTTTTTGGCCGGAAGAGACTTTTCGCTGTGGGCGAAGATGCTGGCCATCAGGAATTCCAGGGCGCTGGTCTTGGTGGCCAGGCCGGACACCCCGCTGATATTGATGTGGGCAGCCTCCGGCCCCAACAGGAAGTTTTCATCCAGGTAAACCGGTGATGACAGTCCGCCGCTTTGATAAAGTCCGATGGGGATACCGCTCGTGGCCACGTAGGTCTCCATTTGCAGCGCTTCCTGGAGCGTGTGGTCGTCCGCCAGGTACACCAGGCCCATGGGCACAGGCTGCAAGGGCTCCTCAGGGATGGTACGCAGCACCGCCGCTTTGTAGCAGCGTATTTCGGGGCGTAAGGTGGGGGCTGCATTGCCGGGATCGCCTTCGGAACCCAGGTAGTCGTGAAGGGGCGACGACACATCCGTGTAGCTTTCACCTTCGACAACTACCCCATAGACGGTGCGCATGTTGCCCGGAGTATCCTCGTGCACAACCGTAACGATCGTGCCGATTCCTACCGGCGAATCAGCCGTGTTGGTCCAGAAATAGAAGACCTCCGCCGTGTTGGGGCGTTTTTCCGTGGCGACAACCCGGCCCACCAGGTCCGAAGGCGGTGTGGACTTACTCATGGGGCGAGGTCGGCCGGCTGCAGGGCCGCCCCCGTTGCCGGCAGGTTGCGGCCATAAGTTGCCGTCAGCAACTCCAGGCGTCGGCCGATTTCCGGCGTCAAATCGCCTTCCTGAAGCCGCCAGCCCCATTCACCCTCGGTGCGTCCCGGCAGATTCATGCGGGCCTCGGAGCCCAGGCCCAGCAAGTCCTGCGCCGGTATGATTGCCGTATTGGCCACAGACATCCAGGCCATGCGGATCATCTCCCAATTGAATTCCTGACCCTTCGTGCCCATGTAGCGCAGGGCCATTTCCCGCTCCTTCTGGTCTGGCACACTGGCCTTGCGGCCGCGGGCACGGAACCAGCCCTGGGTTGTATCGTTATCATGAGTGCCGGTATAGACGACGCAATTGCGCGGAAAATTGTGCGGGCGGAATTCATCGGCGCTCTCATCGGTACCGAAGGCGAATTGGAGCACGCGCATTCCCGGAAAGGCAAATTGATCGCGCAGCGCTTTGACCTCCGGTGTGATCAGCCCTAAATCCTCGGCGATAATGGCCACGGGGCCAAGGTCGTGCATGATCTTGGTGAAAAAATCTGCTCCCGGTCCCGCCATCCAACGGCCTGTCTCGGCCGTTGGAGCATCCCCGGGAATTTCCCAATAGCGATGGAAGCCGATAAAATGATCCAGGCGCACTGCATCAAAGTAGGTGAAGGTGGCCCGGAAGCGCGCGATCCACCAATCAAAACCGCGTTCTTGCATGACCGGCCAGCGGTAGAGCGGGTTGCCCCATTTCTGGCCGGTGACGCTGAAATAGTCCGGCGGCACGCCTGCGACTACTTCCGGCTGGCCATTCTCCTGCAGGTAGAACTGGCCGGGATTCACCCAGACGTCGGCACTGTCATGGGCCACGAAGATCGGGATATCCCCGATCAAGCCGATGCCCAGCCCCCGGCAAAAATCCTTGAGCTCCGCCCACTGGCGGACAAACTGGTATTGCTGAAACTGGTAATAATAAGCCTCTTTACCGAATTTCTTGAGCGCCTGATCAATGGCACCGGCTTGACGGACGCGCAATTCCGGCGCCCAATCCACCCAAGATACGCCGCCATGAGCCTGTTTCAACATGCAAAAAAGCGCATAGTCGCTCAGCCACCAGGCGTTGGTCTGGCAAAAGGCGATGAAACGCTCGTACTCGAAGGACCGGCGCTTCTTTTCAAAGGCAGTAAAGGCCTTGCGCAGGCGCATCTTGCGGAACTCGGCCGCGGCGGCAAAATTGACCTGGCTGGGTGTATCCGGCCCGTCCCAACGCAGATCGTCCGGCGTCAGCAATCCCAGTTGGGCCAATTTGTCCAGGCTGATCAGCAGGGGATTGCCGGCGAAGGCCGAATAGGATTGGTACGGGGAGTTGACCGCGCCGGTCGGTCCCACGGGCAGCATTTGCCACCACGCTTGCCCGGCCCTGGCCAGGTACTCGGCAAAGCGGTAGGCACTGGACCCGAGGTCGCCATTACCGTGCGGGCCGGGCAGCGAGGTCGGGTGCAACAAAATGCCGCTGGTGCGGCGGTTAAAAGCGAGATTCTTAGTCATTGAGTTCTCCGACATGGCAGCAGAGCTGACGTTCCTCCGCTCCTAACCCCTCCCCGGCGGGGAGGGGAATGAGTGGTTCTTACCAGCATACAACGGTCAGCCCTTCAAGGCTTCCAGTAGCCCTTGCAAGGCCACATGGGTGGGCGCGCGGCTGCGCAAGTACTCCTCGCAATCGCGGATGGGGTAGATCATGCGATCCCAACGGCCGTCGGGCAAAGCCAGGGGCTGTGTTTCTACCAATAGCCAGCGTGACAATTCGTCCACATGGCGCATCGTTTCTTCCGTGGCGGGCGCTTCGACCCGGACCAGCCCGAAATAAAGGTCCTGGCCGGCGTAAGGCCGCAACCGCACGTACCAGCTGTAAACCGGGGTAAACTCGCGGCTGGCCGGCTGGAAGACGCTGCTGCGCTCGCCGGCCCGCAAGGCCAGGATTTTGCGTTGTTCCTGTAAAGGAAAATACTGCGTCTGATGGCTCTTGATGATACCCACCACGCGCGGGTGCTGTGCCACATCCTGCGCCGAAGTCGTCGAGCCGTCCAGGTAAAGCCAGCCTTCCCGCTTACTGTCCATCCATTCCTGGGCCAGCCTCGTTTCAAGATCGCGCCGCGTTTTGGCAATGGCCTGATCGGCAAAGTGCTTGAGCATCAGAGGATGGATTTCGTCCTGGTCCAGTTGCCGCTTGGGGCTGCTATCGACGGTAGCGATACCGGCAGCCTCCAGTTCCGAGGGATCCAGCCAATCGTAAGGCAGGTACAGGCGCTCGCTGGCCGCCTGCCCGGCTGTCGACATACGACGGTCCCGCCGTTCCCGCACGACTGCAGCCGTATAACCATAAACCACCGGCACCAGATCGCGATAAAAGACCACCTGGCCCCGCTGGATGCCGTCCAGAAAGGCGGTAAAGCCCGAGCTTTCCCTTTCGGCGCCGATAGCGATTGCCTGAAGTTCCTTGCCTTCGATCAATTCGGCACGCGCCACATGAGGCTCCGTCTCTGCTTGCAAAACCGGCATGTCACGTTCGCCGGCCAGCGAGGACACGACGTGGAGCGCCGGATCGGCAGCAGTTTTGCGGCGCAGGTATTGAGCCAGGCTGGTCAACAACATACCTACAAAGCGTATTGCTCGTAAGTCCCCTCGCAGGGGTTGCCCTGGCACACCAGCATGGTCTTGCGGCTCAAGTTCATGACCAGAGAGCCGATGGTCTGGCAGCCGTCCAGGGAATGGGGCGGCTCCGTGCTGTGGTAGCAAATGGAACGGGGGTGGTTGTAATGATCCCGCAGCACGCCGATGAGCGTTTCCTCCGCAATTGCGCCTTTGGCCTTTTGCAGCAGGCGCTGGGCCCGGTTGCTTACGGTCAATGAGCGAATCAAGTTCTCCGGTTGAGATTCCAATGCCTGCATGCGGGGGGAGAAATAGCAATTGGAATGAGCGGCGACGCCATCCGCGGCATAGAGGGCGGCAAATGAGGTGGCCGACACCTCCAGATTATAAATTTCGTTGTGGGTATCCGCCAGCAGGTGGTTGTAACCGGCGGCACGCCGCTTGTGCAACGCCCGCTTGATCGCTTCGGGCAGCGACGTCGCGGTTAAAACCGCCCGTGCTACGAAAACACGGGGGATCCCCAGGCGCACGTCGTTGGGGTAGACCGTATCGCAGGCCTGCGCCAACCCCGTTTCATTGAAGCCGATATTCGGTAACAGGGCGCCGTAGGTGAGGCTGAGAAAGGCCGGCTCGTCGGCCGGCGAGGCGTTGACCAGGTATTGCAGATCCTGATCTTCCGGCAGCCAATCCTCATTATGGCCCACGAGGACCTCGCCATGGGCGGTCGCTTCACCGGAAGCGGCCAGGCTGGTGCAGCGGACGTGCAGGGCATCGGAGGTCAGGCATTCCAAACAATTGGGCACCAGCACATCTTCCAGCTCCAAATCGGCCCCGTGAGCTAGTCCCTGTAACTCTTCAAGATATTGCGGGTACGATTCCTCTATAAAAGGAAGGTACTTGCGGCTTTGCAGGATCGCCTCGTCCCAGGACAGATTGGCGCCTCGGGCAATCATGGTGCGGTAGGTCTCAACCATGATCCGCACGCGCTCTCTCATGGCGGTGCCAATCTGCCGGCCCATTTCGTAATGAGAACCGGCGACCCGTATCATGGGCATGGTGGTGATATTAAGAGCCAAGTTTGGATCCCCCGCGCGCATGCCCAGTATACCAGAAGCAGGGGTTGCGCCCCTCGCCGCCGGCGCGGACGGCGCCGGTTTTGCCCGAACGCGCGCACATTTCCGAAAAAGCGGGATTCCTGTTAACCTGAATTAGTATGAACTTGGGCACCCATGCAGCAATCCCGCCGACCAGCAGTGTCGCCAAACGAACTATTGCTATGATCGCTGGCGCTCCTGCAGTCGAGCCAGCCGGGGCGAGATCAGGTTCATGACAGGTGACAAGATCCTGTTTGCTGCGCTATTCGCTCTCTTGACCGCACAATTCATCAAATTCTTATTAGCGATCCTGCAGCAGCGGCGCTTGAACTTCCGGCCCCTGCTGACTACGGGCGGCATGCCCAGTTCCCATACGGCGCTGACCGTCTGTTTGACCACCGATGTCGGCTTGACCCATGGCTTTGACTCGACTTTTTTCGCAATGTGCGTCGTTTTTACGATGATCGTGATGTATGATGCAGCAGGCGTACGGCGCGCGGCCGGTCGCCAGGCCAGGGTCCTCAATCAGATCGTCGATGAACTAAGCACCTCCCTGCACGTGAGTGAAGAACGGCTCAAGGAACTGCTGGGGCATACACCGCTGGAAGTATTTGGCGGAGCGCTCTACGGAATTGTAGTGGCCATGCTGTTTTACAGCCACTTTGCTAAAGGATGAAGGATGAAGGATGAAACGGTACCTGCTCGGAGAATCAATGGGCGGCGCCATTAATTCGACTCGGGGCCTTGCGTAAGTGCCAAGATAGCTTGAATCAATGACGACTAAGAAATTTCAGAAAATTCTCATTGCCAATCGTGGCGAGATTGCCGTGCGGGTGATCCGCGCCTGTCGCGAGATGGGCATTGCCTCAGTGGCCGTTTACGCGGCCGACGATCGCGCGGGGTTGCATGTGCGGCTCGCGGATGAGGCTTATGCGTTGGGAGAAGGTAGCCTGCGCGAGACTTACCTGAATGGGGACTTGTTGCGACAGATCGCGATCCAGGCTGGAGCACAGGCGATCCACCCAGGCTATGGCTTTCTCTCGGAAAATGCCGACTTTGCCCGATCGTGCGGAACGGACGGCCTCGTATTCATTGGCCCGAAGCCTGAGGTCATTGCCGCGATGGGCCTGAAAGTACAGGCCCGGCAGATCATGGCGGACGCGGGCGTACCGGTGGTGCCGGGCAGCGCCGAGGCCGTGACGACCAGTGCAGAAGTCAGTGCTTTTGCCCAACAATACGGCTATCCTGTAGCCGTCAAGGCGTCCGCCGGGGGCGGCGGCAAAGGATTGCGGGTGGTCACAGGCGCAGCCGGTATCAAAGAAGCGCTGGAAGGCGCCCAGCGAGAAGCTCAGGCCTACTTTGGCAATCCGGCAGTCTACCTGGAAAAATATCTGCCGGCTCCCCGCCACGTCGAGGTCCAGGTATTCGGCGATCAGCATGGCCACCTGGTGCACCTGGGCGAACGCGATTGTTCGCTGCAGCGGCGGCACCAAAAGGTGATGGAAGAGGCGCCGGCGCCCTATCTGCCGGCCGAGGTGCGCCAGCGCCTGTGTGAGGCAGCCCTCAAAGGTGCAGGCGCGATCGGCTACAGCAACGCCGGCACGTTGGAGTTCCTGGTGCAGGGCAATGATTTCTATTTTCTGGAGGTCAATACCCGGCTGCAAGTCGAGCACCCGGTTACGGAAATGGTGACCGGGCTGGATTTGGTCAAGGCGCAAATCAAGGTGGCTGCAGGGGAACCATTGCCGTGGCGCCAGGAGGATATCTGCTGGCGGGGGCATGCCCTGGAGTGCCGGATCAATGCGGAGGATGCGGCCCGCAACTTCCGGCCGGCCAGTGGCCGGGTAACTGCTTATGAGACGCCGGGAGGACCGGGGGTGCGGGTTGATGGAGCTGCTTACGCCGAATGGCTGCTCCCGTCAACTTATGACTCGTTGATTGCCAAGCTGGTGACCTGGGGCGAGGATCGCCAGGAAGCCTGGGAACGGATGCAACGAGCCCTGGCTGAGTATCGCATTGAAGGCATCGTGACCAACATTCCCTTTCATCAATGGTCGATGGCGCAGCCGGCGCTGCGAGAAGGGCGTTATGATACGGGCTTCCTCGCCCGGGAATTTCAGGCGAGCACGCTGACCGCGGCGTCTCCGGCTGACGATTCGCCGGAGAATTTGCCGACAACGCGCTCTTTTGCTGTAGAGGTCAACCGGCGCCTCTTCCAGGTGCAGGTGCGCGATCTGGATCAGCCGGCCGCGGCTGTCCCGGCAGGCAATCCGCACGCCACCGCGCCACGGCGATCGCGCGTGGGGCGCAAAGCAGCCGCAGGCCAGGGTGACAAAGTAATACGTGCGCCCCTCTCCGGCTCAATCGTACGCATTCATGCACAGCCGGGAGACCAGGTGACTGCCGGTGCGGCGCTGATGGTCCTGGAGGCGATGAAGATGGAAAACGATATACCGGCGCCCGCTAGCGGCAAGATCAAAGAGTTAGCGGTTGCGGTGGGCGATCGGGTCGCGGCCGGGGCGGTGCTGGCGGTTTTGGAATAAAGGCATGTGAACGTGAAGACCGGCATTGCTTCAGTTTCCATTCGGACCCTGCTCATCCTGGCGTGCATCCTGGGTTCGATTTGTCCTGGGGCCGCGGCTGGCACCGGCACGCCCTCGCAGATGCGGCTGGCCATCATGCCCTTCGAGAACATCCAGAAGAGCACCGATCCCGATCTGCAGGCGCTCAGCGAAGGCATTGGCGAGTCTTTGATCCAGGGCCTGAAGAACGTCTCGACCATCCACATCGTCGAGCGCGAGAACATCAAACATCTCCTCAAGGAGCAGACCTTCGCCATGACCGGCTTTGCCGACGCGAAGACGGCGCCCAAGATCGGCGCCATCCTGGGCGCCAACACGCTGATGGTCGGCTCCTTCCAGTTGCTCGGCGATCAATTGCGCATCAACGCCCGCTTCATTCGCGCCGATACCGGCGAGCTGCTGGCGGGCAAGGCCTTCACGGTCAACGGCAAATGGAAGGAAGGCGCCTTCCAGGCCATGGACGACCTGGCCCAGAATTTTGTCGCCAGCTTCAACGTCCAGACTACCGACGCCCAGAAGAAGGTGATCACGGAGACGATCAGCTCGACCAAGAACTATGATGCTTACACCTATTACCTGAAGGGCCGAGATGCCTTCCTGAGTTTCAACCGTACCGGCTTTAACCGCTCCATCGCCGAGTACCAGCAGGCCCTGACCCTCGATCCCAACTACGCCCTGGCGGAAGCGGGGCTCGCTTATACCTATTATTACCTGGGGCTCCTGGAGCAGGAGGTCGGCAACGAGTTCCTCAGCGACTGGAAACAGGCCGAACTGCACGCCCGGCGCGCCGTGGACCGGGCGCCGGATTCGGTGTTGGCCCATGTGGCGCTGGCGCGAGTGTACATGGATACCGATCGCCTCGACGACGGCCGGCGCGAGGTCGAAACGGCCATCAAGCTCAATCCCAACGATCCGGTGACCCGATTCGCCGCCGTCGCGCTGCATATCCACGAACGCATGCGGCGCGGCGGCGAACTGCCCAGTCTGGCGCCGGCTGCGATCGCGACGCGCCTCGGACCGGAGCTGGAAGAGCTGCAAATCATCCAGGAAGATTATCCCAAGGAGGCGCTGCTGTACCTCTTTGGCGGCATTACCTACGCCAATTTGAGCATGGACCAGCAGGCGCAGGCAGAGCTGAACAAGGCCATCCAGCTCAACTCCAGCCTGGGTACGGCGGCTCACCTGGCCCTGGTGGAGCTATACGAAAACCAGGCATGGCAGCTGATCGGTGCCAGCAACAAGAAAGCCGATGAGCTGGCCGGCAAGGCCGTCAAAGAGGCTGAGCTTTACCAGAAGCTGGACAAGAGCAACACCAACCCCGTGGTGGACCTGATGCATGCCTTCAAACTGCTAATCCAGATCAAACCGGCCAAGGCAATGCCTATCCTCCAGCATGCCATGGCGGTTAACCCCAAAAACTTGATGACTTTGTACCTGATCTTCAATGCTTACGCCATGCTCGGGCGCCGCCAGGATGCCGTGCAGGCGGTGGCGGCAATGGAGAGCGCCGTGCGGGAGCAGATGGACAGCGGCCTTAAAAGTAACACCCTGTTGCTGGGCAGATGCCTGATGCAGACCGGCGACAACGGCCGCGCCGTGTCCTACCTGCAGACCTACTACGACTATCTGCCCAACGCGCCCACCAAGTCCCTGATTGCCCAGGCGCAGCGTGCCGGCGGCGGATCCGGCTTTCTGAACCAGATCGTGGCGGTCGCCAGGTCCGTTATCGGAGGCGGACAGCCGGGGGGAACACCGCAGCAGGGCAATCGGCCACCCCCGGGAAACATGAGCGTGCAGCAGTTCATGAACTGGTTCACCCCCATGTACGTGGCCCAGAATGCGGCGGGTGTACGTATACTGTGCCTGAGCCACCGGGCCGCGGCCAGGAACGCTTTCCATAGCCTGGAACAGTCGGCGCAGCGGGGCGGCCCCCAGTCGCTGGGCTATCTGAATGCTGCCAAGACGATTGCCGTGGTGTTCTACCAGGCCGGCGACGTCTCGCTGGCGACCGAATTCACCAGGAAGTTTCCCGGCATGTAATTGCCCTTTGAGGTGCTCATGTCTGGCCTACTGAGCCATTTCCGGCCACCACTTATCCATATCGTAGGAAAACCGTCGGCTAGCACCGGGAGAGACCCGATAACTAACTCAGCCTGGTTGCAATTCTGTCGGAGTAATGGATACAGGGCATACCCCTAAATCTTCGCTACCAGCGGCGCACGACCACGCGAATCGACTTGTCGGGCTGGGTGACTTCCTCTGCTATGGCAAAGCCACGGGCTTTTACTTCGGTTATCACCTTGTTATAGGCGTAACGCTGGCCCAGCTGATTGACGAATGTCTGTCGATCCAGACCGATGGAGGTTTTCAGTCCCCACCAATCGGCCACGATATCGAAACTGCCATCGGCGGTCTTGATGAAGCCGATGTCATAGGGGCCGCGGGTCTTGGCGACGATATCCGCTTTGCGGGTAGCGCCCTGCCAGCCACTCACCTGCTCACCAGGCGCAAGGCGGTAGTTGAGGTCGGCCAGTGTGTTCTCCAGAACGGCGCGGTCGAGGATACGCGTTTTGACCTTGGTGAAGTGTGACATGCCGGCTCCTTTCTGGCCTGAGAAGGGAATCCAGCCTGTTTCCAGGCCTGGCTAGGCTAAATCTAACAGATTATTAAGCGGCCTGTCAAGGCAATGACGGCCTTTAATCGCCATTTAATATCCTGGAAATGCTGTCATGGCGCCGTAGGAAAGGGGTGCCTATCCGGCAACGCCTGTCATTGCTGGCGGAGGTGCCAATATCTGGCCGGGTTCCAGGTGGGCACCACGGGCATAGTCGTCCCCACTCATAATGCGCCCGCCGGCAGGTTGTACCTGCTGCAGGACTGCGGTACCCTGGCCGCATTGCACCACCAATCCTGCATGTGTTACCGCCAGGACTTCGCCGGGGGCGCCCTTTGTGGACGGTTCACCTACTGCCAACTGTTGTACCTTGAGCAAGCGGTCGTGATGATACGTATAGAGCCCCGGCCAGGGGTAATAGGCCCGCCAACTGCGTGCCAGCTCCTCGGGGGACAGTTGCCACCGGATCAGGCCATCGCTCTTTTTTACCAGCGGCGCGTAAGTGGCCCGCGTATGGTCCTGAGGCTCCGCCGTCATGGCCCGGTTGGCCCAGGGGATCAAACACTCCAGCAGGAGCGGCCCGCCCAACTGGGCCAGTCGTTGGCTCAGTTCATCGCTGGTGGTGGCGGCCCCGATCGCCAGGGCTCGTTTGGCCAGCATCGGACCGGTATCCATCCCGGCATCCATCACCATAATGGTGACGCCGGTCTCGGTATCGCCCTGGAGTAACGCGGCGGTAATGGGCGCGGCACCTCGATGGCGGGGCAACAAGGAGGCGTGGATATTCAGACAACCGAAGCGCGGTAATTCCAGAATTGCCGGCGGGAGAATTTTGCCATAGGCGGCCACCACGATGATGTCCGGCGCCAGCTCCCGCAGGTCTTGCAGGAACTCCAGGTTATTACGCAGTTTCTCGGGTTGCAGGATGGGGATGTAATATTCCAAAGCCGCCAGTTTGACCGGAGAAGGGCTCACCTTTTGACCCCGGCCGACCGGCCGATCGGGTTGGGTCACCACGCCGATGACGTGGTGGGTGGAGTTATGGAGCACCTGCAGTGGGGGCACGGCAAAGAGGGGTGTCCCCATGAACACGACGCGCAGGTGGTCTACGTCACTCAGTACCCGGTCCTCTAATTGCGGGGCGGTGTGCCCGCGGCAGCTCCGGTCAGAACCGGGGCCTTGCCGCCAATCAGCGCCTCGATGCGGCGGCGCAGTTTGGCCATCTCCTTGGCCAGCAATTCCTGGTCCTCAACCAACTCGATAAACAACTTCCCTTCCAGGTGATCATTTTCATGAGTAATGGCTCGGGCCAGCAGCCCTTCCACCTCTACCTCCACGTGCTTCCACTCCTCAGTGCGGAAGCGAACGCTAATTGTCATGGGTCGGGTAATGGGCAGAAACATATCGGGGAAGCTCAAGCAGCCTTCATCCCCTGTCTGACTGCCCTCAGCCGCCACAATCTCCGGGTTAATCAACACCAGGGGCTCTTCCTGGTATTCATCGCCGCAATCGATGACAATGACCCGTTTGGAGACGCCGATTTGCGGCGCCGCAAGCCCGACACCATTGTAACGGTGCATCGTGTCGAACATGTCGCGGATCAAGGTCTTGATCTCGGGCGCCATACTCTTGACTTCCTTTGCCCGCCGCTCCAGGACGGAGCTCCCGTAATACTTAATTTTCTGGACCGCCATTCACTTGTACCTTTGGCCAAGATTATCCCATTGCTTAACTATTGATATCGTTACTATACCGGAAATTGTCCCTGAAGGCAAGGCGCAGCGGGTCGTTCAGAGGTTTAGCGCCTACCTGTACGACCGATGCTGGTGAGTTACATCATAAGTCCGTCCCGACCCGCCCAATATAATTGAGATGAAGAGGCTCAATGGCAATCATGACCCAGATCACAGCAATCGATGGTGCGCGCGCGCTTAAAGGCGTCAAGCCCTTTATCAAATGGGCTGGCGGCAAAAGCAGGCTGTTGGCCCAATACGAGCCTTTTTTCCCCCCGTCATTCCGGCGCTACTTCGAACCCTTTCTGGGCAGCGGCGCAGTCTATTTACATCTGCAAGCACAGCCGGCGGTGCTTTCGGACAGCAACAGCGACCTGGTCAATTGCTGGCAAGTGGTGCGCGATCAGGTCGAGTCATTGATCGCCCACCTGGAGCAGCACCAGGTGGACAGGGACTATTATTACCGCCTGCGGGCCTGTGCTCCGGAGCAACTGGCGCCGGTGGAAAGGGCATCACGCCTGATCTTTCTCAATAAGACTTGCTACAACGGCCTGTATCGGGTAAATCGTGCCGGTCAGTTCAATGTGCCCTTCGGGGACTACAAAAAACCGCGCATCTTTCAGGCTGACCACTTGCGGGCCGTGAGCGCCTTAATGCAGCCCGTCAAAATCATTGCCTCGAGTTTTGACCGCGTGCTGCGCGAAGCACGCCGCGGCGATTTTATATACTTCGATCCTCCTTACCTCCCGCTGAGTTCAACTTCCAACTTCACGGGCTATACCGGGCAGGCCTTCGGCGTTGCCCAACAGGAGTACCTGGCGGAGGTCTACCGAACCCTGCACAGCCGCCGCTGCCTGCTGATGCTCAGTAATTCCAATACCCAACTCATTCGTGACCTCTACTGCGGGTTCCGCATCGAGGAGGTCTGGGCAGGCCGGGCCATTAATAGTGTAGCGACACGCCGCCAACCTATACGAGAATTGGTCGTCATGAATTATTAGAGGTTCAGTCTACACGGGCGCAGCAAGCAGCGCCCCTACGAATGGCGGGTCTTATCCTTTGATTTTTGTGCCTGGAAAGTCTGGCGTTCCTTCTCCATTTTGATCACCAGGCGCAAGGCGGCAATGAGCGTTTCCCGACCTTCCGTGCTCAATTTCTTCCAGTCCATGCCCGCCTCGGCGGCGATGGTGCGGATTTCATAAGGCAACGAATGTTTCTTCTCTTCGCCCAGGTGCGGAGGCAGGCCCTGGTAAATGCGCAACAACTCTTCCGGGCTACGCTGTAATACTTTGCTTAGTTTCAGCAGGGTTTCGGTATCGGGTTTTACGGCCGTCAACTCCAATTTGCCAATGGTCCCGGCGCTCAGATCGCAGAGCCGGGCGAATTCGCTCTGGCTGACTTTTTCCCGTTGCCGGTAATCTATGATCAATTTGGCGAGATCCTGTATGGACATGAACGACTCCTTTCGTGGTGCCCAGGCGGGGGGACCTAATGCTGGTACTCCATGTACCCTTTGCCCAACCATTGCCCTCCGTCCAGCACCAGCACCTCGCCATTGATAAAAGTGGCGTAATCGGACAGCAAGTAGCTGGCTGCGTGGGCGATATCCGCATCCGTACCCACATGGCCCACCGGAATGTCTTTGAGCAGCTTGGCCTGGGCCTGGGGATTGCCTTCGAACATCAAAGCGGCGGACGAACCGGGAGTCGGTACTGCCCCCGGACACACCGCATTGACGCGGATACCGTAGTGGCCCCATTCCACTGCCAGGGTGCGGGTCATCGCCAGCACCCCGGCCTTGGCCGCCGCCGAATGAACGGTGCCGGGCCCGCCGGTCCACGCATACGAGGCCAGGATGCTCAAGATATTACCCCGCTTTTGCTCGATCATATAAGGCGCGACGGCACGTGTGCAGTAAAATGAGCCGTTCAACACGATATTGATCACCGAGTTCCACCCGTTGGCCGACAGCTTTTCCGCCGGGCAGAGGAAGTTGCCGGCGGCATTGTTAATCAAAATGTCGATGCGCCCGTATTCCAGATGTACCTGCTGCACCATCGCCGAGATGCGGTCGAAGTCGCGCACGTCTACCGGTACGGCCATGGCCTTACAGCCCAGTTCATTCAACTCTTGCAGCGTTGGTTGCAGGTGCTCTTCGTTGCGACTGGCAATGACCACGCATGCTCCCAGGCGAGCCAGTTCCAGGGCCATGGCTCGACCCAGACCCGTCCCGCCTCCCGTAATAATCGCAACCTGATCTTTGAAAGTTCCTTGGGGCAGCATGCTGATCATTATACATGCTGGTGCCAGGGTGCGAACCTGGTATATGCGCCGGGTTACACGAGGTTCGCACCTGCATCAATAGGCGAGGTCAGGTACTCCCGGGTCATGATATGCTGCCCACGTGACCAGCAGAAAATTACCCTTTCACGGCCGTTGCTTCGTTTGCGGGCCCGATAACTCCTTGGGCATTCAATTTCAGGAGGTAGACGGCCGCATTTTTGCTACGGCTCGCTTCAATGACGAACACCAGGGGCCGCCGAAGTATACCCATGGCGGCAGCAGCGCGGCAGTGCTGGATGAAGCCATGGGCACCGCGGTCTGGAATGCGGGCATGCAGGTCGTGGCAGTGCATCTGGCTGTGGATTATCGCAAGCCCATTCCTTTGGGAGAACTGGTGACCGTACATGCCTGGATCAAGGAACGAGACGAGCGGCGGGTCCATACGGTAGGGGAGATCCGTTTGGCCGGGGATATCATCGCCGTCTCAGCCCGAGGGATTTTTGTAGAGGCTCCGCAATTTTTTACCAACGCCGATAATTTTCAAGTTGGACGGATGAACGAAAGGATGAAGGATGAAAGCGGGAAACCGAAAGTTGGTGATGCTTAAATTTAGTCTACGAATACCCTGTAGCCCTGGCGGAACGGCGAAGCCACTTCATCCTTCATCCTTCTAAGGGTACGGTATCAACTCGTGAAACGTCTTGACGTCCTCAAACAGCTTTTCCATCCCGGGTTTCAACTCCCGCACCATCATCCACAGGGGCGGGTTGCTGAAACTGGTGAAGCCATGGGCCACGCGCAGGTTCTGCGGCAGGTGGTCGGCCAGCAGATGAAAGGCGACATGTGCCCCTTGTGCTTTGCCTTCAACCAATACCTGGCCGATTAGTTCCTTGAACTCAAATTCGTACTCCGCTTCCCAGAACAGATCGGTGAATTGCAGGGTCGTCAACTTGAACTCCTGACCCTGCTTGCGCATGACGATGCGCCGCTGGATGGCGAAGGCATAACCCACCAGATCGTTGCCCCGTTCCATCACCCAGGCAATCGGCCCGAGCGCGGCGGGACATTGCTCGTAAACACGCCGCCACAGATCGTCGTCGGCTACCTCATAGTAGTCAAAATGGGCTGTCTTGCCGGCGATCAGCGCGCGCACGGCCGGCAAGTCCTCCGGTCGGTAGGGCCGCAGCGTAAATTGGTCGGGCAGATGCGGGGGCCGCACGGATGCGACCGGCGCCAGCAATGGGCGCAGCCAGGTGCGGCCGATCAGGACGCGGGAGATCATCGCGGCATCGAGCCCGCGGCCCCGAGGTTGCCGCACCAGGAAGCGCTTGAACCCCATGTGCTGGTAAAAACGGGTGGCGGGATAACGGGGATCCGTGAGCATGATGAAGGCGTCACAATCCCGTTTACGAGCTTCTTCGGTCATGCGATTGACCACGTAAACTCCGTGGCCGATGCCCCTCTTCCGCTTCAC
>Ga0207138_1056_pt1 | contig 19793 bp, 18 predicted proteins | sample Alteio_BWMinHeat_6_FD_153589 | JGI IMG/M metagenome (GOLD analysis project Ga0207138, IMG submission 153589) | Enriched cells from forest soil in Barre Woods Harvard Forest LTER site, Petersham, Massachusetts, United States -... | ecosystem: Environmental > Terrestrial > Soil > Temperate forest >...
ATGGGCAGACGCGCAGCGTCGAGTACCTCATCGCGATAAAGGTTGGTGACCGGGACCTCCGCCGTAGGGATCAGCCAGAGGTCTTTCTCGCCGTGGGGGACTTTGAAAAGATCACTGGCGAATTTCGGCAACTGCCCTGTCCCATACATGGAATCAGAATTCACCAGGTAGGGCGGTAATACTTCGGTGTATCCATGTTTGCGGGTATGCAAATCGAGCATGAAATTGGCCAGCGCGCGCTCCAGGCGCGCTCCCAGGTCCCAATAGACGGCGAAGCGCGCGCCGGAAATTTTGGCGGCTCGCTCCAGGTCGAGCACACCGAGATTCTCGCCGATCTCCCAATGAGACTTGGGAGCAAAGTCGAATTTCGGCGGCGTACCCCAGCGGCGGACCTCGACATTATCCTCAGCGCTCTTGCCCAAAGGAACACTGTGATGCGGAAGGTTGGGAATCCGAACCAGCATTCGCTGTAAGCGGGTGTCGTATTCTTCTGCGGCTTTTTCTAGTTCCTGAATGTCCTCGCGCTGTTGCTTGGTCTCGGCGATCAGAGCGGAAGCGTCCTGCCCGCTTTTTTTAAGCCTGGCAATTTCTTCTGTCATGCGATTGCGGTGCGCCTTCAGGAGTTCCGCGCTGGTGATAGCCTGTCGCCGCTGGGCATCCACCTGAATGAAGTCTTTCAGGACTTCCGCCGGCTTCATGCCGCGCTGCCGCAGCTTTTCTTCGACCAGAGCCAGATTGTTGCGAACAAAATTCAGATCAAGCATGGGAGCTATTCAATGTAACGGAAAAGCGGGCAGAAATGCACGTCATACGGTGCGAATCGATCCGCCTTGGACTCACTGGCTGCTCGCGGTACACTACAACCCGATGACAGCCTCCCCCAACCCCAGTCGCACCCCCGACTTCAGTGTCTCCTTCGCCGGCATCCAACTCAAGAATCCTGTAATCGCTGCGAGTGGGACTTTTGGTTACGGCATTGAGTTCGAAGATGTCGTGCATCTCGATAAGCTTGGCGGTTTCGTGGTCAAAGGACTCTCGAAAGAGCCCATGGCAGGAAATCCGCCGCCACGTCTCTACGAGACGGCCGCTGGCATGCTCAATGCCATCGGGTTGCAGAACATCGGTGCGCGCGCCTTCGTCGACGAAAAGCTACCCAAGCTGCGCGAGATCAAGAATATCGTGGTTATCGCCAATGTGTTTGGCTACACCCGGGAAGATTACGAACTAACCATTGAAATCCTGAATGAAGGCGAAGGCATCGCCGCTTACGAGTTGAATGTTTCTTGTCCCAACACTGCGCATGGCGGAATTCAGTTCGGCAGTGATCCCCGTTCGCTGGACGAGGTAGTAGCCACAGCCCGGCATTACTCCCAGCGGCCGTTAATTGTGAAGCTTTCCCCGAATGTGACCAGCATCGCGCAGATGGCCTACGTGGCGCAGGAAGCCGGCGCGGATGCAGTCTCCCTGGTGAACACTTTCGTGGCCATGGCGATTGACGCCGAAACCCGCAAGCCGCGCATTGCCAATGTCACCGCCGGATTGTCTGGGCCGGCCATCAAGCCGATTGCGTTGCGTATGGTGTACGACGCTGCCAAAGCGGTGAAGATCCCAGTCATCGGCATGGGCGGAATTTCAACCGCCACCGACATTGTGGAGTTCATGCTGGCCGGCGCGACCGCCGTGCAGATCGGCACGGCCAGTTACTGGGACCCAGTGGCTACCGAAAAAATTGTCGGAGAGTTGGAGCGCTGGTGCGCCGATCACCGGGTGGAACAAGTGGCCAGCCTGACGGGAGCATTATCGTTGGAGTAGCCTTCATTCCATTCTCAGCGTCTGCGCTGGATCTGTGGCGGCAGCTCGCTGTGGTGGAAGCGCCGATGCTCCCAATGCGAGCAGCAGAACCGTTCCCGCGCCAGGGTAAGCACCATCGGATCCGAACCACTCACCTGGAAGAGAAACGGACCGAGTAACCGTGACGCAACTGGGAACCACCTTTCACCAGCGGACAATCGCCAATGTAGGCGCGGGCGTCCTCGCCCGTGCGACAACTAAGTAAAGCTCAAATCCCTACCACGGCCACGCCGCCAGAATCGCTCCCATGGCCAGATAACAAACCAACTGATAACCCGTATTGATCAGGTAAAGCTTGAACGGTTGTTTGGCGAACAGCACGTTCGTCAACTGCACCGTGGTCACGAATCCCACCCACACCGCAAACCCCACTTTCATTCCGTAGAGAGGAGAAGTCACCGTGGTGATGGCGACGATCTTCGCCAGCACCGCCGCGGAAACCAAGCTGGCCAGAAACGACAGCCCATACATCTTGCCCGCGCCCTTCTGCATTTCAGCCAGTTTGGCCTTGTCGTCGGGGTCATAACCCATCAACACCATCCAAGGCCGCGCAAACAGTAAAGGCGAGTACCACAGAAATCCTAATACCATGGTTGCAACTGCAGCCGCCAATACAGACCACAAACTGATTCCCATGACGTACATGATATGTCCTCCGTGTAGGAGCGCAATCCTAAAGCCCGCACACGTGTTTTGGAAGGAAAAACTTTTCGGGGTAAATTTTTACAAGACAATTTTTACCAGACTACGAACAAACCGCACGGAGGAATCCTGGAACTCTACTTTCCGCTGCTATGCCAGATCGAGCCTGGCGACCTGAAGTTCAAGCCCTCACCCCAGACCGCCTGCGTTCGTCCCTGATCATCGATGGCGATGCCAAAGTAATCTCCGAAAGGGAAGCCGAAGCCGTTGGGACGCACATACCGGTAGCCCGGCACATAGCTCGAAATCCGTAATTCCGCTGACCAAGTTGCGCCGCCGTTGCTCGAACTGCGGTAGTAAATATTCCACAACGGATGATTGCGAGTGTCCATCCACGCCATCCGCACATCGCCCGCGCTGCCCGCTGTCAGGGCAGGAAAAGCATGTTCAACGTTCGAAGGCGCCGTGGAAACATTGAGCCGTGGAGACCAGGTATCGCCACTTGTCGTAGAAAAAGAGAAGTAGATCCGGCCTGGATCTTTGTCCGCAGCGCTGGAATTCCATAACGCATACACCGTGCCAGCCGCATCGGACGCTATCGTGATCTGCGCGCCTAGATAACCCCATTCACAATGATAAGCTGCGCAATCCGGCGGTGCACCAGATACATCCATCAGACGGGTAGTCCAAGTGTCACCGCCGTCCGACGATTTGCTCACATAAAGATTCTCCCGGCCCTTGGCGCCATCGTGCTGCGTGTAGCCGGCCCAAGCCAGATAGACGGAACCGTAGATATCCACCGTTGCGCCCCCCGCTAAGGAACGCACCAGACGCAATTTTGGATTCACATCCGCCGTACTGAACGTGAGTCCGCCATTGTGCGACGAAGCTACCCACATCTTGCGGGCCCGGTTGAATCCGACGTACACATCCTGTCCGCGGACCGCGAGCACGGGTTTGTCGGCGTCGGTAACTCCGCGGTTGGCCACCGTCAGCGACCAGCTTTGACCGAAGTCCGACGACTTGGCCACGACCATTTCCGTCTTCTTGCGCTGCAACCAGGCAGCGTACACAGTTCGCCGGTCCGCGGGATCCACTACGATCTGCGGATCAAACTGACCGCTCCCCGGTGGCGTGATCTCACGAGGCGCCTGCCAGGAGGCGCCATTGTCGCCGCTTACGACCAAAATCATCGAGGGAAGCGGACAGGCGCGACATCCCGGCACTCGGCCATACTGAGGATACAGAACGTACACGTGCCCAAAACCATCCGCTGCAATCGTCGGCTCCCACTGGTCTCCAGACGTAAAGCCAACCCGCTGTTGTCCGATAAATCCTGACTCTGTAGCCCATACTGCAGAGACTGTCAAACAAGCCAGCAGGGCCGCGAAAACCCAGCGGAAACTCTTGTGTGCGCTGTGGAAAGCTAGGGTCACAATGCCTCAGGCGGGTAGGGGGCAAAGCCGCTTAAGGCAATGTAGCGCGGGCTGCCAGCCTCCGTCAACCTTATTACTTGTCCAGTAGATGGGTGACGCTTTCATTCCTTCCGTTGAGATGAGTCTGGGCGCAGGAATTGCTGCGGGGTGAGCAAGCCATTTCGACACTCTATCCGACTGTCACCAGGCATTCTGAACGGGAACAACCATGTGCGACAGTACGGGCCGGACACTCGTGCACACACTAGCCGCGGTGCGTCACACGGTCCCGTTCTGACGGCGCTTTGGTAGGCGTCATCTGAATCAAGGAGCGATTGCCCACTCGGACGAAACTCAGTTCACGGGCTGCAATCAACGCGTTGATGGCTTCCTTCACCCGCGAACGGGGGACAAAGTTTCCGAAGAACGCCTCCAGTTCCTGCTGATCGGCGGCGACTACGCAATCCAGATATTTCGAAAGCAGAGCGGTGAGCGATTCGCTGACGGAGAGATTCATACCATCCCGCACCGCATCCGGAGACCAGCGATAGAGGACATCCCAAAACGCGCCTTCGAGTGGGTTGTAATCAACCCGCGTGATGCGAAGCCGGGACCACAGTTCGCCCAGCGCATGATCGAGAGCGACAAAAGATACGCTGCCGCCCAACACGTCGCGCATCTTTTGTTTAGAAATGGGACCATCGCGGCGGATCAACTCAAACGCGTCACAAGCTAACTGGGAGTATTCTGAGTGCGGCTTCGGCTTCGGCATATGCTTGGGATTGCGTTCGCCCACCAGCGCATAGAAATAAGGAAAGATGGAAGCGGCAACCAGGAAAGCGTTGTTCTCGTCGAACCGGTTGGCCTCGTAAGCCGCCCGTTCCCGCAGCAGACGGACCATCACCTCGGTGGCTTCCTGGGCCCGCGGATCGGCGAAAGCGTGCTGCCAATCAGGCAACTGTTGGTCCGAACCAACCCAAGCTCCGATGAATGTGGGCACCAACGCCTGCTGCCGCATGGGATACATCATGCAGAATCCAACCGACTCAAGAAACAAGCGAGCGTCGTCGAACGTGCGCACCGCACGTCCGTCCAAGTGCCACTTTTCCCGCCGCAATTGGTCGAGATCGGTCATGAAAGCATTAGACCACACCGAATGGAGATGAAACATTTCACAGTGTGCGAAGTGTCTCAGGCGTAGCTCGACGCGAGGAGGGAAACACCACGGAGCTGAAAAATGACCCTACCAGTCTATGCGCCAAGGACCGATCGTCTCAATGCTATTGGAGGCGCGAGCATTATATCCCCTTGAAGCTACCACGCTCCGTCGCAAAGTATAATCGTTTTGTCTGGAGGCCCCCAGGTGGCAATATTTGAGCTCACGAAGAACCCTCTTGTCCCCGTTTCGGCAACCACCTTTGCTGCAGAGCACATTCGTGAGCGCTACGATCTGCAGCGACTGTTGCGCGACAACATAGAAGCTATCGCGCCCGATACATTCGTTCTGGATGAGGAATACGGGGAGTGGACAGATGCCAGGCGCCGCATTGATCTTCGTTTGTTTGGACAAGAAGGCGAATTTGGTTGTGATCGAGCTGAAAAGAACAGAAGATGGCGGACACATGGAGCTGCAAGCAATCCGCTACGCAGCGATGGTCAGCAAACTTAGATTTGTGCAAGCAGCGCAAGCTCATAGCCGGTATCTTGGTGGCGAAGAAAAAGAAGAAGAAGCTAGAGCAGAAATCTTGAGATTTCTCGATTGGGATGAGCCGGACGAAAAAGCTTTTGCCCAAGATGTAAAGATTATCCTCGTTTCTGCCGAGTTTTCAAAAGAGATCACAACGTCTGTACTCTGGCTCAATGAACGCGGTCTCGACATTCGGTGCGTCCGCCTCAGGCCATACACTCTCGGGGAACGTGTCTTGCTTGACGTTCAACAGGTACTCCCATTACCTGAGGCTGAAGAATATCAAGTCCAGATTCGCAAGAAAGCGGCTGAGGAGCGCCTGTCGGAGGGTGGAGGGGCAGATTGGACACGATACGATCTCAGGATAAACGGCGAGGCCTTCCCGCGCCAGTACAAACGAAAACTGTTTTTCTTGGTTTTTCGCGCCTTCATTCAAAAAGGAATCACACCCGAACAGATCATGGAGATATTTCCGCAAAGGAAGTTCTTGGCGGTGCAGGGAAAGTGCAACAAGCCAGAAGAATTGGCACAAATGGCGTCGACGCTGCGAACTCCGAATGGGAAAACGTTTAATCTGGCCCGTTTCTTTGTTGAGCCAGACGAACTCATGTATGTCGGAGGAAAGACCTACGCAATCTCAAACCAGTGGTCGAAGAAATACTTACCGGATCTGGAGAAGCTGCTAGCGAAATACCCGCAGGTGGCAATATCATTTACTGAAGCAGCGGAAGGCGATTTATAGGAAAGAACGTGCCGGTGCCCCGTACCCCAGCAGAGGCTCGGGGGACCTCGCTCCTTGCGAGCAGCAGACCTATTACCGCGACTGCCAGCGCCTCGGATTGCGCCTGCCGTGGAAGCAGGCGATTGCGACAATCCGATGCTCCTGAACCTCGAAGAATATTCCGTAGGGGAACCGCCGCACTCCCGCACGGCGACGGCTTCGGTAGACAACAGGGAATTGCAATGGATGTTCTGCGATTGCTTCAACCGTGACCTCGACCGCCAGCGCGAAACGCTCCCCAAGCTCCGGGCGTATGTTGTCATACCATGCCCGCGCTTCCTGCAAATCCTCATTCGCCTCTGGTACCCAGACGACCGGGAGCGTCACGGTTTCTTAAACAGCCCCGCCCTAACTTCTTCCCAGGGCATGACATCGGTAGGGTTTTGCTCATGCCGAGCGATGCGGTAATCGAGCTCCGCCCGTTGCGCATCTGTCAGCGATGCCGCGTCCGCTTCCAGGCTTTCCCAGACGGTATCGAGTAGTTCTGCCTTTTCCGCAGCGGAGAGGCTATTTATCTGGTTTCGTAAATCGCTCATACGCCTATAACCCTAGCTCGGTTTCCCCGCTCTGGCAAGCGGCTGCGCGGAAGAGAGCATTCTTTTGGAGGACCCTCGCGAAGAACTTAGATCGAAGCACCGAAGGAGAGACAATTCTTGGCCGCTTTAAGCCGACTTTCGCTCGACTTGCGGCGTTTCTATCGCGGCCTAGATTCTCTTGAACGCCTTCTGAATGTCCTTCATCGAGTAGCGCAGGACCACCGGCCGGCCGTGCGGGCAAGACATGGGGCACTCGGTTTTGGCCAGCTCGGCCAGCAGCCACTCCATTTTATTTTGCTGCAGCGGCATGTTGACCTTGATGGCGGCGTGGCAGGCGATGGACGCAGCAATCCGCGCCCGGACTTTTTCCATGTTCAACGCTTGTTCTTCGCGAGAAAACTGGTCGAGAAGTTCGTGCAGCATGTGCTCGATCTGAGCAGCCTCCACTCCCGCCGGAGCGACTTTGATGGCGATGCTTCGAGCCCCGAAGGGTTCGGCCTCGAAACCGTTTAGATTTAACTCTTCGCAGATCTCTGCGAATACTGCCTGCTGGGCCGGCGTGAGTTCGAGCACCAGGGGCATGAGCAAGCGCTGGCTTTCTACTTTCTGCGCGGCCCGTTGCTTCAAGATCTTCTCAAACAGCACGCGTTCGTGGGCGACGTGCTGGTCCACAATCCACAAGCCCTCGTGATTCACCGCTAGAATGAAAGACTCGCGAATCTGTCCCAGCGGTTTGAGCGATGCCAGAGCCGGGGCCAGATCGTTGTTCGCAAGATCATAGGCCACCTCCAGTTCGATTGCCACGGGTGGAGTGCAGCTATCGTCAGGAATAAATGGCTGCGGCGCAGGGGCCAAGGCAACCGCGGCATTCGCCTCCACCGTAATACTGTCATTGCCGAAGCCGAGCCGCCCGGTCTCCGGCGGAGGCGCTAGCGCTTGCAGCGCAAAACCGGGTAGAGGCGGGGGGCTATTAAGCGCGCGCCAGGCAGCGATATCCACCGTTGCGCCACGAGCGCCTGGAGTCAGCGAAGAACTGGCCGTGGGGTGAGCGTGAATTTCGGTGGCGAACTGCGGGACCGGGCGCGCCTTGATCAAGGCCGCCCGCACGGAATCACGTACGAAATCATGCATTACACTTTGCTGTCGAAAGCGCACTTCAGTTTTCGAGGGATGGACGTTTACATCTACCTCGCCGCTGGGCAGTTCCAGAAACAGCAGCACAACCGGATAAACCGTCGGAGGCAGAATGTTGCGATACGCCTCGGTGATCGCATGTTGCACCAGCCGGTCGCGGATGAGCCGTCCGTTGACGAAAATGTAAATCGAATTGCGGTTGAGCTTCTGTATCTCCGGCTTTGAGACGAAGCCATGCAAGCGCATCTCGCCTGGTTCTGCCCCAATCTGTTCCTCATCCTCTTCCGGCTTGCGCCACCGAGGCGGTTGAGGCAGGCCGATTCGCTCCAGGGGTTGCATGGCGGCCACGGGCAAGAGTTGGTCAAGGACCTCTTTGCCGAACACCTGATACACGCGCTCGCTGTGTCCCGCGACCGGCGGCGCGACTAGCACCGCATTGGTGGCGGAGTGAAGTTCGAAGTGCTTGTCCGGGTGCGCCAGGGCGTAATGCGTGACCAGCGATGCGATATGCGAAAGCTCGGTGGATTCAGCCTTCAAGAACTTCTTGCGCGCGGGAGTATTGAAGAACAGATCGCGGATCGTAATGGAGGTTCCCGCGGGCAGGCCCGCTTCTTCTACTTTGAAAATCTTCCCCCCATTGATTTCCACCACCGTCCCGGAGTCTTCGTCCGGGGCGCGGGTTTCGAGGTGCAAGCGAGAAACGGACGCAATGGAAGGCAACGCTTCGCCACGAAACCCCAGCGTGGCGACGCTGAGCAGGTCTTCAGCGTTCTTGAGCTTCGAGGTCGCGTGGCGCTCGAAGGCGAGCAGGGCGTCATCCCGAACCATGCCAAAGCCATTGTCGGTGATTTGGATCAGCTTCTTGCCGCCGGCTTCGACCTGAATCTTGATACGGGTAGAACCGGCATCCAGAGAGTTTTCCAGAAGCTCCTTGACCACCGACGCAGGGCGTTCCACCACTTCGCCAGCGGCGATCTTATTGGCAACGGCTTCGGAAAGAACATGGATCTTACCCATGATCGGAGAAGATCCCTCTCTGCGCTCGGGATTTCGGCTGCGGGCTCCCGCTGCGCTCACGCCCGCACCACGCCTCAACTTCGCCAGCGGCGATCTTATTGGCAACAGCTTCGGAAAGAACGTGGATGCGTCCCATAAAGCGATGTTTCGTGAGTAAAGGCCATTTTCAGTTTCGCAGATGGGACAGGACAAAGCAAAGTCGGAAAACCCACTAACCACAAAGGACAAGCCGATTCAGCCGGCACATGAACCCTCTTGCTGACTGTGCTACTCTAACGCACTATGTCTGATGTGGCGTCACCCTCGAAGTATTTCCTGAGTGACAAGGTCGAGCATTTCACCGAATCCGTGATCCGCGAAATGACGCGGCAGGCAATGCTGCACAACGCAGTGAACCTGGCGCAGGGTTTTCCCGACTTTCCTGCACCCGTCGAAATCAAACAGGCCGCGGCCGACGCGGTGGCTGCGGACGTGAACCAATATGCCATCACCTGGGGAGCGAAAAGTCTGCGCAACGCCATTGCCCAGCAGATGCAGGAGTGGCAGGGAATTGCGGTGGACCCGGAGACGCAGATCACGGTCTGCTGCGGTTCTACAGAAGCGATGATCTCCACCTTGATGGCAGTATGTAATAAAGGTGATGAGGTCGTGATTTTCGAGCCGTTCTACGAAAACTACGGCCCTGATGCGATCTTGTCCGGCGCCAAGCCAGTGTTTGTGAAATTGCGGCCTCCTGCAGGTTCTGAGCGAGAATGGACTTTCGATGCCGGCGAATTGCGCGCGGCGTTTCATCATCAGACCAAGGCCATCATCCTAAACACACCCAACAATCCCACGGGAAAAGTATTTACGCAACCGGAGTTGGAACTGATTCGTGATCTGTGCGTGGAGTTCAACGTCCTCACCATCACCGATGAGATTTACGAGCATATTCTTTATGACGGCACGCGGCACATTTCGATTGCGAGCCTGGAAGGAATGAACGGACGCACGGTCACGATCAATGGCCTCTCGAAGAGTTACAGTGTGACGGGATGGCGGGTAGGCTGGGCTGTGGGGCCCGCCCTGATTACCAGTGCAATCCGCAAAGTGCATGATTTTCTAACGGTGGGAGCACCCGCGCCTTTGCAGGAAGCAGGCGCCGTCGCCCTCGGCCTGCCGGCAACCTACTATCGAAGCCTCGCGGATGGTTATCGCGCGCGCCGCGACCGGCTGATGCCCGCGTTGAATGAAGCCGGGTTCCGTTGTTTTCGGCCACGCGGCGCGTACTATGTCATGACCGATATCAGCGCGTTTGGATTTGCCGATGATGTGGCCTTTACCCAGTATCTGGTCAAAGAAATTGGCGTTGCCGCAGTGCCGGGGTCGAGCTTCTACAATGATCCACGGGATGGGGCGAAGCAGGCGCGGTTTGCCTTCTGCAAACGCGATGTGACTTTGGATGAGGCGGGACGAAGACTTAAGAAATTGCGAGAGCGATAGGGTCCGAGGCTACATCCATCTGATTCATCCACAGGGTTCTGCGATATACTGCGCTCAAGGTTGAATTCCTTCGGAGACTATGTGCAATCATGGCTGTGAAAATGGCTGACGAGGTATCGGCGCCGGTTCCTTCCGACGATTTTCAAGCGCTCGAACAAAAGGTCTATCGCACAATAGAGATGTACAAGGCCGCGCGCGAGTCTCGCGCTGCCGCCGAGCGCGATGCGCAACGTCTGCGCGAACAGTTGGAGGAGCGTGAAGAGGAAGTCGAGGGCCTGCGCCGTGAGATGGTGCAGTTGCGGCGGGAGCGTGAGGAGATTCGCGGGCGGGTGGAGAAGATGCTGCAGCAAATTGATGTACTCTCCCAAGAACAGGCCGCGAGCTGAGGCCTTGCTGGTTGCAAAGGAGCGGAACAGTCTATGACCACCGCGACGAAGAGCACGGGCGAGAACAGCGTGCGCGTAGAGATTTTCGACCAGGCTTACAACCTTCGCGGCTCCGATCCGGAATATATTCTCAAGCTGGCGGAATACGTGGACGCTAAGATGCGTGCTGTCTCCGAGCAGACCCACACCGTGGACACGGCGCGACTAGCGGTGCTAGCGGCCCTCAACATCGCCGACGAATACCACTTACTGAAGCGCAACCAGGACCATGGAACCGTCGAATATCTCAAGCGTGCCCATCATCTGACCGAGGCTTTAGACGAAGTGCTCGATGAAAAGCGGCGTGTGGGATAGCTTGCTGTCGCGGAATTACTACTCTTAAAGTATTGTCATCCCGAGCATAGCTAGGAAATCTGCAGTCTTCGATTTGTACTACCCTCCTGCCTTACTAAAGTTGCTGGCAAATTGAGTGCCAACTATTTGTGCTGGGGCCCTTGCGCGGTGGGCGAGAATTGCCTAGCATCGGATTGAAAGCCGGCCTGCAAAGTTGGTGATGGTGGTCACCGATTTTTGAACCAACACCGAATGAACGGGGGCCTGACTCGTAGATACGGTCCGGTGTGCCATGCTCCGCCACGCGGAGACGCCTAAAGGATCGCGGCGGGTTCCCATCGTCTACCGACGGGTTCATTCTCGGCCCGCCACACGGCTAGGTGGGTCGGCTTGAGTTGTTCTCGCCTGCTTACACGCTTCTGTTAAACTTCTTCTTCTGATTCCCAATCGACAGCATCTAATAAACTGTGTTTCCAGAACTGTTTCATAGCGGACGATTTTTCCTTCCAACGTACGGGTTTCTCGTCGCTTCGGGCGTCCTGCTGGGATTGTGGATCAGCGTGCGCAACTCGGAGAAGCGGGGAATCAACCCGGACGATGCCTGGAACTTGGGAATTCTGGTGGTGCTGTGCGGGATTGTCGGGGCCAAGATTTTGTACATCGTCAATGATTGGAGTACCTACGTCCAGCACCCGGCGGACATTTTCAGTTTTGCCACGCTGCAAGCAGGGGGGGTTTTTTCCGGCGGGTTAATTGGAGGGTTCGCGGCGGCGGCGTGGTATATCCGCCGGCACAGCATGCCGGCACTGGCCACGTCGGATGCATTTGCACCCGGGCTAGCATTTGGCCATGCGCTGGGACGGGTGGGATGTTTCGCCGCCGGTTGCTGCTATGGCAAACCGACGACCCATTTCTGGGGCGTGACGTTCACCAACCCGGTTGCTAACGCCTGGACAGGCACGCCGCTGGGAATCCCCTTGGAGCCGACCCAGCTATTCGAATCGGCGGTGGAGCTGGCGAACTTCTTTATCTTGATGTGGCTGCTCAAACGGAAAAAATTTGATGGCCAGGTCATCGGCGCCTATTTCTTTTTGTACGGCGTAGCGCGATACTTTCTCGAGTTCCTGCGCGATGATCCCGGGCGGGGATCCGTTTTTGGCGGAATCATGACCGGAACCCAGTTGATCGCGATTGGTTTAGTCATCACCGGCGGCTTGATCTGGTGGCTGCGGCCTGGGTTGAAGCCGGTTCCGGCGGAGGCCACGCGGTAAATATCCTTCACTGCTGTTTGTCGGTAGTGATGACGGCCGCAGTATTCTTGTCCTAGACTACTTTCACTGCGGCGTGGATACGTTCCCCAAAACTCTGGTCGCGAAGATCGATGATGCCGGCAAACGGCTGGACCAGTTCCTGACCCTCCAGATTGCCGAAACCAGCCGTGCCCGGGTGCAACAGTTAATCACGGAACAAAAAGTATTGGTGGACGACATTGCTGCTAAGGCCTCGCTCCGTTTACGCGGTGGAGAGCGCATCGCTGTGCTGGGGGAGGTACAGCAACCGCCTCTGCGAGCGATGGCCGAGGACATTCCGCTAGACATCGTTTATGAAGACAGCGACCTAGCAGTCGTCAACAAAGCTGCTGGCATGATGGTCCACGCCGGCGCGGGAGCTACGGACGATGAGCGTAATCGTGGCACTTTGGTGAACGCACTGCTCCATCGCTTTGGACAACTTTCTGATGTGGGCGGTGAGTTGCGCCCTGGTATTGTGCATCGCCTTGATAAGGCCACTAGTGGTTTGATGGTCGTGGCCAAGAACGACGAGTCGCATCGTAAGCTCGCAGCTCAGTTCGCGAAACGCCAAGTCAAGAAAATCTACATCGCATTAGTACACGGCTGGGCGAAACAGGACCGTGGCACGATCAGCAGCCGCATCAGCCGCGACCGCGTGCGGCGCACGCGGATGACGACTCGTGCTCCGGGAGGGCGTGAGGCGGTTACGCACTACTTAGTACAAAAGCGGATCGCTTCGAAATATGGGAAGTTCACCCTGGTCGAACTCAGAATTGATACGGGACGCACGCACCAGATACGAGTGCACCTGGCATCGCTCGGACATCCGGTCGTGGGGGATGCGTTGTACGGCGCGCCCCGCGAATTGAGTGCGAAGGATGAGCCTGGAATCTCGCTGCCTAGAAATTTTCTGCACGCGGCGTCGTTGCAGTTTGATCACCCGCGCAGTGGCGCAGCGATGTCCTTTTCACGCCCTCTGCAGGATGAGCTGCAGGAGTTTTTAGAGAAAATCGAGGCGAAGTAGTACCTATCGCTCGAGATGGAAAATGTCGAGCACCAGATATGTTTTCGGGTTAACCAGCACGATGTGCCCGCCGATGACCATGTGCGCGTAGCCTTCGGGTGGCGGAGGCAGACGTTGCTCAAGATCTTCGGGACAGCGCATCATTTTTTTTCGCAGGCCAGGCGGCAAAGTCCCGCGTACCTGTAATTGCCTTTCAAGTCCCGGCGGAAGCTGGTCTCTTTTTGCCAACCCCGGCGGAAGATCATTTTCCCGATCGTGGTACCACCCTCGCACCTCGTCGCGGTCGTGTTCGCTGTAATAGTGGCGGCCTTGGGCGTCGTCATCGTCGTCGCCATGGTGCTTGTGGCCATGCTTGTCGGCGAAGGCCGCACCAGACAGTGCCAAGATAGATGCCACACAAATACTGAGCCAAGGTTTCAATCGCATAAAACCTCCACAACTACTAATGTAGATTACTCGCCCTTGAAAGTCTCCAGACAGGTTACCAACGAGCCTGACCTGCGGGCGCCGGGCAATTCTTGTGCCTTGAGTTGCTCTGGTTGGGCAGGTACAATCCAGCAGATTCATCCGTATTAAAACGTTTTACGGAGCGGCGCTTTGAAAAGTCTGACAGTCACGGCTGCGTTGCTAGCGCTGGGTCTGTTTCTACGCAATATCTCCGTGGCGCAGACCATTCAAGTGGACATTACTCCGCGGATGGACAATGGTCGGTGATGGCCGTCAACCGCGATCAGCAGAATCAGCACCGTGCAAGGATCCAGTTTCAGGACCAAGCGGGGGGAGAGTTTGGGTCTTTCAGTGGAGAAGTTGAGATCGCGACCTTCGGGAAGGACCAGTATGCGTGCATCCTGCGGAAACAGAGTTCATGGCGCATGCCGAGCACGACGCCAAGCCGCCGGTGGTGGTGAATAGTAAGGGAATAGCGGACCCTGATGGGCCCATCTTACACACGACCGAAACTGCCGGCAAGGACACGCTTTTCGATTTGCCAGCGGCTTCCGTCGTCGTGATTCGCGGCCGAACCAGTCTGCGGTAATTTGGCCCCGCGTACGATGGGCCGTATTGCAGGGTCCAACCCTAGTAGCAGACCGTTTGCGGCTATAATCAAAACATTCATGAAGCTCGGCAAAATCATTTTGTTACTCGGCAGCATGGGTGTGTTCAGCGCTGCCATTCAGGCTCAAAGTTCCGGATCTGCAGACTTGCCGGCTGCGCCATCGGCATCGCGGAACGCGAGCCAGCCACAGAAATCCGCAACCGCAGTGCAAACGCAGGCTGAGCCAGCGCAGGTCGCGTTTGAACCCGCGATTGACGCGGCCAAGACAACTGCATCGCCTTCCGGAGGCCAGACAGCGGCCGGAGCGGTTCCACCTGGCCTTCCACAGTCTGGTGCTGGCACGCCCTCTGCCCCACAAACTACAGCCCCGCCGTCGCAAGACGATTCGCTGACTACGATTCGCCATGTGGTCAACGAGGTCAACGTGGTTTTCACGGTCACGGACAAGCATGGCCGTTACGTAAAGGACTTGAAACGAGACGACGTCAAGGTGCTGGACGACGGGAAGCCGCCAGAAGAAATCCGCAGCTTTCACGCGGAGACCAACTTGCCGCTGCAAGTCGGTTTGCTGGTGGACGCCAGCAATTCGGTGCGGGACCGTTTCAAGTTTGAGCAGGAAGCCGCCACCGAATTCTTGAATCAGACCATCCGCCTCAAGTATGACCAGGCGTTCGTGGTGGGGTTCGATGTGACTCCTGAGGTCACGCAGGATTTTACCGACAGCACGGAGAAGCTTTCCATTGGAGTCAGGGCGCTGCGTCCGGGCGGCGGGACCGCGATGTATGACGCGCTCTACTTTGCCTGCCGTGACAAACTGATGAAAGCGCAGCACGATGGGCCGGTACGCCGGGCCGTCATTCTGTTGAGCGATGGAGATGACAATCAGAGCCACGTGTCCCGGGAGGAAGCCATCGAAATGGCGCAGCGGGCTGAGGTCATTGTGTACACCATCAGCACCAATATGAGCGGTACCGGACATCAAGGCGATAAAGTGCTCGGGCGCATCGCGGATGCAACCGGAGGTCGCGCCTATGTACCCTTCCAGATCAACGAAGTGGCCAACGCGTTCGCCGCCATCCAAGAAGAACTACGCAGCCAGTATGCGATCTCGTATAAGCCTGCGCAGTTGCTTGCGAACGGCCGCTATCGCGCCATCGAAATTCTGCCCCAGCACAAAGGCCTGCGCGTGCGCAGCCGGCACGGTTACTATTCACCCACCCAATAGGCCCATTCATGGCGGGATACTCCGGCACCCCACTAGCCAAGAAGCTCGGACTGAAAGAACGGTTCCGAATCGCGCTGCTCGATATGCCTGCCGATGTAAAAGCTGAGTTGAAGAACCCTCTAGCCAGTTGTCACCTTGCAAAAGACAGACGTGGCCCTCTCGATTTCGCCATGATCTTCGTGAAGTCGGCGAGCGACTTGCGAAAACAGTTCCCGTACTTTGCAAAGCAACTGGCACCGACCGGAATGCTCTGGGTCAGCTGGCCGAAGAAAGCTTCTGGCGTGCCCACCGACCTCAGTGACAACGAAGTGCGAAGAATCGGTCTCGAAGCCGGATTGGTGGACGTGAAAGTTTGCGCGGTCAATGAAATCTGGTCAGGCTTGAAGTTCGTGATCCGGGTGAAAGATCGGGTCAAATGAACGCTTGGCCTCTCCCATTTCGGTCTTAAATTTAGTCCAGTTTGCCTCTAAAAAAAATCTCAGTCCGCCGCAAAATATTGAGTGAGATGGCAGGGGTTAAGCGCAAAATCTTACGCCGTAAAGATTTAGTCTTGCAGCACAAATGCATAGTCGTTGGGAGTCCTGCGCTTTCGCGCAGGACTCCGCGGCCTCAGGATGACAGGCTTATTTTGCTGCGGGGACCCAGACGCTGTTGGCGGCGCCGAACTCTACACCCTGGACTTCGGTGGTGATTTTCACTTCCTGCAAACTAGCCTTCTTGCCGGGCTTTGCCAGGAAGGTGACAATGTATTGATTATCCAGTATTTTCTGTGCTTGCTCGAGATAGGGCTTGAAGCTGACCGGGCTTTGCAATCCCAGAAAGAAGGACTCTCCACCGGTTTCTTCTGACAGACGGGCGAGGGCGTTCTGGGCGTTGTTGGCCACCCAGAAGTTGCGAAAAAGGCGTCCAACGCCCGGACTGTAGATGGTGTAGATGATGGTGCCGGTATGCTGGGCGACGTCGCTGGCGGTGTCCACGTCTGGGACAGGGCCGAGACGCGAGCGGAAGCCGCCGCGGGCGCGGTCAATGCCGTCCGTCACCATGAGGACCTCGCGACGGTTGGGACTGTCCGGCCAGCGCTTCAGAATATCAATCAGCGAAAGGTATGGGCTGCCGTAGGCGCCCGTGTTGGCCATGGGTAAGCGTACTGCTTTGACCGCCAGGGCGTGGTCCGTAGTGAAATCCTGGACCACGCGCACGGTGGCGTTGCTCATGTAGCCGATGGCGATGGACGCAGATGGCGGCTGGGCATTGATAAAAGCACGCACGTCGTCGAGTTGAGATCCCAGACTGGTGTCGCTGGAGTCGTCAATCAAGACGAACAGTTGCATGCCAGCATGATCGCCGGTTGCAGGTGTCCAATCGGTGACCTGCAAGCGGTTCTTGCCTTGCTTGACCATGATGTCGCGGCGGTCGAGGTCGGGGATTTTCTTGTTTTCGCCGATTACATTCACAGTCACGGTCATGTGGACGGGAACGGTGGTGGCAGGAGCAGCGTCCTGCGCTTGAGAAGAAAATGAGACCGCAAGCGCTGCGCTGAAAAGCAGAAGCATCTTGTGTACTGCATGGGATGTTTGCATTGCGTCCTCCTTTGGTAAAATCAGCGTCCCAACGCAGCGCGACGGACCCGGCACCCGCACTCCAATTTCAATCGCGTTTGGGAACGGCGTAGTAACCGTTGCGTGATTGAATCTTGTAGTCCTTGTTGGAAGCGTGAATTTCAACTTTGCGGAAGGTGCCGTCGAGGGCGGTATTGACCGGAGTGTAGCCAATGTTGTACTGGCTGCGCAGTTCGTTGGCGATCTGGTTGAAACCCTCTTTTAGTTTATCGAATTTATTTCCGACTTCAATCACGCGACCGCCGGTCTCTTGGGTAAGCTTCTTCATTTCGCCGTCGCCGGAGAACCCGAAACTGCCGTAAAAGCCGCGGTCGGCGCAGAGCAGAACGTAGACAATGCTGTCTGACTTCTGGGCGGCTTCGATGGCATCCTTCAGTTTGAGCTGACTGCCCTGATCTTCGCCGTCAGTAAGCAAGATCATCGCTTTGCGGCCAACCTGTTGCGCGAGTTCGTCATGGGCCGCGAGATAAACTGCATCGTATAGCACCGTGCCCTTGGGGCCACCGGGAGTGGGAACCGTACCTCCGCCCAGACCCGGGATGCCTCCTCCTCCGCCACCGGCGACATTGATGCGGGCCTCATTCAGGGCTGCCTTCAGCGAATGCACCGAACTGGTGAAATCCTGCAGCAACTCGGAGTTCACATCAAAGCTCATAACGAAGGCCAAGTCCTTGTCGCGCAGGATTTGACTGAGAAAGTCGCCGCCCACTTGTTTCTCCATATCTAGCACGCGGGCCTGGCTGCCGCTGGAGTCAATCAAAATGCCTAGCGTGAGCGGGAGGTTCGATTCGGCGGCAAAATATTTGATGTTCTGCGGCTTGCCATCTTCGAGAATCTGAAAGTCAGTTTTGGTAAGGTTGGGGATCAGTGCTCCGCGCTTGTCTTTTACGTTGAAGAACAGCTGGACTACGTTGACGTTGACCTTCAGGGTAGTTTCCGACTGGTCTTGATCGGAAGAACTCTGGTTCGCTGCGGGCGCTGATGAAGGTGTGGCTTGCTGGGCGCGGGCAGCAGGAAGCACGGCCACAAGGAATGCGAGGAGTAGTACAAATAACACAGAGAACGAGGGTGCTTTCGTCATACGGTTTTCTCTTGCCCTTTTTGTTAGTCTATCCCTGTGGAGTTAGATGCACCAAACCGGAGATTATTCGCATCGTATAAATACGGGCGCCGACAGGCGGAGAGGGTTTCGGAGTGCAAGTTATGAGCAAAGGACGCGGGGCGCTTAGTCTGGCCATGTTTCTGGTTTTTCTAGCTTTAGGAGCTGTTGCACAGCAGGCGGCCAGCCAGCAATCGGGTCAAAAACAAGAGATCCCGGATGCACCTTCAGCTACTCGCCCCCCTCAAGGATTTCCCAGCACGCCACCGCCAGGCCCCGAAGATTCGTCGGCTGCCAGTGGGCCCGCGAACCAGCCGGTGCTTCCGGCCAATGCTGCGCCGCCTTCGTCGGGCGACATGAACTCCTTTCCTGACGCGGAGCAACCCCACGAGGTGCCTCCGCCAATCGACATTAAGACGGTTCCGGAAGGTGGCGCCACTCCAGACGCAGGTTCTGGGACGCAAGATGAACTGTTCAAAATCAGTCGCAATGTGAATCAGGTGATTGTGCCAGTGCGAGTGACGGATGAATCCGGACTCATGGTGAATGGTCTTCTGCCCAAGGATTTCTCGATCTATGAGGATGGTAAGAAGCGGGCAATGAATTTTTTTACCAGCGATCCGCTGGCGATTTCAGCGGCGGTGATTTTTGACCTGGGCATGCCCGATATCGCCGTGCAGAAAGTGAACCAGAGCTTGCCCGCGCTGGAAGCGGCATTCAGCCAGTTCGACGAGGTTGCGATTTATACCTACAGCACCAGCGCTGGGCGAATGGCGGATTTTGGCGCGGTGGGCAAACGTCTGGATGCAGTTCTGAACCAGCTCAAGACGAAACACGGGGAAAACAATGGCGTGCCGGTCACCAGTGGCCCCCTCGGGCCGGGAGGCCCGATGGTCAACAATATTCCGGTGGACCGTAGCACGCCTACGGCAATTTCACCGGCCAAGCAGTCACGAGTATTGAATGACGCCGTTCTGGCTGCCGCCATGGACCTGGGAAAACGAGAGAAAAGCCGCCGCAAGATTATTTTCATCATCAGCGATGGCCGGGAATATCGCAGCGATGCCAGCTATGGAGACGTCTTGAAGGTATTGTTGTCGAATGGGATTATGGTGTACGGGATCGGCGTGGAGGGGTCTGCGATTCCCGGATACAAGCAGCTATCGAGGCTACATATTCCGAAATTCGGATACAGCGACATCCTGCCCCGGTA
>Ga0207138_1057_pt1 | contig 19641 bp, 18 predicted proteins | sample Alteio_BWMinHeat_6_FD_153589 | JGI IMG/M metagenome (GOLD analysis project Ga0207138, IMG submission 153589) | Enriched cells from forest soil in Barre Woods Harvard Forest LTER site, Petersham, Massachusetts, United States -... | ecosystem: Environmental > Terrestrial > Soil > Temperate forest >...
ACCGGTAAGAATAGCATTGGCTTCTCCTACCCTATTGTAAGATGATGGTGGTAAATTATAAGATAACTGTTCTACCATAACCGCCTTAAAGAATAAACTGATATGATCCGCATTCAGCGTGTCCTCTCTGAAGGCACCACACATAGGGCTATGTAAAGAAGGCATATTGAAGTTAGCCTGCAAGTGACTTTGTAAAACAATAATATCACTGAAGCCACATATCCATTTAGGGTTTTGTTTGAACAAAGTGAAATCCAGCTTATCTATAATGCGGCTCATTCCGTAGCCTCCACGTCCCATTATGATAGCATCCACAGTGGGGTCATTCAGCATGGATTGCAGATCTTCACAACGCTGCTCATCCGTGCCAGAGAAATAATTGAACGACGTACCGCAAGTATTTCCAAGCTTTACTTTAAAGCCCTTCTTTTCGAATATAACTTTGGCAGCATTTATTTTTTCGATAGCAACAGCGCTTGCTGGGCATGTAATGCCTATTATAGAACTTTGTTTGAGATATGGTAGATGAATACTCACTACTACTGAATATTATGCTAAGATAATAAGCCTATGAAAACTTCGTCATTTCTAATTTCTACAGGATAAGTAAACAATTTATAGCCTTCTCCACTTGTATTTCGGCCAGTAGCGGGGTCGTAACGGTAACTATGGACAGGACAAACAATCCTGCCCAAAGCATCGAGCCAGCCATTACAGAGGTCGCCACTTGCATGCGGGCAAACTGCTGAGAATGCGTATATATTTTGTGCTCTTTTTAAGAGCCCTACCCTCTTGTTATTTATTAAAAACTCCTTCATTTCATTTTCTCCAAAAGAAGCCGCAGATATATTTTCAATTTTATACCAGGTGTACATGCTATCTTTTTGCAGCAAAAAAAATCTTTCATTAATTGGGCACATTCATCTCTTAATATGCCGTTTGTTAGAACAGCCTTGGGGTGAAAAGGCCAATTTTCGGCTGTAGTTTTACGATAGCCGTTCTTAATATCTTCTGCGCCATACACTATACGCCCGATCTTTGACCAATATATAGCCCCGCAACACATGAGACAAGGCTCTACTGTAACATAAATAGTTGCTTCTGGCAAGTATTTGCTACCTATACTATTGAAAGCAGCCGTTAGCGCTATCATTTCGGCATGGGCAGTGCTGTCGTTCAATTGTTCTACCTGGTTGTGCCCGCGGGAAATAATTTTATTGTCCCAAACTACAACAGCGCCCACAGGTACCTCGCCTGCATCGGAAGCCTGCTTAGCCTGCTTTAAGGCTTCTCGCATAAAATGTTCATCGTTGAGATCCATTGAAGTACAAAGATAATAGCACGCAGGCAGTTTATTCCTTGTTCTTTGTATCCATTATAATTGTAACTGGTCCATCATTTACCAGTGCCACTTTCATATCAGCACCAAAAATACCTGTTGCTATGGGTTTACCTAATAATTCCGAGAGTTTTGATATAAAAGACTCATATAAGGTTACTGCCTCTTCGGGACGAGATGCACGAATAAAAGAAGGCCTATTGCCCTTTGCATACAATGCATGCAAAGTAAACTGGCTGATCACAAGCACTTCGCCTTTTGTTTCATGTATATCTTTATTCATCAAACCTACTTCATCTGAAAACACTCTTAACCGCGCGATCTTTTTGCATAGCCAATCTGCATCTTCTTCTACATCTGTAGTTTCAATGCCCAATAAAATAACAAAGCCTGGGCCTATAGCAGACTTTTCATCTCCTTCTATAGTAACGCTTGCATTAGATACCCTCTGTATAACGACTCGCATAACTTAATGTGCTGGTCAACTGATATGCAAATTAGTTAATGATTAGGATTATTCTTTTAGTTTTGCGGTTCATGTATTCTATTAATGAAACTATTGTAGCATTGTCAACTCCGCCGGGAGAAGGGGCTATAGGCCTTATACGCCTAAGCGGTAAGGAAGCTATTACTATTGCAGATACAATATTCAGGGGTAAAAAATTATCTGAACAGCCATCGCATACCCTTCATTTTGGGAAAATAATGAGTGGGGAAACAATAGTAGATGAAGTGGTCGTGAGCTTATATAAAGCACCACATAGCTATACCGGAGAAGATGTAGTTGAGGTCAGCTGTCATGGCTCATCATATGTACTCCAACAGATCATACAATTATGTTCGAAGAATGGCGCACGCATGGCGAAGGCAGGTGAGTTTACACAAAGAGCTTTTTTGAACGGCAAACTGGACCTTGCACAGGCAGAAGCTGTTGCCGACCTGATAGCCAGCGAAACAAGTGCAGCTCATAAAACCGCCATTCATAACCTTCGTGGGGGATTTAGTGAAGAACTAAAGCAAATGCGAGAAGAGCTGATAAAATTCAGTGCGCTGATAGAACTGGAACTGGATTTTAGCCAGGAAGATGTAGAATTTGCTGACAGAACACAATTATATTCTCTTATACATACATTAACAACTACCACTGAACATTTAGTGCATTCATTTCAGTTGGGTAATGCAATAAAAAATGGCGTTAGTGTTGCCATCATTGGGAAACCTAATTCCGGTAAAAGCACCTTACTAAATACTTTACTGAATGAAGAACGGGCCATTGTTAGTGAAATAGCCGGTACCACTCGCGATACCATTGAGGAAATACTAAACATAAACGGAATACAATTCAGGCTGATAGACACAGCTGGCATAAGAGAACATAGCACAGATATTATAGAGAATATAGGCATGCAACGCAGTAAAGACGCTATGAATAAGGCGGATATTGTAGTGTACTTATTTGACTTAAAAGAAAGCCAAAAGTCAAAAGTAAATGTTCAAAAAGAAGCGTTTGAAAAAGAGCGCATAAAATATCTACTGGTTGGAAATAAAATAGATGATGTTGATTTAAACAAGGTAAAAAAGGAGTATGATTTTGGGCATACTCTGTTCATTTCTGCAAAGAATAAAGAGAATATACTGCAGCTAAAAGACGTATTGTATAATATGGTAGCAGAAGGACAAGTGCAACAAGAGGGGAGTATTGTTACCAATGCACGCCATCATGCAGCATTACAGGAAGTACTTTCTTCTCTTATAGGTATTAAAAACGGCATGGACGAAAATCGTCCGGGCGACCTGTTAGCTTCTGACATTCGCAGGTGTCTGTATTACCTGGGTGAGATAACCGGTGAAATAACGACTGAAGATAAGCTGGATTATATTTTTTCGAAATTCTGTATCGGAAAGTAACTAATAATAAATAAGAAATAACATCATAGTATAAAATCGTTAAAAAAGCCCTATAAATGGGATTTTTTAATGCCCATAGTAGTTATTTATTACGTCTTGCTATTTGTTTGTTTTGTACCTTTTTGTACCTTAGCTGTACCTTAATGGGGTTATTTGTACCCTTTTGTACCTCAATACCTATTTTGGCGAATTTATGCAACCTATGGCAACAGTTTGCTACAAATAGCAACAATATGAGTTCAAACATTCGAGTAAATAAGATTTGCCAGTATTGCGGAAAGGAATTTGAGGCTAAGAAAACCACTTCAAAGACTTGCTCTGACAATTGCGCTAAGATGTATTATAAAGCCCGGCAAAGGGCTGCAAAAGTCGAAGCTGTTATAGTTGAAACAAAGCAGATCAAATTAAAGCCAATTGAGGATTTAAAAGCTAAGGAATTTCTAAGCATAACTGATGCTTGTGAATTATTAGGAATTAGTCGGTGGTCAATTTGGCGAAGTATAAAACGGAATGACATTAAAGCTTTAAAAATCGGCAAACGTACTCTTATTAAACGTTCTGAAATTGATAAACTATTTGCATAATGGCTACTAAAGTAACGCTAAGACAAAAACCAATATCAGGAAACAGACAGAGTCTTTATTTGGACTATTATCCTCCTATTCCAAACCCTGAAACCGGTAAGCCTACCAGAAGAGAATTTTTAGGACTATATATATACGATAAAGCTAAAAACCCGATTGATAAAAACAGTAATAAAGAAACTCTAAAACTTGCAGATAATATAAGAGCTACAAGGCAATTAGAAATACAAAAGGGACAGTATGGGTTTTTATCAGATGTAAAACGCAAATCGGATTTTGTGGATTATTTTAGCATACTTGCAAACAAGCGGAAAGGGAGCAATTCAGATAATTGGAGTTCAGCTCTTAACTACCTTAAAGACTTTACAGGCGGTATGTTGCGCTTTACTGATATTAACGAGCATTTAATAGAACAGTTTAAAGAATACTTGTTAAATGTAAAAACTAAGAGGAGTATAAAAATTAACCTTTCTCAAAACTCTGCTGTATCCTATTTCAACAAAGTAAAGGCAGCATTAAAGCAAGCCTATAAAGACGGTTATTTGGAGATAGATGTAAATAAGAATATTTCCAGTATAAAGCCAGAAGAAACACAAAGAGAGTATTTAACATTAGAAGAACTTAATAAACTTGTAAAAACGCCCTGCCCTATGCCACTACTGAAAGAGGCAGGTCTATTTAGCTCACTTACGGGATTAAGATTTTCTGATATTGAAAAATTAGTTTGGGGTGAAATACACTATAGTAAACAGCAAGGATATTCTATACAATTTATACAACAAAAAACAAAAGGGGTTGAAGTCCTACCAATATCTGAACAGGCAGTTAGCTTATTAGGAAAAAAAGGTAAAGCAAACCAGCGAATTTTTGAAGGATTAAATTACTCAGCTTATATGAATGCCAATTTAATAAAATGGGTAGCCAAAGCAGGAATTACAAAAGATATAACTTTTCATTGCTTTAGACATACATATGCTACCCTACAATTAAGTAATGGCACAGATATTTACACTGTATCAAAAATGTTGGGACATAGAGAACTAAAAACTACTCAGGTTTATGCAAAAATTATAGATCAGACAAAGAGAAAGGCAGCCAATAAAATAAAATTAAATCTTCCAATTAAATGAATTTTTAGATAGCCCAATGACTAATTTTTTTGTTCAATTTCATTTGCTCCGATCTTTTGAACACAACTAGAGATTTAACCTAAAAGTATTTGGCAATTATTGTATATCTTTCTGTTATAAGATATATCATTATGCCAACTTTGACGCCAAAGCGTAAAATTCTAAACGAAGCATTTGTTGAATTTATTGCTGCACTACAAGGAATAAGTACTAATAGAAACTATGAACTCTACTTTAGAGGACATTCTTCTACAGTAGATACTATTTTACCAAGAATTTATAGAGGAAAACCTTACAATATCCGCTCAAAGACAACACCAAAAAAAATTATAAAAAGTGGTCTAGAACTGCTTATTGATAATGAAGACCAAATTTTTAGAGAAATAATTCTGCGCTCTCCTCAAGATTTTATAGGAGAAATATCCGCAATAGAGAAATTAGTGAAAATGCAACATTACTCCCTACCTACAAGACTTTTAGATATAACGACAAGCCCTTTAGTAGCTCTATATTTTGCGTGCAGCGACAATAAAACAAATGGCGAAGTTGTAATATTTAAAGTTCCCAAAAAGGAAGTTAAATTTTTTGATGGAGATGCAGTTAGTATGCTTGCTAATATTTCAAAAATGCCATCGGATTTCACACTACCAAGTGGACAGGATAAAGAAAGACTGGATAAAGAAACATTTAATGTTACATTCCCAATGACAACTTTGTTACATGAAATAAGAAATGAGAAAGTCCAGTTTGCGCCAGTTATGAAACAAGATGACTTCAACCGAGTATTACCAGTAAAAGTTAAATTAAATAACAATAGAATTATTAGACAAAATGGAGCATTCTTTTTATTTGGAATCAATGAAGAAAAGACAGTTCCCGCAGAAATTAATCCTAACTGGATACACAACAAAATAAAAATTAAAGCGAGCGATAAAAATGATATTAAAAAAGACCTATCATCTTTGGGTATTTCCGAAAGCACATTATTTCCAGAAATGGAATATCAATCTAAAAAAGTTATTGAAATGTATGGATATAGACAGGTGAATAAGGTGTAACTAATGACTATCAAACAATAAAATAAACATAAGTCCGCATGCCAGAAGAATTAAAAATATTAGATATGGAGGTTAGACTTCCTATTTTAAGGGCTGCATTACTCGCAGAAAGCTTTATCAGTATTTTTTTAGCCAAATTGTTAGGCATAGGTGACTATAGGGCATCTAAGTCCTTTAGTGCCCGCAAAGGGGAACAGCCCAGCATATTAGAGCGCAAGACTATAACAGAAAGGATAATTACTAAAATGAAAACCTTTGTTGAAACATTTATAAATAGTATAGGGGAATAGGATGAAAGACAATAGATATAGCATTGACACATTAAAAAAAGATATAAACACTCTTACTAAAAAAGAGAAATTAGCATTTATTAAGGATAAAATAAATACTTATCAAGAATGGAAATACAATAAAGACAGGGATTATTCAGGGCAATTATTTCATCATGATTTTCATGAAGGTGCAGAATTATTGTTGAAAGAAATAGAAGGAGAAGATCCAAACCACTACAATCATGATTTCAATTGGTATTTTAATGCGGATAATATACCAAATCAAAACGCCGTATTTGCTACAAAAGATTTTTTAGATATATACAGAAAGGATACTTTCGAGCCTTTGTTCTTTTTCAATTTATTATTTAAACAAATTGATGAACTAAAGGATAACTTAGACACACCATTCGACTATATAAAAAGTTTGAATACACTGCCTTATAATGATGAGCAAAAACATCTTCTTTTTGGAATGATATTATATTGGCATGGTGGAAACCCTGTTCAAAATTTCAATCCAAAGTATAGCACTATATTAAAATTGGTGGAAAAGGAATTTTTACAACAATACTCTAATACATACACGCATGAGAAGCGTTTTTGTAATTACGAGGGAAATCAAACTGAAAAATTAGAGACAGAAAAGATTAATGATATTAAAAATTTAAGTATTCAATATAACTTTCCTGAAAGTAAATATTTCAAAAGAGTTGTAGTTGATTTTGAAAGCCTACCTCAATATGTTGTTCAGAAGGGAATTATCTGGCGTTTTGAAAGTATAAGGTTTCAGGATAAAGACTATGATTTGTGGAAAAGCGAATGGCTGGATTTCCTCCGAACAATTCCACAGCAATACATTTTAAAAACAATAGTAAAAGGTATTGAGTATGCACAAAAAGCTTATGAATTTCATAAACAACATGAATGTTCAGACATGCAAAAATGTGCATTTAATGAAAGTTGGGAAAGGCGTATAGCAATTGCTGAAAATACGCTAAGCAATATTAATGATGCATTGGAAAAGAAAAAAGAGCCAAATAAAACTGATATGTCGGATATTGAGTTTATTCAAGGGAAACGAAGTGAGAAGTTTTGGACTAATATAGATGCCATATCAAATAAAGCAGAATTTTATTTTGAAGTAACTAAAGATGAGGAGACAAGACGATATAGTCCTAATGAGTTTCTTAATTTAGTGTTAGAATGCTATTACCTAGCAGCAGACAAAGCTGAAAATTTGAATGATAAAATATCTTGTTGTGTCAATGCAGAGAGTACTATAAAAAGATATATTCGGGATAACAACCTAAAAGAAAAAGGATTCGATTTTTCAAAAATTTTTGAAGATTTGACGGATACTGCAAAACGATTAGAAGCCTATCAAAAATTGGGTTATATATCTTCTACTGAGAATGAAGAAGAAACTAAGAGAAACAATGAGTTTACTACTGCAAGACAGGTATTGGCAATGCACTTTATATTTGATCAACTGCAAGTTAGAAGTAATGAAATAGACAGAAAAGTAAAAGCTGAGTTTGCTCAGTTTTTAACCAGCAAAAATCACAAGAACGTATATGACGCATTCCAAAACCCATTTGTTACTAAACAAAAGAAATTCAGATTTGAAGACCTACAGTATATCAGAACTTACTTTGAAAACTTAGGACTTTCTGAAATTGTAAAGGCTATAAATAACCAATTAGACAAACCTAAATAAAATTTGTAGTAACTACACGAACCTACTACACGGTTATTCCTGCCTAAACCTTTGTGCAGAAAAAAACTCTGTACAATGGACAATGTAGTATTTACTCAGTTATCAATTTCGGAAATTAGGCAGCTATTCAGGCAAGAGCTGGAAACTTACTTTGCAAGCCAAAAAGCTGATAGTAGCCAAAGCCAAGAGGGGGAGCAGTTATTGACAATAAAACAGGCTGGAGAACTCTTATCCCTTTCAGTACCTACTATTTATGGTTTAGTTAGCAAGGCTGAAATACCTGTGTCTAAAAGAGGGAAACGCCTATACTTCTCAAAACAGGAGTTAACTGATTGGATAAAGGCTGGAAGAAAAAAGACAAATTCTGAGATAGAAGAAACTGCCCAAAAATTCGTTAACCACAAACGGAGATAGAATGAGAAATAATAAGCATTCTTTCCCCGTTTGGAGGGGCTCTCTCAATACATTAGCACAAAACGGGACAAACAATTTGGCAAAACCTGCTCAAATTATTACTGGACAAGGCTCAGAACTAAATAACCCTAAAGGTAGGGCAAAAAGAAAAATGATCTCTCAGGTAATGTCCGTAACATTATTAGATATTGCCAACAAAAATGAAAATTTTGATAGGATTAAGTCATATTGGAATACGTACCACTGCCAGGAACGATTATATAGTTTTGAGGGAAGATATTATGGTAAATATTGCAAGAACAGATTTTGTACCCTTTGTTGCAGTATTCGCAAGGCCGAAATAATAAACAGGTATTTACCTACATTAAAAGAATGGGAAACTCCCTATTTTGTTACTCTAACAGTCAAATCGATAACAAAAAAATTACTGCCTGTTGTTATGAAGAAAATGAGAGACGGATTTAAACAAATAAACGGAAAATACCGGAAAAGAAACCTAAGGGGTAAAGGGATAAAGCTGTTGGGTATTAAATCTTTAGAATGCAATTTTAATCCTATAAGAAAAGAATATAATCCACATTTTCATTTAATTGTAGCAAATAAGGAAATAGCTGATATACTGGTTAAGGAATGGCTTATACTATGGAAGGATAAAGAAATAAATGGACGAAAAATCAAATGGTCTACGAAAGGTGCACAATGTATAAAAAAGATTAAAAGTTTGGAAAATAGCTTAATTGAAATTATTAAATACGGAACTAAAATTTTTACAGAACCTGATTTAGAAAATAAATCAAAAATAAAAGATAACACTACAATTCAGGCGGGAGCTTTATATACAATATTTGAGGCAATGAGAGGGTTAAGAATATTTGAGAGGTTTGGGTTTGACTTACCAAAAATCGATAAAAAAACACCAAACACAAGAATAGTTTCTGAATATCACGAATGGGTATTTGTGCCTCAATTTCATGATTGGTTGAATACTGATAATGAGTTAGTGCTTACTGCATATAGCCCAAATAAGGAATTAAAGAACCTCTTGGTAAATGGTATAAATAATGATTTAGAATAAGGTACACACAAAGCATTTTATCACTTATACCCAAAATACTCGTTATACCATTTATAGGTATTCATTATCCAATCATACACGTCTTTGCCTAGCACCTTCTTAGCATCGCTTGGTTTCATCTCCAATTGTGGGCGTATGTCATGTAGACCTGCATATCCATATACTGCATCATCTTCCTGGGTGGTCTGTTCTATATGGTTAAAATCATGTTTAAAAGGCTCTATTTCTAAATACTCATAAACACGTTTCATTTCTTGCTCAGGATATAGGCACAAAGATTCATACTTTATGAACAGCATCTTCTTATCTATTCCTTGTCTTATTGCCTCACTCAGCCTTTCTATTGCCATCCCTACAGGTGGAGTGCTCACCCATATATCTACGCGTTTAGGTGTTGTAGTACCCTGCATATTAGCATGGTTAATGATTGGATTAGATTGGTGCTGATTTTGCCTGAATTTCTTCTCCATAGAAGCTATAATATCAGGTAGACTCCTTACCATACATATCATCTTAGGATTGGGATAAAAGCCATTTATGAAATCGTAGTGTGCAAAATGCCCCCTTGATTTATCCATAATGAATGGTTTCTCAGTTATAGCGTTATAATACCCATGTATACCCTCTTTGCAAAAGCCAAAAAAAGCTTTCTTCATCTCTTCTGCATCTTGCGCCTTGAATTCCGGACTTTCTGTATAGTTATGCCTGGCAGCAAATATAAGTTCTAGCAACCCACTTGTAGGACTGGCATAAAACCTGTTATCCTGGTTCATTAGATTTTGAAAGACAGTACTGCCGGCTCTTGGCATGCTGCTTTGGAAAAAGATCCTTTCTATCATGCTTATTTCTTTATATAAATTGTATTGGCTTCATAATCGGCTACATTTAGTTCAAAAGAATTATCCAATTCTTTAAACCCTAATCCGAATAATAATTTATCAATATCCTCCTTTAAGGTGTGTCCTTCATAATAAGGTTTTAAGCCTACCTCGGTCAGTATGATTCTTGTATTTTTCAGAATATTTTCAGCGCCCTTGAATACGTGAAGCTCCGCTCCCTGTACATCAATCCATATAATATCGACACTATTAACATTATTTTCTTCACACCAGTTATCCAAGGTATCTGATTGTACTTTTATTTCGTTCTGAAAAAATGTTTCATTAAACACCCCTTCTTTTATCTTGAACATGGACGAAAAGCCCATATCAATACTTTGTTTTACTGTTGAATCAACAGGATAAAATGGTATTTCACCTTTTGAATCGTTAAGCGCAAGGTTATGCACTCGAATTAGTTCCTTCTGTTTATTGTTAAGGTTATTTAGTTTTTTTAGACACAATTGGTACGAATCCGGTACAGGCTCGAACGCATCTATTTTTGCATTAGGAAAAATTTGGGAGAATTCTATGCTTTGGCCTAAATGCCAGCTCCCAATATCAAGTATTTGACGTACATCACTAAGATCAACCCTATCTGTAAGATACGCAAGACGTCTTGCTACCATACTATTCTTATTGACCTCTTCTATTACGCTTTTTCTAATTTCAATTCTTTCTTTTTTTTTACTTCTGTTTCAACTGGCACTTCCTGTCCGTTAACTGTAGGAGTTGATGGGCTCTTTCTAAGTTCTTCAATAATTTTATCGGTATCAAATATTTCATCTTCGTTGTTATAACAAAACTCAGTCGGATTACCTGAGATATTATACTTGCCATATACGGAATGTCTCAATTCAGGTTTTATTGTTGGCTCATTAGCAACAATATTTGTGTGCATTTCATAACCAAATTGACCAGGGATATTTCCTATCCAACACACAACGCTTGGCTTGCTTAAGGCTGCTGCAGTATGTTGCCCAAAACTGTCTATAAACAATCTTTTCTCACTCATGTTTATAAGTGTGGCAATAGCCCTAAATTCCATTTGGACAGGCGTAGTGTTCTGAAGCGGGAATTGATCTTCTCTACGTATGTGCACTATGTTATAATCTTTTACCATGGCGTTTACTACCCTTTGTGCTGTAGCCACTGGCATGTCCCTGGTCCAACTGTATTTATTTGGCTGGTTTGCTGCACCGCCATTTGTTTGAATGACCATGATTGGCTTATCTGATCTGAATTGGTTGCCAAAAAAACCAAGTTCGCGATTATTCAGAAATACCTCCGGCAGCTCCCCATTGTATTTTACATCAAACATTTCACACCATACTTTGTTTAAATGTCCATTCAATGTTATAAATTCCGTCTCTAAATATGGGTTGTGCAGCATCATTTTTACTTGCTTACCCTCTATATAATCTTGATAAAAATACCTGAGATCGTTATGATTGAATGTTTTGTCCACATTCGGATTACATAGAAATACTTCCGGGTATCCTGTTATTACAATTAGTGTATCTTTTGGATATTGTTTTTTGATGGCTTTACAAACCGCAGTAGCAGCAACATTTTTGCCAATTCCTCCATCTATTTGGAAAATAATATTCATCAATAAAAAATTTAGAAGTTATGAAACTATTTTATACAATCATTAAGATTTTATATGGTGAGAAATTAACATCATCAATATATACTGCACACGAAGGCAATCCTGCAGGAGCACCGCCTGAAACACATTGCGTACTTGCGAGCACAAGTTGATTAATATGGAAAGCACAGTTTAGTACACTAGATATACCTTGTCCAAAGATACCAACATAAGGTGACGAAGGATTGACAGTGTTAGTGTCGCCACCCAAAATTACAGAGCAAAAAGAATTTGGAAGGATGCAATTATTAGCACCACTAAAAATACCTGAATGACACGAATGACATACTTGGTTATTTAGACCGCTTGATATAGCACTATAAATAGAACCACAGATTAAGTTTTGTGAACCACTAGATATAATGCTGTAACATGCTGATGCCGACCCTGGTACAATTGCTATACAATTTTGAAGACCGCTACTGATAAAGGCGTAATTATCGTCTAAATAATTACCGCGACCAGAAACAATAGCGTTATTATTGCCACAAGCAATCATATTACTATGGCCTGCACTTATTGAATTAAATCCACCAGCAAATGAGCAAATACAATTGCTTAATCCACCTCCAATAAATGAGCACGCAGTCAATGTGCTATTTGCAAAACCTGAAAATACACCGCTTGCTTGCCCTAAAGCTGTATTTGTACACCCGCCTCCAACAAAGCTATATGAACCAGATGCTGTATTATTTACACCTGCAAAAACACCACTGCCTAAATTACAGGTAATATTATTTTTTCCACCTCCAATTATAGCGAGACCACCTCCGCAAACATTATGACCACAACCGCCTAATACAGTAGAGTAGCCTCCTGAAATTGTATTTTTAGCACCGCCTAATACCGACGAATAGTTGCTAGTAATAGTATTAGTAACACCACCACCTATTGTAGAATATGGGCTTGTGCCTGTTATACAATTTACTGCACCACCTGCAATCACATTACAGTTAGCAGAAGAACAATTACAATACCCGCCACCTATGAAAGAATGTAAACCTGTAAGGGTTTTATTTAATTGCCCGCCAAAAATGGAGCTATAATTACCAGAAACGGTATTCGTAAAACCACCTCCTATAGTTGCGTATACACTAGTTCCAGAAGCACAATTTGTACCGCCACCTCCAATAACACTAAAATTACTAGTTGTACAATTGCTACACCCACCTCCTATAAATGAATTCAGACCAGTAAGTGTTTTATTTAATTGTCCGCCAAAAATAGAGCTATAATTACCGGAAATGGTATTTGTAAAACCACCACCAATAGTTGCATATAGACTTGTACCAGTAGCGCAATTTTTACCACCACCACTTATTACGTTGAAACTACTAGATGTACAGTTAGCACACCCACCACCAATTGTAGAAGAATCACCAATAATAATATTTACTAGGCCACCTCCAATAACTGTATTGTTAGAATGAGAAAGATTGCAGCATCCCGCTCCTGTGAATGAATAATTTCCACATAGCGTATTCAATTGACCACCACCGATTAAAGAGCAACCAACAGTGCCTAAAATGCAATTTGTATTACCACCTACAATAGAATTGTATCCGCTCGTGCCTACAATATAGTTAGCATATCCACCTGATATTGAAGAGTAATCTGCCGTAATATGGTTGCTTTTACCTCCTAAAACGGAAGAACAGTTAGAAGAAACATTGTTACCAAACCCACTTCCGATAAAACCACTGGCTGCACTTAAATAATTGCTTAAACCTGCAACAATACCTGAACTGCCTCCAATAACAGCATTGGCACACCCTGATCCTAAAAATGAAGAGTCTCCAAAAATGCAATTTTTCACTCCTGCTCCTATTCCGGAAGTATCTGCAAAAAGGCAGTTGTAACAACCACCACCAAGGAATGATAGGCAAGTATGGCAAAGATTAAAAGATCCTATGCAATTACAGCATCCCCCGACTATGGAAGACATACAAGAATATGTCGAGTTTGTCGTTCCGCCACCAATGAATGAATATATACTTAAAACATTAAGAAAATTACCCTTTCCACCACCAATAAACGTACTGTTGCTGAGTGAACAATTTGCAACACCTCCACCTATTACTGAATAATCGGAGCCTGTATCTAATATATTCTCACACCCCGAACCTATAAAACCATACCCTCCCTTTATTATGTTCTTATAACCCGAACCTGAAAAACTATAGTTGCTACTTACAGTATTTTTCCCGCCGCCTGCAATAGTGGAATGAGATACATCTTTACAAATGCAATTACTTTGACCGCCGCCAATGACAGAGTATGGGGCTCCAAGTAGCCGGTTGCCCCCACCGCCTGCAATAACACTAAAGTGCGTATTGCAGGTGGTTCCATCTATTATGCAATTCACACAACCCCCTACTATTGATGACCATTTACCATCGAGAATATAATTAGTACAACCCCCTACTATTGATGACCACCTCGTATTACGAATACAATTAGCATCCCCGCCCCCAATAACACCGCTTTGGACCTGACAAATAATATTTTTACAACCAGCACCTATGAACGAATCGTAATAGCCTGAAGAAGTATTGTTTACAATAGCATTTTGTTCCCCACTAACTATTCCGCTGTTGCATGTGAGTCCCGTGCTATTTAATTGCCCTGAGCCGATAAAATTATAACCATAACCATTTAGCCCATTATTGAACCCATTACCAATAAATGAATAATTGCTACCATTTACATTCTTACAACCACCAGCTATAGTACTGTGAATAACCTCGCTAATACTATTACAACAACCCTGAAGGATAGTGCTATAACAAGATCCTAGAATACAATTTTGGCACCCATGTTCGATTGTATTGTAACATGATACTAAAACATTCGGATTATTAAATATACCTGATATACAATTAGCATAACCATTGCTAATTGTATTATAACAACTACACAAACAAGTTCCAGCGTGTAAGTACCCTGATATTGTATTCTGGTTACCGTTTTCTATAGTATTACCGGCTCCTCCCGCTATTCCGTTTTGTATCCCACCTATAACTACTGAATAATCAGCAATTGCTGTATTTAAACATCCGCCAAGTACGCTTGATGCATGGTAATCAGTACAGTTTTGCGCTCCCCCTGCAATAGTATTAGCATAAGCATGGCCCAAAATTATATTATTTGTGCCACCGCCTATTGTGTTGAAACAGGAATTGCCAGAATCAATAAGGTGATCTAACCCGCCCCCAATAAAATTAGAATCACCGTATAAAGTATGAAATGACCCCCCTAAAACGATACTGCAATTGCCTCCTTGAATACAGCTTTTAAATCCATTTATAATACTGCTCGCACTTCCGCAAATACAATTATGGCAACCAGTTACGATACTGCTAGTTTGCCCGCAAATAAGATTTTGGTAGCCATTTGATATAGTGCTGTACTGAGGTCTGGAGCCTGCAACATTTGTTATTTGATTACTGTACCCATTACTAATGGTATTAAAAAAACCACAGGTACAATTGTTTAATCCATTTACTATTGTATTATGAGCACCAAGACAAAGCGGGGATGTAGTATATGGGTTTATTACATTCGCGCAACCCATCCCAATAAGAGAGAAATCACTACAATTGGCATGATTTATACCACCTAATATGCTATCATAAACATTAGAATAACTGCCACCACCGGGATTGGGTATGGTACCACTGCCGGTTCTAAAATTAATATTATTTTGTACAGGAGTATTTAAAGAACCATCTAAAATTTGGGCGACTCCTGCCATAATTTTTAGTTTAAAATTGTGAAGAGAGATTTGTAATACTAAAGTAATTACTTTTTGTGCGAATTCATACATTATTTTATTGTTTTAAAATAATGTAATTTTACATTAACAAACCTGCTATGATATGTTTAGGATATTGCTATTTATTCTAATGTTTAACATAGACACAAACGCCCAAATAATATATACTATTGCTGGGACAGGTGTTACTGGTTTCGGTGGAGATGGGGGTGCTGCAATTGATGCAAAATTCAACTATCCCACAACGATAAGATTTGACATATACGGCAATATGTATATTCCTGATGAGAATAATCACGTTGTTCGGAAAATCGATACCTCTGGCATTATCACCTCAGTTGCAGGTAACGGTACTGTAGGAAACAGCGGAGATGGGGGATTGGCAATAAATGCAAAATTAAACATTCCAATAGATGTTGCTTTTGATAAAGTAGGCAATATGTACATCGTAGATGGTGCAAGTAGTGTCATTCGTAAAGTAAATACCACAGGCATTATATTTACAATTGCGGGAACTGGGTTACCAGGTTATAGTGGTGATGGGGGACTTGCTTCAAACGCTCAATTGAATCTACCTTATTCAATAGCAATAGATGATACCGGAAATATTTACATATCAGATGGCGGTAATTATCGAATACGTAAAATAAATACATTAGGAATTATATCAACCGTGGCAGGTAAAGGAACAAATGCCTTTAGCGGTGATGGCGGTCCCGCAATAAATGCAGGACTAAGTCTTTTAGGTGTAATTGCAATAAGTTCACAAGGAGAGCTTTTTATACCTGATTACAGTCATCATCTAATTCGTAAAGTAAACACGTTAGGAATAATATCTACTTGGGCCGGAACAGGTTCTGAAGGAAACAGCGGTGATGGGGGACTTGCTTCTGCGGCAGAGTTGGCAACACCGAATTGCATCACAATTGATTCTTTGGGCAACTTGTATATAGCTGACAATTACAACGCCGTAATAAGGAAGGTGACCTCTGCAGGTATTATTTCAACGATTGCCGGAAACGGTTCTACAGGCTTTAGTGGTGATGGAGGGATAGCTCTAAATGCGCAATTAAGTAATCCTAGTTGCGCCACACTAAATTCAAAAGGCAACTTATATATAGTCGATAATGGTAATAATAGAATTCGCAAAGTTACTTTTAATGTAGGAGTAAACAATATAGCAAACCCACAAAGCAAAATATCGGTTTACCCAAACCCAGCAATTAATCAAATTAGCATTTCCGTTTCAGTCAAAATTGAAAATATCATTATTACCAATGCCATTGGGCAAACTGTATTTTTTCAAAACAATATCAATTCTGAAAAATTACAAGTAAATATTACAAGTTTTGCGACCGGAGTGTATTTTGTAAAAATCAACAATGTCTTAGTCCAGGAATTTATAAAAGAATAATATCTATCCCTTCATTTATTAACTTCCAGTTCATAAGATCAGCCTAGCTATCAACTATGACAACTCAAACAGTTTCTTTGAAAGGCAACATCAATTTCAAACTGCGTTTTAATACTGCTCATGGAGATACGGATTTATACTGGCGGGTATTTATAGATGAGCAGGAATACCTCGTCAATTCATTGCATTGTATGGTTCATACATTTTCAGACAGATCTTTCGATGAAAAAGCAGGGATGATAAAATATAATATGGCAGGCGTTTGCAACGAATTTATTATAGATGAGAACAGGACAGCAATTTTTAAATAAATACTACTCCTTTACAAACTTTTTAATTACCCTTTGCCCATTGTTATTCACTTCAACAAAGTAAATCCCTTCAATTAATCCGCTAATATCTATCAACTGCCTGAAAGATGCGATATTACCTTCAAGCATGTTTCTCCCCATAATATCTTTTATTAAGTAATTGTTTTTTTTGTTTGACCGCCAATTACCTACAGTCAGTTGCAAACTGCTCCTTGCAGGATTTGGATAAATCTCAAAATCATTATTAGCAACGATATTATTAACTACGACATGCGTATTAGTGTCTCCGATAGATTTTCCGCAAGTGCTGTCGAATATTACCTTACGCACTCGTCTATTTGCAAAATCTACTATATATAGATTGTTACATTTGTCTATTATTATATTCTCTGGATTATTAATTTTTGCAGAATCAGCAAGACTGCCATCACCACTATAACCTGCAACCCCATTGCCCACTATCGTACGAATAGTCCCATGCAAATCCACCTTTTCTATTCGATTATTACCATCATCATCTATATATATATTACCTGTATCATCTACAGCTACTGCCTGTACATCAAAATGTGCAAGCATAGCTGACCCTCCTTCTCCTGAATATAAGCTAACGGTGTCTCCTTTACCCGCTACCCTAGTAATAATTCCGGTAAGTACATTATATTTTCTTACTGTAAGATTACCATCGGGGAAATAAACATTCCCAGTATCATCTGTACATATCCCTAACGCAAAATCACTATTCAACGATGCTGATAAAGCGGAGCCTCCATCTCCAGAGTATCCCAAGACCCCTGTTCCAGCAACTGTACTAATAATACCCGAAGCATCTATTTTACGAATTCTATAGTTAGGGCCATCCATGAGATATAAATTGTTGAAACGATCAAAAATAAACTCGCCAATATTAACACCAGCTGAATCAGCATGATGACCATCTCCGCTATAACCAGGCGTACCTGTCCCAACATATGTTGAAATGATGTGCGTTATTGCGTCTATTTTACGTATTCTACCTGCATCTGCAAAGTAAATATTACCACTTGTATCTACTTCCACTGCTCCGTCATATCCTATTTTAGATGTATCAGATTTTGCACCGTCTGGAGTAAAACCATTAATTCCAGTACCTGCGATAGTTGTTATAATACCGGCGGTATCTACTTTTCTAATCCTATAATTATTGCCATCAGCTATATATATATTCCCATGTTTGTCGACAGCTAGGCCACCAAAAAAACCAATTGTGGTTAATGTTGCTAATCCACCATCGCCATGGTATCCACCACTTCCATTGCCTGCAACAGTAATTATTTTTTGTCCGTACAAATGTAAGTTGCAAACAAAATAGAAAAATAATATCAGCCCGCTCTTTTTCACTTCCTATTTATTATTTAACAAATAATGGTCTTGCAAGATATGCTCTTCCTGTAATTGGCGTACATGTATAAACTGTACCGTTTGCAAGTGTAAGATATTGAGCATTACATATAGCAACCGGTGTATCCTGCGACACAAAGAAATTACTATGAAATGCGCATGCTACTACACCAGACACACAGCATCCAGATATGCCAACCCAACTATACCCACTATCTGTATTGCAGCAGCCATTAAGTATTACGGAACAGTTACCACTAGCAGTGTTGTGGTTACCGCTTAGAATAGAAGAATAATACCCCGATACAGTATTAGCAGCACCGCCTACAATAGAGGAACCATTCTTTGAAACGCAATTACATCCTCCACCTAGAATTGAAGCATTTCCGCCTGAAACAGTATTATGACAACCACCAAAAATACCAGAAAAATTACCTGTAATACCATGTTGTGCGCCCCCACCTATAACTGAACAAGCATTAGCTATGATGTTAAAACATCCTCCAAGAATTGAAGAGGCTTCTCCCGAGTCGCAAATAATATTATTACATCCACCTGCAATAGTTGCTGAGCCTGCTGTGCCTGCTGCAGTCATACTTCCTGTGATGTTATTCAGAGTCCCACCGCCAATAAAATTATTCCCACCTTGGCAATTGCAAATAACATTCTGAAGTCCACCACCTATTACAGAACTTGTCGCACCATGAATCAGATTTTGCCCTCCGCTAAAAA
>Ga0207138_1059_pt1 | contig 19099 bp, 18 predicted proteins | sample Alteio_BWMinHeat_6_FD_153589 | JGI IMG/M metagenome (GOLD analysis project Ga0207138, IMG submission 153589) | Enriched cells from forest soil in Barre Woods Harvard Forest LTER site, Petersham, Massachusetts, United States -... | ecosystem: Environmental > Terrestrial > Soil > Temperate forest >...
TGGATGCTCACCGAATTTATGAGCGACGACAATTTGAGCTGGTACGCCTGCGACGATGCCGTTCGCGTATTCAGTATGGGCCATAAGTTCGAGGGCTTTTTCAGATGCTTTACGGCCCAAATACGTCGAGTTGTATAGGGTGCGCAGGAAGAATGAAAAAGTCTTTGGTGAAATAAACTCATCATCAGTATTTGGATCGGCAGGCAGTTTAATTGTCAGGTCAGTGAAGACTTTTTGAGATTCCTGGACATCCATGTTTTTAAATAGAAGGTAGAGGGCGTTGTTATCAGAGTACTCAATCATGCGTCGAATAAGCTCATCGACCGTATAGGCCTCGCCGATTTTCATACTCTGGGCTGGCTTTATTGTCTCATAGGTATTCTGATCCGGCCCCATATACGTAATGTATTGATTCAAGAGACTAGCATCGTTCCGAGCGGCCTTAAAATAGGCCATCATCATAGGGACCTTAATTAAACTTGCCGGCGCGTACGGCTCATCTTCGTTTACGCCCGTCCAGTGGCCCGTGTCCATGTCGCGAAGATACACACTTACCTTTTGAACCTCGTTAGAGGTTAGGCTTTCATTGATGGTGTTATTTATATCCGTCCTGACGAATTCCAAGTCACTGGATTTTTGCCCTGACGAATCGCCGAGGATAAGAGGATTAATCAATCCTTGAAGGCCTTCCCGAATTTGTCTGCCGGGCGGGCTTGAAGCCTGGACATGCTGATAAACAATGGATCCAGTAAGGATACTCCCAATTAAAAGACCACCAACAAAAGGTTTCAAAGCCGGCTTTTCCAGTAATAGCCTAAACTTCATATATTCCATATATACACCAAATCAAGAAAAATATCACATTGAAATCCTTTATATTTTCCCGTATGCTGATTCCATATGATCAATCCGATTAATCTATTGATGGTTATCGTGGCATTGGCGGTGCTCGTGATGCTCGGCATTAATCTCTATTTGATGCTGCAAAACCGTCACGACAAAAGCCAGCCGGATGATAAATATCTGGTCTTGAATCAGCGTTTTGATGCGCTCTCACAAGTTTTGAACGACCAGCTTCATAAGAGCCGAGAGGCGAGCGACCGCGCCACAGTAACCGTCTCCCAGATGATTTCCGACCAGCTTGAAAAAAATCGTCAATCATCCGAACGGGCGACACTCACCGTCCATCAACAAGTGCAGAGCTTTACTCAAAACATGACCCAGTTGCAGGAGAATCTAAAAAGTGTGCACGAGAGCGTTAAAGGAGTTTCGTCATTCCAAGAAATATTTAAATCGCCCAAACTACGCGGTATATGGGGTGAGCAGTCGCTCGAAGCATCGCTTCAGCAGTACTTCTCGCGCGACTTGTACGAGATCCAGCATTATTTCCGCTCCGGCGACGCGGTGGACGCAGTGTTGAAATTGCCCAATGGTACGCTCTTGCCCATTGACTCCAAATTCAATTGGGAAAACTTTGAAAAAATGGTCAACGCCGAGACGGACATGAACAAAGATCTGTATCGCAAAGCCTTCTACAGCGATGTCAAAAAGAAAATAGACGAAATCGCGGCCAAATATCTCTTGCCGTCCGAAAACACCACCGACCTGGCGTTGATGTATGTGCCGGCCGAGACCGTATACTACGAAATCATCAACAATATCAAAGATGTCGACATTCCCAACTACGCCCGCGCGAAGAAAGTTTTTCTCGTATCGCCAAATACTTTTGCCTTGTCCGTCTCGGCCATCCGCCATTGGTTTAAAGACGTCGAGTTTTCCAAACAGACCAAAGATATCATGAAACGCCTAGAGCGTATCGCGACCGATGGCATCAAACTTGGTGAGGGGTTTGAACGCTTGGGCAAACATATTTCAAACACCAAATCGGCTTACGATGATTCTGAAAAACGTCTCTCGCTGATGGTTGACCGTGTTAAAAACGTCATCGAAATCGGCGAATCGGAAGAATCTCAGGTTCGTAAATTAGAAACCCCGCCGGTGCTTTAGATTTGAATTTTCAAGAGAAATTTGCTACTCTAGCGACATGAATACATTGCTATTTGCGGTTATCGCGGGACTGGCGTCACTGGTCTATGGTGGCGTTTTAATTTGGGTCGTACTCAAGAAATCGGCGGGAGACGAGAAGATGCAAGAAATTCAAAAGGCCATTCAGCAGGGCGCTTCGGCCTATCTCGGTCGGCAAAATAAAACGGTCCTCTTTGTCGGTATTCCCGTTATTTTAATTGCCTGGAAATGGCTTGGCTTGAATACGGCGATTGGTTTTGCAATCGGTGCGGTTGCTTCAGCTGTGGCGGGCTATGTCGGCATGATGGTTGCGGTGCGTGCCAATGCGCGGGTGGCGCAGGAGGCCAAGCATGGCCTAAAACGAGCCTTTTCGATGGGCTTTAAAGGTGGCGCGGTGACCGGATTTTTTGTGGTTGGTTTGGCGTTGCTTTCACTCACTTTATTTTATTGGTTCACCCATGATGTCAAAGCCTTGGTCGGTCTTGGCTTTGGCGCATCTCTTATTTCAGTGTTTGCTCGTCTGGGCGGGGGTATTTTTACCAAAGGCGCTGATGTCGGCGCGGACTTAGTAGGGAAAGTCGAAGCGGGCATTCCCGAGGATGACCCGCGCAACCCGGCGGTTATCGCCGACCTGGTCGGCGATAACGTCAGTGATTGTGCCGGCATGGCCGCTGATGTTTTTGAAACCTATGTCGTCTCGGCACTGTCGGTGATGTTGCTTGGTAGCTTACTTTTTCCGACGCATCCTGAGGTGGTAACATTCCCATTGCTTATCGGTTCATTGGGTGTGTTCGCGTCCATTATCGGTTCATTTTTTGTCCGTCTGACCGATGGCATCATGGCTGCACTCTACAAGGGTCTGTCTGCCACGGCTATAATTTTAGTCGGGTTGTTTTACTGGACGACTAGCTCGGGTTCACTTAATTCGCTCAAAGGTATGCCGGTCTTTTATTCCTTACTCATCGGTATCGTCGTGACTGCGCTGATGGTTTTGGTGACTGACTACTACACATCCAAAAAGTTTAATCCAGTGAAATCAATCGCGCGTGCATCTAAGACCGGCCACGGTACGAATATCATCACCGGCCTTGCCGTTTCGATGCAGTCAACCGCTCTGCCGGTTTTGATTATCGCGGGCGCAATGTTTAGCGCCTTTATGATTGCCGGTTTGTATGGTATCGCCCTGGCGACGATGAGCATGCTTTCTCTGACCGGTTTAATTTTAGCTATTGATTCTTTTGGTCCGATTACCGATAACGCCGGTGGTATCGCCGAAATGGCCGGTCTACCCAAAGAAGTCCGCGAGTCAACTGACGCCTTAGATGCAGTCGGGAACACGACCAAAGCCGTCACGAAGGGTTACGCCATCGCCTCAGCTGGTCTGGCAGCGATGGTGCTTTTCTCGGCCTATACGCAAGAGCTGGCCGAGCTGGGCAAGAATATATTCTTTGATTTATCTGACATCCGCGTGCTTGTCGGTTTGTTTATTGGCGGTATGATGCCGTATCTCTTTGCTTCACTAGCCATGCAGGCCGTCGGTACGGCCGCTTCGGCCGTCGTGGATGAGGTTCGTCGTCAGTTCCGCGAGATTGCGGGCATTATGACGGGCCACGCTAAGCCGGATTACTCAACGGCTGTTGATATTGTCACCCGCACGGCGCTCAAAGAAATGGTCTTGCCGGCTCTGATTCCGATTGTCATCCCGATTTTAGTTGGGTTCATCCTCGGTCCGGAAGCGCTCGGCGGTTTGCTCGTCGGCACCATCATCACTGGTCTCTTCGTCGGCATCTCGATGACCTCGGGTGGTGCGGCATGGGATAACGCCAAGAAATATATAGAGGAAGGTAATCACGGCGGCAAAGGTTCCGATGCGCATAAGGCGGCCGTCACTGGCGACACGGTCGGTGACCCGTACAAAGACACTGCAGGCCCAGCCATCAATCCCATGATTAAAGTCACCAACATCGTTGCTCTCCTCATCGCCCGATTCCTCGTCTAAGTTGTCAACATGGCGCTAGTCTTTTCCTGATGGAGTGATAGAATTAGGCCTTAGCAGAAAGATAGTTAAGATTCTAAAAGAAGGGAGGTGCCTATGTTAGAAGTTGTACAAGCATCAGACATCGTTAAGACATCCTTGACCACATTATGGTCCGGGGTTGCTGGCTTCGCACCACGCTTCATCGCGGCACTGGTAGTCTTCCTGATTGGTTGGCTCATCGCGGTATTGTTGGGCAAGCTCGCATATCACATCGTTAAGATTTTGCACTTGGATGCTGGTTTGTCTAAAGTTGGTTTCCGTGCTGCGTGGGAACGCAGCGGATTCCGTCTCGATACGCCGAAATTGTTCTACGAGTTGGTTAAGTGGTTCTTCATCATCGTCTTTTTGATGGCGGCGACGAATATCCTCAACCTGACTCAAGTCAGCGATTTCTTGCAGACCGTTGTGTTGTATTTGCCCAATGTCATCATCGCGGCATTTATATTGCTCATCGGTATCCTCGTCGCAACGTTCATGGAGGGAGTTGTCCGCGCCTCGGTCAAAGCGGCCGGTTTGGCTTCGGGTAATTTCCTCGGTACGCTGGCTAAATGGTCTATTAGTATTTTTAGTTTGCTGATTGCCTTAAACCAGTTACAAGTTGCCGGAGACATCATCAAGATTGTCATCACCGGATTGATTGCCGCGATTTCGCTGGCGATTGGTCTGGCGTTTGGTCTTGGCGGTGCCAAGCATGCGGACGAAGCGTTGGGTAAGTTAAAGAAACGAGTAAACGACTAGCGTCAAAACTAAAACTGCCCCGTACGGGGCAGTTTTAGTTTATTGTTTAACAATCTGTTCGAGTCTCATCCAGCAATCTTTAAATACGTCTTTGAGCGTCTCGCGGTCCTTTGGAGTAAACTTTGAAAGTACGAAATCCATGACGAAGGCGTCGCGCTTTTTCTCTGATTGTTCGCGCGCTTTATCAAGCGCGCGAACCGCTGTCCCAATTCGCAAGCGATAGAACTTCTTGGTTCGGAGTGAGTTAATGATGGAGTCGATACCTTTGTGGCCGCCCGAGTTTTTATCAAACGAATTCTTGCAGTTACCAAATTCGATATCCAGGTCGTCCTGGACGACGATGATGTCGGCGGACTTTACTTTGTAGAATCTCGCCATCTTACCAACCACGCCGCCGCTCTCGTTTACATACGAGAGTGGCTTGGCAAGGATGACCGGCTTTTTGTCGAGATACCCTTTCGCCACCATGGCGTTAAGTTTTTTATCCAAGACGAAATCATCGGCTTCGATTTTTTTAGCTACGAAGTCCACGAACATAAATCCTACGTTATGCCGCGTTTCCAAATACTTCTCGTCGGGATTGCCGATACCTACGATGAGTTTCATATGCAAAAGCATATCAAAATAACACCCGACCTGCACTATTGACTTTATAGTAAAATCTTGAGATAATATAACCAATCTAGGTAGTAAGTCCTTACCCAAACTCACACCCCGACAGTAACGTCGGAAGAGAATAAGGTGGGCAGCCAAGGAGAGGTGCAGTGAGTACATTGAAAGGGTGGCTTATGCGGAGGTTTCATCTTCTTTTCAGGGCTTATCCAAAAGATCGGCCTCTCGTTTACGTTTGTTCCTGCAACGGCGTAACGGGTGTCGTCACCGCGGAATCTTTCGACACCGAGGTCCATCGGTTTCGCCAGAATTTTGGCAAGCACAAGGATTGGCCGCAAGTCCCAATCCGGCCGATAGTATTTCCGCTCTTCTTGTTTGGTCTTACAAAGCCGAACGCGAAGAGAGATTTTCGGACTGGTGACTTGGATGATTTGAACGACCTTCTTCGGCATTGTGCTGTTGAAGAACGTTCTTTCCTTGTCCCTGCCGCCTACGCCGAAGATTGGATTCCTCTGAATTACCCCTTGGCCTCTAACTCAGCGAACGGGTATGAAATGATGGGTTGCGAAGGATCTCGGTTCACGCTTCACAGCTTGGGAGAAGTCCGAAGATTTGTTCTCAGAGGAGAGCCCCTTAGAATGTACGATCTTTTGTAAGAGCCACTACGCACTTCCTGCCCCCACCGCGCTGCGCGGTGGGGGCATCTTCTTTTTGCCATTTGAATTAAGGGAAAAATCTGTTAAACTACTGCCATGCTTGACGAAACTCCTCGTATTCCGACACCATCCGAACCGACGAATAATCCCCAAGGCGAACCCTCACTGCGCCAAGAGCTGGGCGCGTTTATATGGGAGACGGTCAAGATTGTCGCCATCTCGCTGGTAATTATCTTTCCAATCCGTTACTATCTGCTCCAGCCGTTCTTCGTGAAAGGTGCGTCCATGGAATCTAACTTCCAGGATGGCGATTATATCTTTGTGGATGAGCTCTCCTACGAGCTCGGTCCGCCGCACCGTGGTGACGTCGTGGTTTTCCGCTATCCGCTCGACCAGACCCAATTTTTCATCAAGCGCGTCATCGGCTTGCCGGGCGAGACAGTCGAGATAAAAGAGAATAAAGTTTTCATCTATAACGCGGCTCATCCCAACGGCATGGTCCTGCCCGAGCCATACCTAGACAAAGATCAGCAAACACAGGGCTTGCTGAAAATGAAGCTCGATGACAACGAATACTTCGTGATGGGGGACAACCGCTTGCGAAGCTCCGACTCGCGTCGCTGGGGCCCCGTCAACCGCTCGCTCATTACCGGCCGCGCGTTCGTTCGGCTCTGGCCATGGTCCGAAGGTTTTAGCATCCCCCATATCACGTATCCGTTGTAAAAATTAAACATGTCCAAACAGAAAGCCAAACAAATCCAGTCAGTCAAAGGCATGCACGATATTTTGCCGGAAGAGCAAAAATATTGGCGTTACATCCAAAAGAAATCCGAGCAACTGCTGGAATACTACGGCTTTGACCGCGTCTCCATGCCGGTGCTGGAGCAGGCTGAATTGTTCATGCGCTCAGTCGGCGAGAACTCTGACATCATCGCCAAGGAAATCTATACGTTACGAACCAAGGGTGGGGACTTCCTGGCTCTGCGACCTGAGGGCACCGCCCCGGCTGTCCGTGCGTATTTAGAAAACGGCATGAATGTTCGTCCGCACCCGGTGAAGCTCTACTATATAGAGCCGATGTTCCGTCACGACGAGCCGCAGGCCGGCCGGTATCGGCAGTTTTACCAGCTTGGTGTTGAAACCATTGGCGACGCGTCCGAAGCCGTCGACGCGGAGCTGATATTTTTAGGATACAAACTCCTGGAATCGCTCGGCCTGGATGGGTACAACGTCCAGATAAACAGCATCGGCGATCAGAACTGCCGACCAGCATATATCAAGGCACTCAAAGACTATTTCAAGAATCGTTCCAAAAAACTCTGTACGAACTGTAAAGTCCGCATGAAAGAAAACGTGCTCGGCATTTTGGATTGCAAAGAAGAGGGTTGCAAAGAAGTCGTCAAAGAATCGCCCCAGATGGTTGATTTCCTGGACGAGGCCTGCCGGTTGCACTTCAAACACGTGCTCGAGTTCCTCGACGAAGCTAAAGTGCCATATATTTTAAATCCGTATCTTGTCCGCGGCCTGGACTACTACACGCGGACGGTCTTTGAATTCGTGCCTGATGAAAATGTCGGCTCGCAGTCTACCCTGCTCGCTGGTGGTCGCTATGATCGTCTGATCGAACAGCTTGGTGGCGCCAAGACGCCCGCGGCGGGCTGGGCATTGGGTATTGAGCGCATCATCCTGGCTATGAAAGAAAAAAACATCAATGTACCCGACGCCAGCCCCAAGCCGAAAGTATTTCTCGTCCAGCTGGGCGAGGCGCCCAAGCGTAAAGCCCTACCATTGTTTGAAAGTTTCCGTAAAGCGGGCATTGAGGCTAAGTCATCCCTCGGTCGCGACAGCATCAAGTCTCAGCTTCGCATCGCGCACCGTCTGGGCGTTCGGTTCGCCCTGATCTTCGGGCAAAAGGAAGCTCTTGAAGGTACCATCATCCTGCGCGAAATGGAGACCGGCATCCAAGAAACCATCCCGCTTGAAAAAATCGTCGACGAAGTCAAAAAGCGCCTCAAAGAAAAACACGAGTAGTGATGATAGACGACATCTTCTGCAAAATTATCAAAGGTGAACTGCCGGCGGATAAAGTCTATGAGGACGATGAGTTTTTGGTGATTAAAGACATCCATCCTCAAGCGCCGGTGCATCTCCTCATCATCCCTAAAAAACATATTTTCGGTATGCACGACGCGACGCAGGAATTGCTGGGTCAGGCGATGATGGTTGCTGACAAGGTCGCCCAACACGTCGGCGTAGTCGAGAAAGGCTACCGCCTCATCCTCAACGAAGGGGAACATGGCGGCAAGCTCGTGCCGCATTTTCACATCCATCTTCTAGGTGGCAAAGCCCTCGGTACAAAGATAGTGAAATAAATCACTATTGAATCAAGAGCAGTTTGATGGTACAATCTCGGTAAAGGAGGTATTTATATGGTAGAAGTCAAACGAAAACCAAATGAAAGCATCGGCAGTCTGATGCGCAGATTTAACCGCTTTGTCCAACAGAGCGGCGTTTTGCTCAAAGTAAAACGTTCTAAGTTCCGCGTAAAGCCGATGACCGAACGCAAAGAAAAAAACGCGGCCATCATGGGCTTGCACCTGCACCAACTCCGCAAGCGTCTTGAAAAACTCGGCCAGTATGACGAAGACAAATTCGATGAAGCAAAGCGCAAGATGAAACAAGAATTAGACCTCTAAGATGTTAAAAGATAAACTCAAAGATGATATGAAAACCGCCCTCAAGGGCGGAGACAGTGAGAAAAGAACACTTATTGGTATGGTTTTGTCATCGGTTAAAAACCGCGAAGTCGACAAACGTTCCAAACTATCCAAGACCATCACCGATGTCGCCGAGCTTGAAAAGGCCGCCGAACTGACCGATGAGGAAGTCATGGAAGTCATCGCCTCGGAAGTCAAGCGGCGCAAAGATTCCATCATGGAATTTGAAAAAGGCGGCCGTCCCGAACTCGCCGCAGGCGAGCAAAAAGAAATCGACGCGCTCATGCCGTACTTGCCGGCCCAGCTCTCCGATGACGTCGTCCGTGACGCAGTTAAAAAAGCTATCGCCGACACAGGTGCTACGACTACCAAAGACATGGGCAAAGTCATCGCCGCGGTCATGGCCAAAATCAAAGGCCAAGCCGAAGGCGCCAAGGTCAGCGGGATGGTCAAAGAAGAACTCTCGAGGTAGTAAACTAAAAATCGCTTCCAAAAAGCGATTTTTAGTTTATAATCTGTCTATGGTTGATTTAGTTTTCGAAAATCAGACGGAGCACCATGAGTGGCAAGAGAAATTTTTTACTGATATCGCCACGAAGGCGTTGGCGCATTTGGAGTTAGGCCGAAAACAAGTCGAGCTCGGTATCCAACTCATTACATCTGCGCGCAGTCAGGAATTAAATCTGCAACATCGGGATAAAGACAAGCCGACGGACGTGCTGTCATTTCCGTTGCATGATGTGACCTTGCAAAAATATGATATACTGCCATTAGGAGATATTTTCATCTGCCCAGATGTTGCCGTGGCTCAAGCGGCTAAGCATAATGTACCCATCAAAGAAGAAATGGCGTGTCTCGTCGTGCATGGCCTGCTCCATCTGCTCGGCTATGACCACGAGACATCACCGGACGACGAAAAGAAAATGCTCGATTTACAAGAGGAAATTTTAAATCAGATATCATTCAGAAATGGCTAGACCACATATCATAACAGGCATCGACATCGGCAATTCTCAAATCAAAGTCGTAATTGCTAAGCTTGAGGGCGACAACTCGCGGCCGGAGCTTTTAGCCGTGGGCTCGGCGCCGTCAAACGGATTGCGGCGGGGAATGGTGGTTGATATGGAAGAAACTATCAAAGACATCCGGACGGCACTGGAGCGCGCTCAGACGATAGCTGGGGTGAAAGTTCGACGCGCCTATGTCGGGGTGAGCGGTTTACATATTAAGAATCAACTTTCGCGTGGCGTGATTGCGGTGTCGCGTGCCGACAATGAGATATCCCAACATGATATCGAACGGGTGATTCAGGCCGCGTCGGTGGTCAGTCTGCCGGCCAATCGTGAAATCGTCCATGTCATCCCCCGTAACTTTATCGTGGATGGCACGGAGAATGTGAAAAATCCGCTGGGCATGAAAGGCGTGCGCCTTGAAGCCGAAGTCTGTATCATCGACGGCCTCTCGCCCTATATCCGTAACATCGCTAAATGCGTAAATGAAAACGGTGTGGAGGTCGCGGGATTAGTTTTCGCGCCGCTGGCGGCGTCGTTGTCGGTGCTCGACAAGAATCAACGTGAGTATGGCGTGATGCATTTGGATTTTGGTGGGGGGACTTCGAGTCTGACGATTTTTGAAGAAGCAGATCTGTTACATAGCGTAGTCTTGCCGGTCGGTTCAAAACACATCACCAGTGATTTGGCGGTGGCCCTGCGGACATCGATGGATGTCGCCGAGCGGATTAAGCTTGAGCACGGCTCAACCTCAAACAGCGAAGATGGTCGGAAAAAAGAAATGCTCGACCTGTCGTCTGCCATCGGCGAGGAGAAATTTATTTTACCGAAGAAACAACTGGCGCGCGTCGTAGACGCGCGCACGCAGGAGTTGCTCGACCTTGTTTCCGCCGAACTTAAAAAAGTCGCCCGTAATGGCATGCTTCCTGCTGGCGTCGTCGTCTCCGGTGGCGGCGCGAATTTACCCGGTCTGCTCCCGTACATCAAAGACTCGTTGCGTTTGCCGGTTCGTCTGGCTCGGCCGTTACATATGGATGGTGTCGTCGACGCGGCTGCCGATCCGGCCTTCGCGGTGGCGACGGGTTTAGTGCTGTGGGGGGTAGAACAAGAAGCATCAGGCGACGGCAAGAGTCACGCTTCGTCCGGAAATTTTTCTGATACGGCAAGTAAGCTTCTCGGCTGGTTTAAAAATTTCATGCCCTAGACTTGTATCCACAGGTTTATCAACAGTAAGTCTTGGCTGGCTTGCAGGCCTTTTTTATTTATGATAAGACGAGGTATCAATTAAAGACTCAACGCTCATGGCACAGATAAAACCAGCATTTGAAACCTTTGCTCGCATCAAGGTTATTGGTGTCGGTGGCGGCGGTTGTAACGCCCTGGCACGGATGATTGAAGCCCGTATCCATGGTGTAGAGTTTATCGCTGTAAATACCGACGCGCAGGCGCTCCATAATTCAAACGCGCCGATTCGTATCCATATTGGCAAGAGTCTGACGCGCGGATTGGGCGCAGGTATGAATCCAGACATCGGCCGACAAGCGGCGATTGACACGAAGGAAGAAATCAGCGCGGCCGTGAAAGGTGCGGACATGGTTTTCATTACGACGGGCTTGGGCGGAGGTACGGGTTCGGGTGCGGCGCCGATTGTTGCAGAGATTGCTCGTGAGGCCGGCGCGCTCGTCTTGGGCGTCGTGACCAAGCCGTTTACCTTTGAAGGAATTCAACGGATGAAAATCGCCGAGGCCGCCTGGCACGGCTTGCGTGAACGTGTTGATTCATTGATTACGATTCCTAATGACCGGTTACTTTCTATTATTGACCGCAAGACGCCGTTGCTTGATTCATTTGCTATCGTCGACGATGTCTTGCGTCAGGGTGTGCAGGGTATTTCCGATTTGATTACTATCCCGGGTATCATCAACCTGGACTTTGCCGACGTGAAAGCCGTTATGTCGAACTCCGGTTCGGCGCTGATGGGTATCGGCCGCGCGTCCGGTGACGACCGCGCCATCGAAGCGGCGAAGATGGCGATTAATTCTCCGTTGCTTGAAGTTTCCATCGACGGCGCGACGGGGGTACTCTTTAATGTCTCCGGTGGCGTCGACATGGCCATGGCTGAAATTAACGAAGCGGCGCGCATCATCACTGAACATATCTCGCCCGAAGCGAAAGTTATCTTCGGCGCGGTGTTGGATGATAAATTAAAGAAAGGAGAAATTAAAATTACGGTCGTGGCGACCGGTTTCAATAACGGCCAGCCGTCCACGCTCCGTCCGAACGGTGTTTCCGGTTTCGGAAACGTGATGGAGCCACCGCAGAATCTCTTTGAATCGGTTAAAAAGAATTCCATGCCCGTCGTGCCTCATGTCGGAAGCAGCACCTCCGCGCCGGTCAAAGAATTCGTCGATGATTCGCTCGACGACAGCCAGTTTGATATCCCAGCTTTCATCCGCCGCAAGATAAACAAATAAAAAGCGCCCGTACGGGCGCTTTTTATTTGTTGTCGACTTGTCCACAGTTTTTCGTTGTTTTAATTTTCTGCCAGTGCGCTACAATTCCTTATCTATGGAACTATCCTCTCAAACACATCCCCAAGTCCAACTCAAATTAAGTAACCGCGCCGCCTTCCATTGGAAACCGCTTTTCGGCGAGGTTCATCCCTACGAAAGTATCTCATGGGATTATCGTACTGCAAAAATTACCCGCGGCGATGGCACGGTTGCCTTTGAACAAAAAAACGTCGAAGTCCCAAACTTCTGGACGCAGACGGCGACCGATATCGTCGCGTCAAAATATTTCCGCGGACGCCTGGATGCGCCAGAGCGTGAAACGAGCGCACGCCAAATGGTGGACCGTGTGGCCAAGACCATCGGTACGTGGGGCTTGAAAGACGGATATTTTGCTTCAGCCATCGATGCCGATTATTTTGTCCAGGATTTAACCTGGCTTCTCATCAATCAGTACGCGGCGTTTAATTCTCCGGTCTGGTTTAATGTCGGCACGACTGAACATCCCCAGTGCTCGGCCTGTTTTATCCTCGCCGTCGAGGACAGCATGCAATCAATTTTGCATTGGTATTCAAATGAGGGCTGGATATTCAAAGGCGGCTCGGGCTCGGGCACGAATCTTTCCGCGTTGCGTTCATCCAAAGAGCCCTTATCAAAAGGCGGATTTTCATCCGGCCCGGTTTCATTTATGAAAGGCGCCGATGGCGTGGCCAACTCCATACGCTCGGGTGGCACGACACGTCGCGCGGCCAAGATGGTCGTCCTCAATGCCGACCATCCGGACATCAAAGAGTTTATTCAGTCAAAGCGCGTCATTGAAGATATGGTAAAGACTCTGACTGCCGCCGGCGTGAAGAATTCTCTGACCGGCGATATTTTTGATCCCTACACGCTCTTGCCGTACCAGAACGCCAACAACTCCGTCCGCGTGACGGATGAATTTATGAAAGCCGTCGAGGCTGATGATGATTGGCATCTGACCGCGCGGGTGAGTGGTAAAAGCGTAGAAAAAATGAAAGCCCGTGAGCTGATGGACATGATTGCCGACGCGGCCTGGGCTTCAGCCGATCCGGGCATGCAATTTGATACGATTATTAACGATTGGAACACCGCCGCTAACACCGGCCGCATTAATGCCTCAAATCCGTGCTCCGAATACATGCATTTGGACAATTCTGCCTGCAACCTCGCTTCGTTAAATCTCATGAAATTTCTCAAAGAAGGCGGCAAATTCGATGTTGATTTGTTCCGCCGCGCGGTTGACGTCATGATTCTTGCCCAGGATATTTTGGTTGATAATTCTTCCTATCCGATTCCGGAAATCACCCAGAATGCCCGCGACTACCGTGAGCTAGGCCTGGGCTATGCCAACCTCGGCGCGTTGCTGATGGTCATGGGCTTGCCCTACGACTCTGACCACGGCCGACACCTGGCCGGGCACATCACCTCGCTCATGTGCGGAGAGGCTTATCGTATGTCCGCCCTCATCGCCGACGCGAAAGGTCCGTTTGCCGGTTTCCAAAAGAACCGCGAGCCGATGCTTGGCGTTATTGACAAACATTTAGCCGCCGCCGAAAAATTATCCAAAGAAACCGATCGCGGAAGTTTTGTTGATCCGACACTTGAAAACGCGTCACGGCAGGTCTGGCATGAAGCGGCCGAGCTGGGCGCGAAGTTTGGTATCCGCAATTCGCAGGTCACGGTGTTGGCGCCGACGGGTACGATTGCGTTCCTCATGGATTGCGATACGACCGGTGTTGAGCCTGACATCGCGCTGGTGAAATACAAAAAACTTGTCGGCGGCGGCGTGTTAAAACTTTCCAATAACCAAGTGCCGATGGCTCTCCATCGCCTGGGCTATCCGACGGATCAAATCGAAGCCATCTCCGCCTATCTCCTGGAGCACGACACCATCGAGGGCGCGCCACATTTGAAAGACAACGACCTGCCCGTCTTTGATTGCGCCTTTAAAGCCGCCAACGGCACGCGTAGCATCAGCTACATGGGTCATTTGAAAATGATGGCCGCCGCCCAGCCGTTTATTTCCGGCGCTATTTCTAAGACGATTAATTTGCCGACCGACGCGAGCGTCGAAGATGTTAAAAATGTTTTCATCGAGGGCTGGCGCCTGGGCCTGAAAGCCATCGCTTTGTACCGCGACGGTTGTAAGAGCATCCAGCCGCTCAATGTCGCCAAAGACAAAGAAGATAAAAAAGAACTCGCCGCCGATGCGTTGATTGAAAAGACAAACGGCTATACCCGCCGCAAATTGCCTGCCGAACGGCACTCCATCAATCATCGCTTTGAAATCGGCGGCTTTGAGGGATACCTGAACGTCGGTTTTTATCCCGACACGATGCAGCCCGGCGAGATGTTTATTACCATCGCCAAAGAGGGAAGTACCATCTCCGGCCTCCTGGATACGATTGCCACGATGGTATCCATTTCGCTCCAGTCGGGTACGCCGTTGAAAGCTTTGGTCCGTAAATTCAAAGACATGCGCTTTGACCCGTCGGGCTTTACCGACAATCCCGACATTCCGACTGCCAAGTCCGTCGTGGATTATATTTTCCGGTACTTAGGTATGAAGTATTTGCCTAAAGCCGATCGCGAAGAAATATTCGGTCCTGAAATCGCGGCGATACCGGTGTTCGCTGATCGAGTCATGGAAATTAAAGATAAAACTGATTCGTTGCTTGCGGGTTTGGTCGCTTCTGCGCCTGCTCAACAAAAGTCCATCCCCGCGCATACTGGAAATGGTTCAGTGCAACATACTGTTGGTATGGTTGCCAAAGCCAGCGCCGACGCGCCTATCTGCCAATGTGGTACGCTCATGGTTCGCGCGGGCGCCTGCTACTCCTGCCCGAATTGCTTTGCGACAACCGGCGTCTGTAACTAGCTGCTCGGGTAAGCAGTCCTTCAACACGCTTCCGTTAAAGCCGCTCCTCCGAGAGCGGCTTTAACTCAGCTAGGATTCGCATAGCCGGAGTCGGCTCGTGCCACTGCTGTGGCATATTATACGAGCTGGCTCCGTCTACTGTCTCAGGACTGCTTACCCTCGCTCATTTTCTCACAGGGTGTTGCCAAGGTGTTGAACCAATACATGCTATTGACTCCATGCATATTTTTATGATATAATGTAGTTGTTAGGCTTTACCTTTTCCAACAGGAGTCCGTCATGCGTTTTACGCTGGCACTGGTAATTTTGACTTGCTTTACGGGTCTGGCACACGCACAGACTCTGGACTGTCCGAAGAACACCGATCGCTGCACGCTCATACTTGAAATGCCGCGGGCCGGCATTGCTCACGATGCAAGCGCGAATACGTTTCAGGACCTTGTCGGGAAGCGTCTCAAGGCGTTGTATCCAAGCAAAGTTTTAGACCCGCGGATCGATTTGGTTGTCTACAAGGACAACGACCAATTCATTTGGCGTTTTACGTGGACTTGCCGGATTGTAAAGGCAACGCCGCAGGACGCTGATTGGTACTTTGACCGGCGTGGGACACTTCTGCTTGGTCCAACGCCCGACGTCGCCCGCAACAGAGTCGATGCTGAAATTAGTGCATCACAAAAGGTGACAGAGATGCGTCAGCATTACCACTTACCTAACGTACCCCAGAGTTTTATTCGGGATTCGTTCTCCGGATCGAACGCCGAGGGATGGTGGTACGTCAAGGAGTATTTCTTGGTCGCACCACGTTAGACTCGCTCCGTGTAAGACAAAAAGGCCTCCGGCCTCGCGTCTGCCGGAGCTCTTTTTGTTTGAATAATCTAGCGAAGCTAGTATCACTTTCTCACCGCTAGAGTCCGCAGGTAACCGGATACCGAAACAAAGCGATAAAGTGCCGGTAACAAATATTGGGTCGGAGCGAAGCGACGGGGACCTCAATTTTGTTCGGCACTTTGAGCGCAGTGAGGATATCCGGTCTGTCGGACGAAGCCGTAGGTATGCGAAGCTTCGGGGAAAGAGATACTAGCTGAGCGATACGTTTCTTGATAGAGTTTAGAAATGGATAAGGCGAAAGTTTTTGGATATTTTATGGTCGCGTTTTTGGCGGGGGTGTTTGTCGGTTCTTTTGTGGCCGACCCCACACGGTTCATGATGGTGCTGTTGGTTCTTGGGGCTTTTAATTTTGTGGTATTCGGTCATCGGGATAGAATGATGGGCGTTGCCATCGGGGGGATATTTCTCTGCGCGGCGCTGGGCGTGTTTCGCTATGGCCAGGTTAATTTCAGTCAGAGCAGGCTGATTTCATTTGCGAATGTCCAAGTGGGTGGCAAAGGCGTAGCCGTTCAGCTGGTAGGTTACATCGACCAGGAGCCGACGCTTACCTCGACAGGCAACACGAGTATCGTTTTCAAAGTTACTCAGCTCATCGTGCCTGGCCAGACGTTGATGCTTGATGAGCGTACGCTCATCATTGCCAAATCCAGCCAGCAGTATACATTTGGCGATGAATTGTCGGTGTCGGGCGCGCTGTCACTGCCTGATAATTTCACGCCAGATTTTGACTACGTCTCATATCTGAAAAATAAAGATATCCGGACGACGATGCTATTCCCAAAGATTACCGCCGACGCGGTAACTCTGCCGTGGATCGAGCGAACCAAGCTCACGCTCTACAAAAAACTTTTCGTCGTCAAAAACGCGTTTGAGGATTCAATTTCAGCATCTTTGGCCGAGCCCTACGCCTCATACATCAACGGCGTCCTGCTTGGCAGCCGGCAGAACATCCCGCAATATATTAAAGATAATTTTAACAAGACCGGCACGACGCATATTCTCGCCATCTCCGGCTACAACATCACCATCATCGCTCAAGCCTTGCTGGCGGGACTGGTTTTCTTTGTCCGCCGTCGGCAGGCGTTCTGGATTTCGGTCGGGTGCGTGATTTTGTTTACGATTCTGACCGGTGCGGGCGCATCGGTGGTCAGAGCGGCGGTGATGGGTATTCTCCTGATGGCGGCCAACGGCTATGGCCGGATGTACGACCCAAAAAACTCTATACTTCTGGCCGCCGCGGTGATGGTCTGGCTCAATCCCATCTCTCTGCGCTCTGATGTTGGATTCCAGCTTTCATTTCTGGCCGTGCTCGGTCTGATGTACCTGTATCCAGTGTTTGATAGGGCAGTACGCAAAAAATTCAAGAATAAAGTGGCCGAAGAGCTTAAAGAAACATTATTGATGACCGCCTCGGCTCAGCTCATGGTTCTGCCTCTGCTGATTTATTATTTCAAACAACTCTCGCTGGTTTCTCTGCCGGCTAATCTGTTGGTATTGCCGCTGATGCCTTTCACGATGTTGTTTGGATTTTTGACGGGTCTTGGCGGATTACTCTTTCAACCGCTCGGGCACGCGCTGGCGGTCTTTGCGTGGCTTTTGTCTGCCTACCAGCTTGGTATCATTAGTTGGCTGGGCGGTTTGTCATGGTCATCGCTCTTGATTTCAATTCAGTGGTATACGCTCGTGGGAGCATACGCGATAATCATCGCGTGGATGTGGCGGGCTTATAGTAAAATAAAACATGTCTAAGAATTATTGGCTCGCATTATCTTTTATACTTGCCGGCCTCACCGGGTTCTATTGGGGTCAAGGGACGAGCGCGCCGACGGGCTCTGCTGATTTGTTAAGCGCTTTGAGCGGGACGTCTCCGGCCAATAGTAAACCATTCGTGGCTGATGACCGAGTCAAAGCCGCCGACTGCATCATCAACGGTGCATATCCGGACCATGAGTGCACGCCGGGCGCGGTGTTTCCCAACGTCACCACTACTCAGACCTGCGTCGCCGGATATACCAAAACGGTCCGCAATGTTTCCGTGTCTTTGAAAAAACAGGTCTACCAAGAGTACGGCATCCCATACCCGCCGACGTTTGGCTCATACGAAGCTGACCATTTCATCCCACTTACGCTTGGCGGTAGCAATGAGATAGGCAATCTCTTTCCCGAAGCGGCCGCGCCTAAGCCGGGCTTTCGTGAAAAAGACATCGTCGAAAATTACCTGCACGAGCAGGTCTGCGACGGTCACATCCTCCTGCCCGCCGCTCAGCGTGCCATTGCCACCGATTGGCTCGCGGTCTACAAAAGCATGAGCCCGTCCGATATCGCCCGGCTGAAAGCCAAGTATGCCGACTGGAGTAAAACCGGCGATTAGGGTAGAATAATTTCACTATGAAAAAAACTATTCCCCTGGAGAGGACGCTTATCTTGCTGAAGCCTGACACCATGAATCGTGGACTTGTCGGAGAGGTGATTACTCGTTTTGAAAAAATCGGTGCAAAAATGGTTGGAATGAAAATGCTTGTTTCAGATAAGGACACCGCCGAAAAGCATTACCGAAGTGATATCGCTGAAAGATATGGGCAGGCTGTGCGGGAGATGATGCTTTCTATGCTCACCTCGGGACCTGTGGTTGCAATCGTATGGGAAGGCATAGAGATAGTGGAAGTTGTACGCAAACTTGTCGGGTCTACTTATCCAAACCTGGCTCTCCCCGGTACTATTCGTGGTGACTACTCCCATGTTTCAAAAGATTACGCTAACGCAAAAGAGATAGGGGTCTTTAACTTGATACACGCCAGTGGCAATAAGGATGAGGCGAAGTTGGAAATAGACATTTGGTTCAAGCCAGAAGAATTGGTTAGCCACCAGCCCGACTATACGCGTTATACCTTGCGCGAACAGGATTAAAGTTGTAAATAATAGCTATGTCTAAATCAGAAGCAAAACTAGACCCACGGTTACACTTTGTCGTAGCCACTGCTATCATTGTTAAAGATGGTAAATATC
>Ga0207138_1061_pt1 | contig 18919 bp, 25 predicted proteins | sample Alteio_BWMinHeat_6_FD_153589 | JGI IMG/M metagenome (GOLD analysis project Ga0207138, IMG submission 153589) | Enriched cells from forest soil in Barre Woods Harvard Forest LTER site, Petersham, Massachusetts, United States -... | ecosystem: Environmental > Terrestrial > Soil > Temperate forest >...
GGTCGAAGATCCACAGGGTAAAGCCTGGGAAGCCGTCGACATCGATCTCTGCACGGTCAGCAAATTCGCTCTCAAACCGGGTGACGGCGACCACCTCACTTATACGGCTGAATAACGTTTCTTAAGATAGTAAGTCCCTAAATGGCTCAAGGGCGGATCGTCAGATCCGCCCTTTTTATCAGGCATGACGATCAGCCGACGGAAGTGACCCGCCGCGCGGCGGGCGGGGTACCGACGAGTACACCGATCCGCTCCGCCAGGATGCCGTCGCCCAGCGAATCAGCCAGGCGACGCAGGTCATCGGCAAGAGGGCGATCCTCTACCAGCGCCGGCACCAGCGCGCGCACATAGTCGTAAAGTGCACGCGATGCCCGGCCCAGCTTATCGAGACCGCGCTCCTCCGCCGCCTGGCAAAGGGCAAAGAGTTCAACCGCCAGCAGCCGCCGCGTATTCTTGACCAGCGGCATATTCTTGCGCGCCGCCAGCGCCCCCATGCTGACGACGTCCTGGTTGTTGCCGTTGGTAGGAATGGACTGGATGGAGGCCGGCGTGGCATGCAGTCGGTTCTCCGCCACCAATGACGTGGCCATGAGCTGCACTCCCATCATGCCGTTGTTGAGGCCCGGCAGGCCCTGGGTCAGGTAGGGCCGCAGGCCGAGGCTGTATTTATCGTCGACGTAGCGGGCCAGGCGGCGCTCCGCCAGGATGCCCAACTGGTTAAGGGCCAGCGACAGCACATCCATGGCCATGGCCACATGGTGGCCCTGGAAGTTGCCGCCATGCAGCACGGTGGCGTCGTCGCTGAAGATCAACGGGTTGTCACTGACGGCGTTGAGATCCGTCCCGACAATCGAGCGCACAAACGTCACCGCGTCGCGCACCGCCCCGATAATTTGCGGCACACAGCGCAGCGAGTATGGGTCCTGCAGGTCGTGGCTGAGCGTATGGCCATCATCCTGGGGCAAATGTGAGCGCTCCAGCTCCAATTCATCGCGCAGGCCCTCCGGGGAGCGTACGTAACCGCTGCCCTGGACCAGGGCCAGCACGTTGCGGGCCGTGGCGATCTGCCCCGGATAAGGGCGCAGCTCCTGGATGCGCGGATCGTAGGGCTCATAGGTGCCCAGCAGCATTTCCAGGGCAAAGGCGGACGTGCCCTCCGCTACCGCGATCAGCTGATCGGTATCGCCGACCGCCAGAGCGCCAATGGCGGTCATCAGGGAGGTGCCGTTGACCAATGCCAGGCCTTCCTTGGCGGTCAATGAAAGCGGCTGCAGCCCGGCCTGAGCCAGGGCCTGAACGGACGGTAGCCGCTGTCCCTGGTACTCGGCCTCCCCTTCTCCCATCAAGACGGCTGCCATATGGGCCAGGGGCACCAGATCGCCGCTCGCCCCCACCGAGCCCTGTTCGTATATAACTGGATGAACGCCGCGATTGATCATGGCCAATAATAGTTCCAGGACTTCAATACGAATTCCTGAATGTCCCCGAGACAGTGAATTGGCCCGCACTGTCATCGTTGCCCGCACCACCGCCTGCGGCAGCGGTTCACCCATGCCGCAGCAAAGCATACGCACTATATTAGTCTGCAACTGATTGACTTTGTCCGCCGGCACGGTGTGATGGACATTGGGGCCGGTGCCGGTATTGACGCCATAGATCAGGCGATTGGCCGCGACCATGTCGTCGATAAATTTGCGCGAGGCCATGACCTGCTCGCGGGCGCCAGCCGCCAGTTCTACCTGGGCTCGTTCCCGGCTCACCTCGACCACGTCTTCGATGGTCAAATTCCGACCGTTCAAGCCGATCGTCTTCATGAGCGATACCTCCATTGGTTGTACCCTGATCTTACCATGGTCGAGCCCGCCTGGAGAGCCTTGTATGCCTGTGATGATGCCCCCGGGACGGACAGGTGGCAGGTGAAAAGGCCGCTAAGTGACCCTGATATAGGCGGGAATCACCCAGCCGGAGCGTCCCTTGTAGGGACCGGCAAGCACCTGCAGCTGCACCATGGCATGGGAAGCATGCAGTATCTTCACCGGCACATTATTCCCGACGTGAATGAGTTTCCCGGCCAGCGAGAGGGCAAACAGGATGTCCTGGACATCCTTTTCCTTAGCAGCCGCGGCCAGATCTTTCATGCCCATTTCGTCGGTCACTACCATGATCGGATCCTTGCCTTCAGCATGAAGCACGGCCTTGATTCGGGGAGCCGCATCCGTCACCCAGGCACTGGGTACGAAGCCGGTTCGCCCCTGGCCGTTTCCCTCCAAAATGGTAACGACGGCCTGCCCAATCTGGGCGTTAAGGCGGAGAACTTGTACCTGGACGGCATTCTCGACGTCAAACATCCTATCGGTCTGGTAGAGCTTCTTGATAGGTGCCTGTTTTCGCTCCACGACGGCCTTGGCAAATGCCTCCAACGCCTTCCCGTCCGTCGCTACCTGCAGATAAACCGAGCCCTGGCGGTAGAGTCGGGCATGGGGACCGCCGGCGCCCGGTAAGGTTGGCCCGGGGAGCGGCGGTGGCGGGGGCGCAAGCAGGAACATGACCCCACCAGTGATACAAAGGAGCGCGCCGCCGATCATGCCGCCTGCACTGAAGGATCGCGCCCGCCGACCACGGAAAATGCCACCCGACCACAAAAGCACCGAACAAAATAACAGCACGGCACCGCAGATTAAGGTGGCGGGAGCCAGGTTTTCCAACGCGAAGACAGCAGAACCGATGATCGCTTACCCTACCCGTTCACCCAGGGCAAGCGGTTTGCTCGCGGCTCCGGGTAACGGTTGGCCGCAGGCGGCGGTTACCAGGTGCTGGATATCCGCGCTGAGGTACGGTTTCAGGAGATGGTGATCGAAGTAGGGCACGTCTTCGTCTGCCAGCGGCAGGGCGGAGATGGCCACCAGCGGGATCGCTGCGGTCAGCGGATCGGTCTTGAGTAGCCGGGCCGTGGCCTCTCCGTCCAGCAACGGCTCCGGGAGCGCCATGAATATAATATCGGGTAGTTCGCTCTCCACGATGGCTAACGTTTCCCAGCCATCCATGGCCTGTATTACGTCGTGGCGTGGCTGGGCGCCGGCCAGGGTCAGGGCCAACTGGGAGCGTGCATTCAAGGCGTCAGCGACGATCAGGATTTTTGCCATTTTCCGCGGTTCGCTCCTTCTTGAGTAGTGTTGCCGATAGCCTTATGCTAGCTATCATCAATAATCCCTGCAGTGCTGGCGGACACCGGCTGCCGTTGGCGCAAGGAGAAACGAGGCTACCAGACAATGACAGAAACGATCGCGGCCGATCCGCATGCCCGCCGAGCGAAGCTCAAATTTCTGTTGCTCGTGCTGGTGCTGGGCGGCCTGGCGCTGATCGGCTGGCAATTGGGGCTGGTGGATCAAGTGCAGCGTCATCAAGTCGCCATCCACGACTATGTTCGCTCATGGGGGGCATGGGGGCCCATCCTCTTTGCCGCGCTCTGCGCCACGGCGCTGGTGTTGGCCATCCCTCGCACCATCATGACGGTAAGCGGGGCGCTGATTTTCGGGACCATTGGCGGCACGCTGGTTGTGGTGGCCGGCAGTACGGTCGGAGCAAGTCTGGCATTCCTGATCTCTCGCTACCTGGGACGCGACTACGTGGCCTCCCGCCTGGACGGCCGCTGGAAATCCCTGGACCAGGAATTGCGGGTGGGCGGTTTCAACTACCTGCTCTGCCTGCGGCTGCTGCCGTTGGCGCCCTCTAACGTGGTTAATTACGGCTGCGGATTGACAGCAATTCGCTTCCGCGACTACCTCCTGGCTACCGTCATTGGCATCACCCCGGGCACGCTCATTTATAGCTATGCGACGACCTCCCTGGTCGGCGCCCAACAGGCAAAAGGTCCACTGGTGCTGGCCTTGAGCTTGTTGGCCATCCTGGCCCTGGCGCCGCTCGCGCTCCGGCAGTGGCGACAAGGTCGCCGGGAACACGATCTAAATCCCTAGCCCTTCGGCCGTGTCGGACCAGCGAAAACTGTCGAGAATCCATCGGCGACCTGGCTTATAAAATGTAAAGCTCCACGAAATGAAGTGCTGTTCATACTTTGTCACATAGACTAGATTGGTTATGGATGCACCGACGTCTTGCTGTTTGATGAACTCGCTGGCCAGATATTTGCCGTACAGGCCGGGAATCGCTTTTATCTGCTCCCTGGCAGTGGCTAACTGCTTCTGTTTGCCAGTCATGAACGTACCTACTGTAAGCGTGTCTACGGCTGCATCTACATCGCCATGACCGACAGCTGTCAGAAAAGTCTCTGCTACCAACCGGGGTGGTATGTCCTTTGCTTCCTCGGCCCGGGTTCCTGATCCCATAAGCAGAATGAGACCTACTACCAGTGACGCAATGTACTTCTTCATGTCCCTTCACATCCTCTCCACCTTAACTCTGCACATCGTCCGCGCGATCGGCCTGGTCGGCTCGCATGTATTTTGTTGCGTAATAAATCATTACCGGTACGTTTGCCTCATGTATTCCGAAACCGCAGCCATTCCTTCTTCATAAGCAACTCGTGGCTCATAGCCGAGTTCCCGGCGGGCTCGGTCTATAGGGATACGGAAGTTTGCCACCATCGTGTCAACAGCTCCCCTGGTAAGCGGTGGGCGTGTTTGCATTCTTAGTAGTCTCCAGGTCATTTCATAAGCAAAAGCCTTCATTCTCGCTACGCTGAGAGGCATCGATTGCGGTGGCGGCAGGCCTGCTAAACAAGCCAGATCCGTAAAGTAGCGTCGCCAGGATACATCAAGTCCATCGCAGGCGTTATAGGTTCGCCCTAAAGCAGCCGGCGCGGCTGCCGCTTTGATCAGCATATCGATTACGTTTTCAACATATACCAGTCCGGCATTGCAGTCACCCCCGTCAATCAGTAAAGGGCCTCCAGCCCGCAGGGACTTCACTGCTTCATCAACCCAGGCCTTACTGCCGGGACCATAGACCACTGCCGGCCGGATCACGACAAGCTTTAGCCCCTCGTCCTTGACAGCCGCCCAGGCCAGCGTCTCCTGGACCTGCTTACTGTGGTCGTAAGGACTTCTCGGCCGACCGTAAGGATGGTCTTCCGGGCAGATGTCACGGCCGGACGCCTCCCCATAAACAGCGATGCTCGAAACCAATATCGTCCGGGCTCCAGCGGCCGCCGCGGTTGAAAAAATCATTCTGCTGCCGGCATGGATTGCCCGATTTTTCAATCCTCCCGGATCCCAATCGCTGACGTGGGCGGCCAGGTGAAACACGGTGCCGATACCCTGCATGGCTCCGGCAACTGCAGCTGCGTCGGCGATATCTGCCGCCACGATTTCAACGGCCTGTCCCCACAGGGCAAGCGATTTTTGGGTGGAACGGGTCATGACTCTGACTTGCAGGCCAGCAGTAAGCAGGCGGGCTACCAGTCGTTGCCCGATGAAGCCGTTGGCGCCGGTAACGAGTACAGGTTGACTGATATCGCCCGGGTCAATTGTCTGCAATCAGGTGACTCCCCATGGCCCTGGCCCTTAAATGTTTCCCTTTTTGAGTTGATCAATGATGTACGCACAGGCTCGCACGGCAATGGCCATCATGGTGAGGGTGGGATTCTGATACCCTTGCGATACGAAGCAGGCGCCATCCAGGACAAAGACATTGTCGGCGTCCCAGCAGGCATTGAATGGGTCGACTACCGATTTTCCGGGGTCAGCACCCATGCGCGCCGTTCCTACTTCATGGATGCTAAGCCCCGGCTGCGCCATACGCTCTTGCTTACGCATGATCTGAAAGCCTGCGGCCTCAGCCATCTCTGTCAGGCATTCCACCTGATCCCGTGCCATCGCTCGCTCATTGTCGGAATGAGTGCAATCAATATGAACAGTGGGGATCCCCCAGGCATCCTTCTCGTCCTGGTTGAGCGTTACACGGTTGTGGAAGCGAGGCAACATTTCGCCAAAGGCGGCCAGCCAGAATTGAGAATCGCCGGACAGCGAGTCACTGCTGTTCTTCCGGTCCCAGCTTGAATCCGCCGCAGAACCCGGTAATTGCGAGTGACCAAGACCGGGAATGCCCCGCTGTACCCCGCCCTGGATGCCGTAGCCCCGCAGGAACTTCATCTCCGGTCCATCCAGATTTCTAAAGTTAGGCATGTATATGCCCATCGCCGACTCGTTCCCACCGGCGACTGGCGATCGAGGCGGTCCCACGCCGGTAACCGTGATGCAGCCGGTATGATCCATCAAGTAATGGCCCAATACGTCCGCTGAATTCCCCAGGCCGCCCGGATGTTGACGGGTGGCAGAGTTTAATAATATGCGGGTAGATTCGATGGTCGAAGCGCACAAAAGGATTACTTTGCCAAAGGCCTCATAAGCCTGCTTTGTATCGCGATCGACATACCCGACGCCTTTGGCTTTGCCGGAGTGGGAATCCACCAGAATGTGACTGGTAATGGAATTGGGCTGGAGCTCCAGTTTGCCCGTCCGGCCGGCGGCCGCCAGGGTCGAGCCGGGACTGCTGAAATAGGGCCAGACGGAGCCGCCACCATCCGGTGAATTCGCACCGGCAATGCGCATCGGAATCACTTTCCGCTGCGGCCATTTGGTTTCAACGGCAATCTTCAGTAATTGTTCACCGGCCGACAATGCTAAAGGCGGCAAGAATCTCCCATCTGGCAACTGGGGCAAATGCTCGTATGATCCATGCACGCCCATAAACGTTTCCACCTTGTCATAATAAGGTGCCAGGTCACTATAAGAGATGGGCCAGTCCTCCCCGAACCCGTCGCGAGCGGCCGCCTTGAATTCAAAATCGGACATGCGGTAGCATTGGCGCCCCCAAAGGATCGTACGGCCACCGACCTGCCGGCTGCGGATCCAGGCAAATTGCTTCGTTTCGGGTACGGAATATGGATGGTCAATGTCATCGACAAAGAATTTGTGCGAGCGCTCATTATATGCCGGGCACAAGGCCTGCACGGCCTGTCGTTGCTTGACTTGCGGAGCAATCCCGGCTCCATCGAGGATACCAGGGACTGTATGGGCGATGTTCTCGTCGAAGTGGTCCGCTTCGGGACTCAGGGCACTGCCGGCCTCAAGCAACAGGACGCGCATGCCGCTCTCCGTCAATTCCTTCGCGGCCCACCCACCCGTCGCCCCTGAGCCGATAATCAGAGCATCATAGCATTCCATCCCCTTCACGATAGGAAACGAAAGGGAACGTGTCAATATCGGCCCGATCCGTGCTCAATTGCGCGCCGACCTGTGCGAGCGGCGCTTCCCAACCATCTTTGAAACGGGTAATATGCAGGGGAAGCCGGAGGCGTCCAGTTATCCGTGCTGTGGTCGAAGGATTAACCATGTTTTATGTGAACAAGCCGACGGTGTCGGTCATCCTCTGTACCTATAATCGTGCCAACCTGTTGGCCAGGTGTCTGGATAGTGTCATCGGTCAAACATTTCAGAATTTCGAATTAATTATCGTGGATGATGGCAGTAAGGACAATACATTTGAGGTTGTCAATCCTTATCTTGAACGATTCGAGCATGTCCGCTACTGCAAACACAAGAATCGCACACAAGGATATGCCAGGAATACCGGCATTCAAGCTTCTTTCGGCGCTTACATTACCTTTATCGATAGTGACGATGCCTATCATGAAGAGCACCTGGCATCGAGATTGGAATATATGAATGCGCACCCGGACATTGATTTAATTGAAGGCGGATTTGCCACGGACCAGGATATCTGGGTCGTTGATTATTTCCATCGCGATCAACAAATTAATTTACGAGACTGCGCGGTTGGAGGTACCTTTTTCGGCAAACGGCACGTCTTCTTTGAGTTAGAAGGCTTCAAAAATGACCCTGATTTTGAAGACACGGATTTCTGGTTGCGCGCGGAAAAACAGTTCAAGACAGCAAAAATCGCCGCCCCGGAAACTTACCTTTACACCAGAGCCGAGACCTCCAATAGCAAGCGTGTATTTCAGGAAGCCGGACTCGGCCATAATCCCAGCGGGATCTAAGGAGAACCAATGGTATTTCAGGACAAAGTGGCGCTGATCACGGGCGCCAGCCGCGGCATTGGCTTTGGCATCGCCCGCCACCTGGCGGCAAAGGGCATGACGGTGGTGGGTTGCGGGCGAGAGGGCGTGACGATTGAAAAAGCCATGGCCCAGATCCGGGGAGAAGGCGGCGCCGCGACGGGCTATGAATGTAACGTGGCCGATGAAAAGCAGGTCGATGCCCTGTTTGCCGCCATCCTGCAAGCCCATGGCCGGCTGGACGCGCTGGTGAACAATGCCGGCATCTTTGTCGGCGGCCCCATTGAAGCGTACGCGGTCGAGGATTGGGATAACATGATGGCGGTCAATGTCCGAGGTGTTTATCTCTGTTGTCGTTCGGCCTTTCGCGTTATGAAACCGCGAGGCGGCGGGAGCATCATCAATATTGCTTCTTTGTCCGGCGTCCGCGGCGCAGAGAAATTTCCCGGCACGGGCGCCTATGCCGCGTCGAAGGCGGGCGTGCTGGGCCTGACCGAGGTCCTGGCGGTCGAGGGGAAACCCTTCAACATTCGTGTCAATGCCATTAGTCCAGGAGCCGTGGATACTGAAATGCTGCGCAAGGCGGCACCGCACTTGAACCCGGGAGTGGGTCCGGCCGAAGTGGCAGGTGTCGTGGCACTGTTGCTGGATGAGGCCGCCCAACCCCTGAATGCCGTGAATATCGAGATTTTCAGCAATGCCTGAGCCAGCAGCCGACGCGAGCCGAAAGATCAGGGTCATTTTGACCAGACGCGAGCATTTCAGTGCTTCCCATCGCCTCTGGAATCCGGAGCAAGATGAGCGTTGGAATCGAGAAACCTACGGGCCATGCAGCAATCTGAACGGTCACGGTCACAACTACATTCTGGAAGTCTCAATTCAAGGCTATCCCGATGCTTCAGGCATGATCGTAAACTTGAAAGACATCAAAAAGGTGCTCTTCGACAAAATTATCAATCATGTCGATCATAAGCATCTCAACCACGATGTGCCCTTTCTGCAAGGGATCATTCCCACCACCGAGAATGTGCTACTGGCCTTCTGGCGAGAACTGGCGCCGGAATATCCGGAAGGAGCCCTGTGCCGGCTCGTGTTGCGGGAAACCGAGAAGAATATGGTGGAGATTTGCCTGGCGTCAATGGGAGGCGGTTAGATTCTCCGGCTACGCAGGATACCGCCGCCGTAACTCAGTCAGGAGCTCAGTAACCAGGTCTTGCACCTGCCCGGCGTAGAAGGTGGAAACCAGGGATCCATCCTCTTTGAAGGCGTCGCCTGCTTTTACGAGATTAATTTGCGAGGGCGTCAGCCATACACCGAGTACCGTCAGCACCTGACGCAGATGGGGCATCATGCGCAGGCCGCCCCAACGGCCCGGCGAGGCCGCCATCAAGGCCCCGACCTTGCCCTCGAACACGCTGCCCTCGCCGCGTGTCGCCCAGTCAATGGCATTTTTGAAGATCCCGGGGATCGAACTATTGTACTCGGGCGAGGAGATCAGAAATCCCTGGGCCTGTCCTAGCCGGCGCTTGATCTCGACCGCCCCCGGCGGGAGCCCCTCGCGGTCTTCCAGATCCTCATCCATCAGCGGTAACGGAACCTCGCGCAAATCGAGTACATCGACCTCAGCGCCCGCCTCTTGTAGTATCTTGACCCCGATACGCAGCAATTTGCGATTATATGATTCTGCCCGCAAGCTGCCCGCTACCGCCAGGATACGAAGTGCTTCGGCCATGCTAAATCCCTTTCAATCGCTGCTTACAAATTATGCCGGGGGCCCATCCCGCAGTCTAAAGACTCGTGGATATATACTCCAGCTCAAACCTAAACCTCATTACCGGCAAATCTTCGCAAGCATTATAACAGTCACATTGAGTCAGAAAGAAATCATTACGGTATCGGATACAACCTCTAGTGAGGCCGTCATGCCCTATTTCGCTTCAATAATGTTGTAGACCTCCATGACTGTTGGCTTCGCCTCGATTCCCATGTCTTGCAGGATCGGCCCGAGCTTCGCGCCGAAAGCGTCAAGTTTGGCCTGGCTTTCGAAGACATCTAGCACCTGCAGGTTCTGCCGATCGCCATAGCAGATATGGTACATCTGTCCGTCAGGTATTCTTTGACCGATTTCAGTAAGCCGCCGGATGACCTCATCGTATTTAGATGCGTCTGCTCCATTCACCTCAAACATTGCAATTATCGCCATGTCATCCTCCTTATTCCTGGCAAAGCTTTTGCTTTTCGTCCTGGGAAATTTCCATAATTTTCACCCCCTACAACTCAGGTGGAGCAACGATCTCGATCACGCCATAGCCATTTAATGAATTGACCGGATTGACCTCCCACCTTTATCCGGCACCAAGAAGGTGACCTGTGCCCGAAAGCGTCTCAACCGAGGTACCCCAAGTAAATCATACCTGCATTGGTTTGCTCAACGCCAAGTTGTACCCGAAGCCGGCAATCCACCCTGTTCGTTTCCCAGCACAATACAATGCCGGCTTGCCGCAGGCCAAGGCCCGCAGGGCCGCCGCGGGTACAATCAGTTAGGCGCAGGTCCAGCCAGGCCCGTCACTATCCGGCAGCCGAACGCTTCACCCGCGCCGACTTAGCGCCTTTTGACGGGCCTACCGGCTGGCGCGCCGTTTTGGAATGACGAATTGCCAGGATGCCTAAGCGGAGATCCAGCGGTTTCAGTATTCGCTCCAAGCTATCGAGCCGAGGGTTACCGGATGCAGACAGCATGCGATAGAGGTTCTCGCGGTTGAGGTTTGCCCAGTTGGCCAGCTTCGTCACGCCCAAGGCGTCAGCCACGTCGCGCAGCGCCACCATTAATGCCTCGCGGTCGCCCTGTTCCAGCGCAGCATCCAGGTAGGTTGCCATTTCGCGCGGGCTCTGGATCGTTTTCAGCAAGTATTCCCGGTAGTCGTCAGTCAGCCTACCCATTCTTCTCCTCCTCCTGCTTCCGTCGCAGGTAATCTTGCCCGTATTCCTTGGCCTTATCGATATCGGCTTCTTGCGTGCGCTTTGATCCACCGCAAAGTAACACTATTAATGCACCGAGTTGCCCGAAATAGACCCGATATCCCGGTCCCTCGTCGACACGAAGCTCCGCGACACCCTCCCCGACCGGATGACAGTCTCCAAAATTCCCCGTTCTCCCCCTAGCCAGCCGGGCATTGATCCTGCCACGAGCCCGCTGGTCCCTAAGCCTGGCCATCCAATCTGGGAACGGCCGGTCACCGTTCGGCTTCTTAAAGATCTCGATACGGGCGCTGCTGCCACCGTCCACCAATAAACTGTAGCAAAAAAACTACAATTTTACAAGCAAATGGAAGGGAAGAACTCACTTCACCTTAGTTGGGAAGTCATGAGCCAAATCTCTTCAATCTCTTGAATGCCAATTAAATCATCAAGTCCTCTATCGGGCAGAAGGTCGGCAATTTTCTTGAGCGTGTGTCTGAAAAGTTTTCATGATGCTAAACGACGTGCCATGAGTTTGATCCTCGATGAATATCGTTATAATGAGATCCGGCCGGAAACCACGCACTTCAGCCGGTAGCGCCGTCCAGATGCAGCGCATCGGCTCCCGAAGGATTGGTTTTGAACGCAGAAATTAAACAAGATCACCGCTGGGCATGCGGGGCAGTTTTCCTGACTGCTCTGGGGCTACATCTCATTTTCGGCTATATCATTTTTCCCTTGATTTTGCAGCACAGGTCCAGTTGGTCCTGGACTGCTGCTAATAATGACGGCTATGACCTGATCGCCAGTAACCTGCTGGCCGGTCATGGTTTTTCCCTGGACGGGCAGCATCCGACAGCACAACGCTTACCGGTCTATCCGCTGCTGTTGGCTGCGCATCGCCTGATCCCGGGCATTGCGCAGCATATTCAACAGGCCATGACCTTTTCCCATTCCTTATTGCACGCTCTGACCGCGGTCTTCATTTACTTATTTATTCTCCGGTACCTGGGCGGGAGCAGGAAGGCCGGGCTGGCGGGAGCGGGATTGATGGTCCTGTTTCCGGATAGTTTCTATTATGTCCCCCGTTGCCTTTCCGAAAATTTATTTATTTTCCTGGTCGTTAGCTATATTTATGCGCAATTCAGATCCATCAGTCCGGGTGGCCGGCCGTGGGCGGTAGTGGCCGGAATTTGCCTGGGACTGGCCATGTTGACCCGCGGGACATTACTATATCTGCCGGTTTTCACCATGCTTGTGATGGCTTTAGGCTGGCTTTGGTTGCCCCAGATCCGTGCCCTCGTGATGCCGTTGGGTTTTTCCTTTGCGGTTGCGGGATTGCTGATTCTACCCTGGGGACTGCGCAACCAGGCCCTATCCGGACATTTTTTCGTTGCGGTTACCAATAGTGGGATAGCCCTCTATCATGGTACACAACTAACCATTCACATGCCGCAAATACTGCGCCATCCCTCCCTGTTTGACCAGCGTGAATCGGAGACCTATCGCGAACTTGAAAAGCGCGCAGCGGAAGCCGGGCGGGCAAAACCCGAATTGCAGGCGCTCCCTGCCATTGAACGCGAACTCTTTTTTGACCATATTGCCTACCAGGCTGCCCTGCGGGTGATGCAGGACCATTACCTGGCCCTGTTGGGCGGGTATGTCCTCAATATCTTCAGCTGCATGTTTATGACAAATAACTCTCTGCACATCTTGATCTCGTTCCTGTTCAACGTTCCCTGCACGATCCTGGGTATCCTGGGCTTAGCAGAAATTTGGCAATTTCGTATCGATCTACGGCGGGTGCTCTTGCCGGTACTGCTAGTCTGCAGCTACCTCTACTTCCTGTCGTTGGTGTACCCGTTAGAGCGGTACTTCTCCCCGATTTTGCCGCTCCTGTTTCCTTTTGTCCCTTTCTCGTTGCCGGGTCGTTGGAGGTCCCTGATTGGGGCATAGAACGCCGGGGTGTACATGAAACCGGCGATCCATCCCAAGTAGCTGCCATCACCAATATGCGCCGGTTTGCCCGTAGGGCCGAGGCCCGCAGGCCGACGCATGTACACCAAGTTGAACGTCGTAGATCCAGCGCCTTGGCAGCTCTCACGCCTGAGCCTCATCTCGATTCATCGCCTCATATAACAGCATCTTGATATAAGTCTGATAGCGCAGACCCTTACGAGCCGCCAACTGGCGAGCCCTATCGATCTCTGCAATTGGCAAGCGAATCATGACATTCTTCGATGGACCCGGTTTGAGTTCAGCAGGCCTATCTGCCAAGCGAAGGCGCTTTAATTTCCCCTTGGCAGCCGCTTCTTCAAACATTTGCTCGATCAATTCCACGTTCCCGTCAAACCATTTCGCCGCCTCTACCTCACTCCCGAACTTGGGAATAACTCGCTTAGTGCTCATATCCATTCGCTCCTAGTTGTTTTTCCAAATTCTTCTCAGTTTGGGAGTTGCAGAATAAGCCGTTGCAACTCGAATGTACTCATCGCGTTCAGTATATGCGACGACCAGAATACGCCCTTCTCAGTCGCCCCCATCACGAGCAATTAAACACCGTCCTCATGCTCCTGCTCGGCAAGAACCAAAATTTCCTCATTCAGAACTTGCTCGACTTCTATGGGGGTAACCTTGTGGCCGGCAATGTGCTCGATATTGGCGGCATCCCAGTCAAACTGCATCCCACCTGCCTATCTATATACTGTATATATATAGCATACATGGGACATTCCCTCAAAGCAAGGCTTCAGATGCCTGTATTGCGACGCTTCCCTAGATATTGCTATCTTGGCCGGAAATAGTAGATTGGTTCCCCGCCTATACGGTAATCAATCAGATCCAGGTAGCCAAATTTGATTTCAACCTGTGGATCCATAAACTCTTTGCAATGTGGGCATTGCAGCTCAGTATGGATGGAGGGAATTATACAAACCCATCGTTCCCGGATTCTTGGGCTAATTGCAGCTCAGTAATTTACCCCAACGTACAGCTACACCCGAAGCCGGCGTTCCACCACATTCTGTCAATCCACCAACCTCCAGAGCCGGCTTCCCGAAGGGCTTGCGGGTGTAGCATGTTGGCTGCCATACTCACAAGAACTCAAGGCGATTTACCATCCCTTCCATTGAATACACATCGCAGGCCAGTTCGACCTGGCGAACAGCTTCACCAAAACTATATTTCCTTTGCGGATGGTAGAGGATACCCGCATGCGGCATCCCGCTGTTTGCCAGCCGCACGAAGTCAGCATCATTGGTATACACCACCTGCTGATGCTCACGAGCATAGGTCAAGATCTCCCCATCGTCTGTTTCATCCAGCCCAATATGTTGCGCAATCAGAATATCAATACCTCGGCGCCGCAACCCATCTACAACCGGAAATGGAATATTCTCATCAGCCAATAGTCGGAGCATCAGGCCGATCGCTGTGAGATCTGATGGCGGAGTTGTGAGATGAAATCCTCGTCAGCCCGCATGTCTGCGTCGATTTGGGGCTTATGGTCGTAGTAGTAAGCCAACGCGGCATGGACTTGTGCCAACGTAAGATGCGGATGGGCATCGCAGATCTTATCAGGCATCCAGCCCATATACTCGTATTCGACAGCAACGTGTTGGACTTTGATTCGGGTTCCCTTGATCCGGGGTTTCCCACCACAGATTCCCGGATCCTGCACGATATAGATTTGATCCGTAGCTTCTGGATTCATTTCAGTTCCCCCCTGCCCCTATTCAAGGCTGTCTGTGTTTTTTCGTCAAGCGTGCTCATTCATTAGGTCTGTCGTTATGGCTGCCAACGTCGGATCCACTAGGCATTTAGCGAAGCCGCGTGTGCCAAGTTAGCTGCCATGCCGTCCGCGGGTATTATCCTCTTCGCCAACAGTTTCAACATTGCCCGTTGGCTCCAATGTAAGCGCACCCGAGGTCGTCGCTGTTTTATCAGTGTTTCGGCCTCATCTACGCCAGCTGCTATGGCTCTTGCCATGAGAACCGCTGCCGCAACCATCGCAGAGCGGCCGTGTCCCAACGCACAATGTACATATACCCGTCCGCTGTGAATGCGTATCGTCTCGATGAGAGTCAGGAAATCAGCCTCAGCCGGCACAGCGTTATCAAGAATTGGCAGGCATCGATACTCCCGGCCCGATACAACGGCAATCGGCTCAGCAAACTCGGTAGTAAGGTCGACTACCAAATCTATTCCCTCTGGAAGTTCGTGATTAAAGGCGCGACGGCCCAAATACATTCCTGGAGCGATCTCATTCCAGCAGGGTTCTCGGCTCAGGACACGTTGGAGATGCCAAATGACGTACATGAAGACCAAATATGGAAACAACAAAATCAAGATGGGCCATGCCAATTGGCCATCCTGCTGTTTACCGAACACTCTGGCACCATACCCGAGATAAGCCATCCCGACCACTGAGAAGCTGAAAGCCGGCCACAGCAATATGTAGTAAGGCCCCGGCAAGGGCAGCACACAGCCAATCAGGATTCCTGTGATCACCAGAAATTGAAAGCCCGTCCTCATAATTACTCAATTGCGTCATCACCTGAATGATGGTAGCCAACGGACATCGGAAAGTGAACCCGGCGACACGGTTGTTCCTGCCTTCAATTGCCCTTCGCAGTCGGGTTGGCGAAGCCCGGAGGCCGCAGGCCGGAGCACAAGCACCATGTTATGCGCTGCCTCTACAGACGATATTGCTAGGATCATGCAAATCCATCCCGCACTCAAAACACTGCTGGGCTACCTTCGTTCGTAGAGGCTTTCCACAATATTGGCAGTTTCCTATGCCCCCTTCAGTGAGCGCACTTCTATATCTAACCGTTCTCCCAGCAAGTCTTCTTGTGTATCGAGATCGTACCGAACCTGAAGGTTCATCCAAAACTGCGCAGATACGCCGAAATACCTACCCAATCTCAAGGCTGTATCCGCAGTGATGGCACGCTTTTCCAGAACAATCGCATTGATGCGGGGCACGGGCACCCCAATTTCTCGCCCAACTCGATTTTGGCTGATGCCAAGCGGTTTAAGGAATTCCTCTAACAGCACTTCGCCGGGGTGAATGGGTTTTAGCTTTTTCATAGTTTCCTAATGGTAATCCACTATCTCTACCTGATGCGAATTTCCGTCTCGCCAGATGAAACAAATACGCCATTGATCATTGATCCGGATACTGTACTGGCCTTGTTGGTTACCAGACAAGGCTTCCAGTCGATTGCCCGGTGGGTTACGCAGGTCCAGCACATCCACTGCGCTATCAAGCATCCTGAGTTTACGCAAGGCGACTTGCTGAATGCTACGGAATCGACGACCAGGTAACCGCTTGAAAATATTTTCAGTGTCTGTGCAGCGAAACGACTTGATCACTCCCTAAGTGTATAACGAGGCACGTTATATCGTCAAGCGTTATATTCAGGTGATTCTTTGCTAAATGAGTGTAGCCAACGACGCGCGCAGACGAAGTGACGGCAGTCAATAGGACCTTGGCCTAAAGAGGCACAGTCACTTTGTTTGCGCATTGTTCTACGCACCATTTTCCTGAGCTTTATGCCGGTTCACTTTCGGATTCCTTGTGCAGCCGCTCCACCAACCACATCCGCACCAATGTCTGATAAGGTAACCCCTTCCGCTTGGCGACGGCCTTGAGTTGCTGTACGAGTTGGTGATCCATGCGCATATGCAGGTGGGCATCCTGTTTTGGTCGCGGGCCGATAGGCACATCAACCGGACGGAACTCGCCGCGGGCAATCAGTGTTTCAACAGGATGTGCGCCCAGGTACGCAGATTTCTCTTCGTCCGTTCGGCAATCTTGCCACCTTGCCGGTACTTTTCGTTTTGCCATGTTTACCTCTTGCGCCGCTTCTGACGGCTCCACCAGCGCCGCTCCCGCTCCCGCATGGGCATTGCGTGGAACGACCAGCTACACCCGAAGCCAGCGTTGCACCACACTTCGTCATTTCACCAACCTCCGGAGCTGGCTTCCCGAAGGGCTTGCGGGTGTAGCATGTTCTGCGCCACTTGACCCATACCTACGGCACGAAACCACCAAATGGTAGCGATACGATTCGATCCAGAAAGGCCGGTGTTGTCATAATGGGAATACCGACCCTGGTAGCGACGCGCCGGTTAAAGTCACGCTTGTTATCGCTGACAATAACATGTGGTCGCGGAGGAATCAAGGCGGATGCCAGTACGGGTTCATCATGCAGGTGTCTGATGATACCGCGGACAGCAATCACCTCTTCAGGCGTCGGCAGCCGGACTGTTTTTGGTCGGATGAGTTGTAAGAACTGCAGGAATAACCGGTTCAGCTCGGGAGATTGACGCTTCAAGTTCTGTTCGATTTCGCGTCGGACGTAGTCTGCCAAAACTATCTGATAGGGCCGCTGCTTTAGACAGGCCAGCGAGATCAGAACACGTGCTGGGGAAAGCGGAACTGCCAATGCCGCTAAGATGACGTTGGCGTCAATAAAAACCAGTGGGATCTGCAGCTTAGGCACGGCGCCTGGCCCGTTTTTGGGCGTCGTGACCGTATAACTCTTCGTAGAGCCGCTGACGAGCGGACTCCTGATCGGCCAGTAACTGTTCGCTAGAAATGCCGGCATTGGCCATCTTGGCCTGGAATTCTTCTGCCAAAACCAGGAAATCATTGATGTCTGGAGATAGCATCAGGTTTCGCCCAATCTGAATCGCCGTAACGTACTTGCCGGGAGCCACGTCCATCGCCTTGCGGTTCTCTTCTGGAATCGTGATGACTCCCTTGGGGCCGATACGCACAACCTGGGGTTTAGGCCGCCCCGGTTCAACTTTTAGGTTCGATGCCCGAGCCTGACTTGTACGTGCCATATATATTCCTCCAGTAGTTAGAATTATAGATTATCTAACCTAGGATCACAATGGCTATGTTTGCACCTTTTTAGCCGACTTTCCGCGAAAGCTGATCTGCACTCTGTCGGTGGGATAAATCATGGCATGAATGTCAGCGATCTTTGATTTCCCTGTGTAAATAACCACTGGGTATGAGCGGGTAGTTTCAGCCTGATCACCGAGTTCTGGCATCGTAATGGTGGCTCCAATCTCTTGCTTGATAGCGGGCTCACCAAACGCCGTTGTTAATTCTTGGATTGTCCTTATATCCTTGGTGAGTTCAGAGAGGCGTTTTCTTTCTTCGTCGGTGATCCTGTGGAAAAGCAAGCTACGTTTTGACTTTGGCGCAGCACCAGAACAAAATGGACAGTAGTAGATCATTGAGTATCCATCGCCATCCCGTCTCATGATGTGATATTCATTGAGGTTGGCGTCAAACTCAATGGGGCACTTTGGGTCATCAGCCATTTGCTCAAGAACCCTACAGTCACATTTTCTTCGTCTCGGCGGAGCCATATACTGTCACCCCGATTCAATTACCCTGATAGTGGCGCAGAACGAAGGTGTAGAGCCGAACCCGGCGGCCTCACCAGCAATTGCTTTCCACTACCAATCATAGCCGGGTTGCCGAAGGCCAAGCCCCGAAGGGCGCAGCGGCTCTACATTGTTAAGCGAAATATCTCCCATTCAACTCGTCCTGTGCCGAATTCGCACCACGCCTGGGCTGATTACGGTAAAAGCATCTACAAACTCGCTGCCATGCTGTTTGACTGTCAAGGACACGACTTCTGCCTTTGCAGTATTCGATAATCCTGACAGCCGAATCAGGATAACCCCTTTGGCCACAAGATTCTGCCGAAACACCAACTCCCCAAAGTCCTTGTCTGCCGTCATCAGGATCGTGCCAATCAGATTGGCTTTGTCCAGAACCTCTTTATCATCGATGCCTGGTGCCATCTCGGCCACGTACAGAATCGTGTGGCCGTCTTGGCGAAGGCGTTCCACGATTTGACGGTCCACGCCCTCGTCTGCGAAGAGGTTCAACCGGCC
>Ga0207138_1062_pt1 | contig 18900 bp, 18 predicted proteins | sample Alteio_BWMinHeat_6_FD_153589 | JGI IMG/M metagenome (GOLD analysis project Ga0207138, IMG submission 153589) | Enriched cells from forest soil in Barre Woods Harvard Forest LTER site, Petersham, Massachusetts, United States -... | ecosystem: Environmental > Terrestrial > Soil > Temperate forest >...
CGATGCTTCCCTTCATCACGCTGATCACCGGCCGCCAGAAAAACGGATTGCCCACCTGGGTGAACAAAGATTGCAGCAACTTGCCTTGCACCAATCTCAGCCGCAAAACGTTGAAGGGTCTCAACCTTTCGCGGACTGACTTATTTAAAACGAATCTGCACGAGTCCAATTTGTCGGGCTCCAACCTTTCTTATTCCTATCTGCACAAAGCGAATCTCAAGGGAGCTAACTTGAGCCGTGCGAATCTCAAAGGCGCCAACCTCCGCGACGCCGATCTCACTGGCGCCGACCTGAACGGAACCGAACTGAAATTCGCCATTTTCAATGATGAGACTCAGCTCCCCTTTTCCCGCGATGAAGCTCTGGCCCGGGGCATGATATTCGAAGAAACTTTGCCTTAAGCAGCGGCGCGGCAGACGCGACGCAAGGAGCGCCGCTAGGCGCGACCAACATGTAGCCCGGAAATTTTTTCTTGCAATCCCTGTCCGATTCTTCAATTGTGCTAGCAGTGGCAGTGGATCGGGGCGCAAACTGCTCCTTATATAGGTCACGCCGGCCGAATCTTACTCGCGGGAAAAATTTTTGAAAAAAAACGCGCTGATCATCGTTGAGTCGCCCACTAAAGCGAAAACCATCAAGAAATTCCTCGGCAAGGATTTCACGGTACTCGCCTGCATGGGCCACGTGCGCGATCTTCCCGGCAAAGCATCCGAAATTCCGCCGGAACTGAAGAAAGAAAAATGGTCGCGTATCGGCATCAATGTGGCGGACAACTTCAAGCCTCTCTATGTTATTCCGCCCCAGAAGCACAAAACCTTGGCCGAAATCCGCAAGGCAATGAAAGAAGCCGAAGTTCTCTACCTCGCGACCGACGAAGACCGCGAAGGGGAAAGCATTAGCTGGCATCTGCTCGAGGTGCTAAAGCCCAAGATGCCGACCAAGCGGATGGTTTTCCACGAGATCACGAACAAGGCGATCAAAGACGCCCTAGACTCCCCACGCGACCTCGACGAAAAATTGGTGCGCGCCCAGGAAACCCGCCGCATCCTTGACCGTCTCGTGGGATATACCGTTTCGCCTTTGATCTGGAAAAAAATCGCCTTTGGCCTCAGCGCCGGCCGCGTGCAGTCCGTGGCGCTGAAAGCTTTGGTCGATTTAGAGCGCGAACGCATGAGCTTCGTGATGGCGAATTACTGGGGCATCGCTGCAGAATTGCGCAAAGGCGAAGAACCTTTTGAAGCCAAGCTTACACATTTGGGCGACAAAAAAGTCGCCGTCGGCAAAGACTTCGACGAAAAAACCGGCAAGCTCGTCCAGAATAAAGACAATAGCATCATCTTGCTGAACGAACCTGACGCCAAAACCCTTTTGGGTGAAGCTCAAAAAGGCACGTGGACGGTGGCCGAGATTGACGAAAAACCCGTCACGCGCCGCCCAGCTCCCCCCTTCATCACTTCGACGCTTCAGCAGGAAGCCAACCGCAAGCTCGGCCTCTCCGCCCGCGACACGATGCGGATCGCGCAAACCCTTTATGAGCGCGGCTTCATCACCTATATGCGTACGGATTCCGTGAACCTCGCCGAAAGCGCCATCCAGGGCTCGCGCTCGCTCGTGAAAAAACTTTATGGCGCGGAATACGTTTCGGACGCTCCCCGCCGTTATACCTCGAAGTCCAAAGGCGCGCAGGAAGCCCACGAAGCGATTCGTCCCTCTCTTGATTTCACGCCTCCGCAAGACATGGGCCTCGGCGGCCGCGAGCTCGCCCTCTACGAAATGATCTGGATGCGCACCATCGCCACGCAGATGGCGGATTCCAAGCAGCTCCAGGTTTCGGCGTCTGTCGAAGTGAAAACCTCGAAAGGCCCCGCGCGGTTCCACGCTTCTGGTTTGAAGATTATTTTCCCCGGATTCCTCCGCGCCTACGTGGAAGGTTACGACGACCCGGAACAGGCGCTCGGCGAACGTGAACGCTTCCTGCCCGATTTCAAAGTCGGCGATACCGTGAAGCATATGAAGAGCGAAGTTACGGAGCACGAGACGAAGCCGCCGGCCCGTTACTCGGAAGCCGCGCTGATTCAATTCCTCGAAAAAGAAGGCGTAGGACGCCCCTCCACCTACGCCTCCATCGTGAGCACGATCCTTGACCGCGGTTACGCCGTTCGCAACGGCAATGCTCTCGTGCCGACCTTCACTGGTTTCGTGGTAACTGAGCTTCTCCGCAAGCATTTCCCCGACCTCGTGAATACGCAGTTCACGTCCTTGATGGAAGAGAAGCTCGACGAGATCGCCGAAGGCAAGCTTGCCTACCTTCCGTACCTGAAAGAATTTTATTTAGGAAAAAACGGCCTCGAAGCCAAAGTGGCAGCCGAAGACAAAAAAATCGTTCCTGAAGAAGCCCGCTCGCTCCATTTCGACCAGCTGAAGAATCTCGAAATTTTCGTGGGAAAATACGGTGCGTATTTCATCTACACAGACCCGAAAACCAAAGAACAGGTGAAGGCCAGCTTGCCCGAGAGCATGGCGCCGAGCGATCTCAATGCCGAATCGATCAAGAGCCTGATCGAACAGGTGAAAAAGGGCGCCACTAGCCTCGGCACCGAACCCGTTTCCGGCCTGCCGATGTTTCTCAAGACCGGTTCCTACGGCCCCTATATTCAGCTCGGCGATATCCCGACCGACCCGAAAGTGAAATTGAAGCGCGTGAGCATCCCGAAGGGGATCGATCCCAATGGTGTGGACGAAAAACTCGCGCGGCGGATCCTCGAACTTCCTCGCCTGCTCGGCCATCACCCCGATACGGGCAAGGAAATCCGCGCCAGTGTGGGACGTTTCGGCCCCTACGTGGTTCACGAAAAAGACTATCGTTCGCTGAAAAAAGACGACGCCGTACTCGACGTCACCTTGCCAAGAGCTCTCGAACTCTTCGCGCAGCCCAAGGGCCGCGGCCGCCGCTCGGCCGTAGTGCGTGCACTCGGCGAACATCCGGAGACCAAGAGCCCTGTGGAAATTTTGGAAGGCCCCTACGGCCTCTACGTCAAGCACGAGAAAACCAACGCTACGATTCCGAAAGAAAAGAAACCGGAAGACGTAACGATGGAAGAGGCAGTGAAGCTGCTTGCCGAAAAAGAATTGCTGAGTCCGAGCAAAGGCGGCCGCTCCAAGGGCAAGGCGAAGGGTCAAGGTGCCCCCAAAGCCGCGAAAGCGGCTAAGACCCCTCCGAGCGGCGGGAAGAAAAAGAAAACACCAAAAAAAATACTGTCCGGCACTAAAAAGGCTAAGGAACCGGCCAATCCTACAGGCGAGAAACATGCTGTGGGATCCCGCACCGAAGCCAAGCTCGCCTCCCGTGCACGCAAAGCCGCGGCCTCCGATGGGTCAGCCCGCTAGCTTTTCCCGGCCATGAATAAGCAAGATCTCTTACAAAATATTGTCTCCCAGATCGAGACGGAGCTCGCCAACGCGCGCGAAGCCGCCCGCGCGTCTCACGAGGCCGCCACCGCCGAAGAGAACCGCCCCGAGAATCAATACGATACCCGCGCGCTCGAAGCTTCTTTTCTCGCGCGCGGCCAGGCCGCCCGCGTCGCGGAATTGGAGTACAGCATCTCAGTGCTGCGAAAACTTCCGATGAGGCCGTTTGCGAAAGACGCCCCCATCCAGGCGGGTGCCTTGGTTACTCTCGACTGCAACGGCACGGAGCTTTTGCATTTTGTGCTGCCCTCAGGCGCCGGCATGCAGGCCCTCTCTGGGCAGGCGCGTGTTCCCGTCGTCACCACAAGTTCTCCGCTCGGGGCCGAGCTGCTGGGAAAAAGTGCCGGCGATTCTTTTGTATTCCGTCGCGGCGGGGGCTCGAAAGAATACGAAATCGTGAGCGTCGCCTGAATCCGAAACTGGGCCTGATTTACGGCCTGCTCGCCGCAGCAAGCTACGGCATGATGAGCTATCTCATTCACTGGAACCCCCGCGGTTTTCCTGTGGAGCAGATGACTCTTGTGCGCGGGATCATCACGGTGCTCGGAGTTCTCCCCTTTTGCTACTATGATCTTTGGAAATATTTCCGCCCCGATGCGAGTGCGCTGTGGATCCGCGCTTTCACCGGAGCGGTAGGGCTATTTCTCTACTACTACACCCTTCAGGGCACGGTGGCCGGAAACGCGAACTTTCTCTTCAGCTCAAGCCCGCTCTTCGTGAGCATCTTGTCCTGGATTTTTCTCAAAGAAATCTTGAGCCGCCGGGAAATCGCCGGCATAGCGCTGATCATCTTCGCCAATGTACTTTTATATATTCCAAACCGCGGAACAATGCCGCTCTGGGTTTGGGAAACTGGCGTCGGGGGCGCGGTGGTTTCCTCGTTCGCCTATCTGTCGCTCGGCAAAGCCACGAAACGCTACACCAGTTCCCTGATCGTCTTCGGTTTCGGCGCGATGAGCATCGCCGCGTCCGTTGTGGTGCCGGGAAAGCCCTGGCTAATCCCGACCGCAGACGACTGGGGCTACCTTGTGCTCGCGGGTTTCCTTGGTCTCATCTACCAGTTCCTGACCACTCTGAGTTTCGCTCACCTGAAAAATTCGATCGCCACTTCACTCGGGCGCGCGTCGATCCTGTTCAGCGGCCTTCTCGATGTGACGCTCTCGGGCTACCGCCCTCACGTTTTGGAATGGCTGAGCTACGGCACGGTGATCGCGGGAGTGGCGCTGGCACAGCATAAGGGGAGAAAACCCATGCCTGCCGCCAAAGTCGTAGATTAGAATTTGCTTCGATAGGATTCAGAGCCGGAATAGATCACAACCCAGACAGAAAATCTCTTCTTCATTTTCCGACTCGACGACCCTTTGCTTGGCGTCGACGAGAAGTTTCGATATTTGTGCCTTTAACCATTCCGCATCCTTTAAGTTCATAGAGAATACGGAGGAATAATGGATGGAATCCTCCGTTTGTTTTTGCACATCGATAATGGCTCGCTGTCTCCAGTTGATGTGATGGATTTCTCGTAGGGCCGAAGTGTGAGGCAAATTGAGATCTCTTTTTTGAATCTCCCATTTTGTTCCGTTTAGCTTCGCGACGCCAATGTCTCCCAAACGCCCGAGATTTTTCTGAACCAGCTTTACGGGAAGGCCGAGTCGCTTTGCGATTTTCTCTGCTTGGTCAAATCCGGGAATGCTCAGCAAGATATGAATGGCCGCCGGAATCCACGAAGAATAGTAGAAAAGCTGGGCTTCTTGCTCACCCAGTTTTTCCTTGGTTAGCTTTTTCGAAAGGTCGGCATGGTCGGCGCGAAGCAGAGAGATCTTTTTCTTGAGAAAAGTCTCCAGTCCAGAATTCTTGCAGCGAACAAGGTCTACAAGGCATAGGAAAAATTCAGTTTCCTGGTCTGAAAAATGCCAAAACTGACAGAGCCCCCCGGCCTGATCTCTCGTGATCTCGAGAGCCCCACGCAAGACCTGCGACAAAACAGATCTCTGACAGCCCGCTGCCTTGGCCAACTGAGCCTGGTAGCCACGAATGTGGCGATTGGCTTCTATTCTGGCGCGAAGGATGGCCCGGTAATCATTATGAATAAAAACCACTACTTAATCCTCTGTTTCGGAAATGGCTCTTCTATTTTGTATAATTTTATTATACGAACTGGCAACTATTTTATTTAATTTAACGTTGCGCGGCAATTCGGGATTTGCTAAATCTCCCTTCGACTTAAAGATGTAACCCCTCGATTTTGGAGACCCTATGTCGATGCATAAATTTGCCCTGATGACCTTGCTTACACTTGCCCCCGTACATTTTGCGCAAGCAAATGGAGCCATCTCAGGTGGAACGGATAATCCGCTCACTCCTGCGGTTCCGTTCATTTTGAAAGAAATCAAATCCCCTCTAGGAGGCGGGCACTGCATGATTACTCCTGTGCGCATTTGGATAACCAATACCGACGGTAACGATGCTGAAGACAGTGGGTTGAAGCTGTTTCTGGGCAAGACCTTGATCGAGAAGATCCGGGAGAGCTCCGAAGAAATCGTCTACCGTGGAGTGAAACGCCCAGGCGAAAGAGTTTATGCGTTTGATGGCGTAAAAAATATTCTATTGATGGACGGTGACTTAGGCCAGGCGAGAAGCGGACCGGCCACTTCGTGGCTTATGAATACGGTGGCCGGGCTTTGTAATTCGCTTCGATAGTACTCTGCTGTCCTAATTCCAAAAAATAGCGTTGCGAGAACCCACCACGTGGTGGATTCTTGCAACTTCTGGTCAACCAATGGTCATTAGAAAATTCGATTAACTGACCGAGCGAGAACGACCGGTGCCTGCGGTAAAAGGAATTCCTTAGCGCGACGGTACTTCCTAAGTTCTTTGCTGCAACACCTAGAAGTTGTACGAAATGCCCACCCCGGCATTCCAATGAGTAAATTTACTGTTAGAAATATCGGCATCCGACCCCGCCAATGAGCTGGTCTTGTAGCTTTCGATGCTCAGCGCGAGCTCTGCATAGAATTCGCGCCAGACTCTATAGGCGCCTTGCAGATGAAGCCCCCTCGGTTTCTGGTAGGTGACGTCGTTCCCGTTGGGATCCTGGGTGGAAAGGGAATGCTTGCCGATCAGATCGAAACTGGCGAGAAATTTGTAATCTCCCAGCAAGTAAGTGCCGCCGATACCAAGCAAATATCCCGTGCCCCTCATGTTCTGATTGGCTACCTGCTCGAAGTCAGTATTCTGCCCAACGAAGCGAACCTCTCCCAAAACCCCGAATAACCAGTTCCCCCACCGCACACCGGGAAGCGCCTGCAGATCGAGCGTGTTCATTGTGCGTACGGGGATGGTATAGGTGGAGTTGTACATCTTGCCCAAGCCCCAGTGGACCCCAGCATTCACCCCAAAACCCACATCATCGGCGAAAGCGCAGCTCCCGGCGAGGGAAGCAAAGATCGTCAAGAAACCTAAAAGTTTCATCTGTATAATTCCTATTTAGCGGAACGAAAAAGTGGGTGTGTTCATTTTGCAGCGTGCGCCGCTTCCATTGACCGCTCCGGCGCCACTGACAACGAAAGTACCGGCCGATGCACCATTCACCACGAACGGAGCTCCCAGCATGATTCCGTTAGTGGGAATCGTGGGACGCTGAAACGCGGACCCTTTGACGAGGGTGGAACCCGTGCTTAAGTAGAGGAAGACCTTATTGTCGGTTGGGGGGTCGTCCGTCCCGGCTCCCACGCAGGCCTTGTCGGTTACGAAATTGCCTGCGACGATCGGCGTGGTCACGCCACCATTGTCGGCGCGACAAATGCTGTGGGAAAAGGCCTGCCCCGCGATACATGAGCCTTCGGTGGTCGCTGGCACGACGGTGACCACGCTCGACATTTTCAAAATTAGGCATGGGTACGTACCATCCGGCGGATTTCCGCCACCCAAAGTGGGCGCCTTCAGCATATCAAATGGCTTGGGGGCTCCTCCCGAGTCGAAGACAAGTAAGGGGCTGGAGCAATCCTGACTCGGCGAAATCCAAGCCGTGTAGACATTCATCACCAGGGAAGCTGGATCCACCAAAGCAAAAGAGCTCTTGGACAGACAAAGTAGGCCGACGATGAATCCGAAAATAGGTTTCATGGATCCCCCTAGTTCCCGGCGCCGGAAAAGATGACCTTGCCGCCGACTCCGATCCCGCCGATCTTCCCACAGGCCTGCAGAGCGCCCAATCCAGCAAAACTAAGGGCAATGAGTAACAAGGCAGCATAAATTCGTCGCATGATTCCTCCTTGAATTGCGAATATTGTAATAAAAATTGTGTCTCACAATTTTTATTTTGGCAAAATTTTTCCTCGCCTGATTTCGTGTTAGACCTTGGAGCGCTTCCCAATTCACGAGACGCAGACCCGGCACGACGATTTGCATGCCTCATCATCCGGTGCCTCGAAGTAACGCTCACTGGCATCTGCGAGATGCCATCAATAGTCATTAGAAAATTAGATAATAACATAGAATCAATTAATTTTCCAAAAGGCAGGTTCGGCAGTATTTTCCTCTCCGTCACGAAGAAAACAATTCTAAAAGAAGGAAGAGAAAAATTATGAAAACTGTATTTGTACTATTACTGTCGCTCCTCGGCGCATCTGCGCAAGCCGGTTTTTACTGCGAAAGCACGCCCAAAGATATGGGCGGGGAACATGTCTCGCTTAGCAATAAGAACGGGATTTACCAAGTCTCCCACTGGGGCAATAGCCGAAATTCCTATTTGGCTGATTACAAAGAGACCTCTAGCCAAGGCACCAGATTCGGTCATAGCTCTAAGCTAACGAAGGTCAGCGATCATTCCACCTGGAAAGACATGCCCGAATCCCTGGAGCTGAATTACTACGTTGATGGAAATCAATATATCTTGTCCGGCTTGGGAGGAAATTACGCTTGGTTTAGTGCTTCTGAGTGCAAAGACACAAGCTCTTCTGCGCCTTTCAGTGAGGCAGTGTCCACTCAATGCACGGTTCCTCCGCAGAATGATTGCAGCCATTCTCCCAAGCGACTCTGCTGTGATTGCTTTTCAGGCCAGCTTTCTTGCTATTGAACGAACGGTCAAACAGAATCTGCAATTTCGAAAAGGTCCAGCATATATACGGCCGCCGTCTCATCCTTGGAATCGCGGATTCTGCTTCTCACAGCCTCGATGCAACGAAGAAATTCTTCTTTGAGTTGCAGGAGGTCGGCCCTGGATAAACTGACCACCGACGAATAATGCAGGTCACCTGGTTTCCGAAAAGCATAGGACGCAACCGACTTCAGCTTCCAGTTGATATGGTGATGGCGAAGCAGGTGGGAGTCGCGGTCGAGATGGATTTGTTTCTTGGTTTGCCGATATTTGTCTTCGGCTCTTTCCAGTAAATTCACCGACACCAGGAAATGCAAAGTCTTGCGCACCACCATGGGTGACAGCCGCAAAGTCTGCGCCAGAGCATCAGCGGTTTGGAAATTCGGCACTCCCGCCAATACGTGAATCGCGGAAAAATACCATTCGCTATAGTAGGTAAGCATCTGCTCTTCGGTGAGTGGCTGTTCCAGCGTGATTCGCTTGCTCAGCTGGAGGCGCTCCGAGGCGAGGCGTTTTTTCTCCGCACGCCAGTAGTCCTTTAGCTCGGGCGTGCCGGCCCGGGCTTCGCTGATCAAAGTCAGTAGAAAAGATTTCTCTTGCGGCGCGAGCGCGAAGTAACGCCCGGCGGCCTCGCCCTGCTCCAGGCTCAGCTCCGCCTCGCCCTTCAGAACCCGTGATAGATAAGAAAGCTGGCAATTCATGGCCGAAGCAAGTGCGGATCTCTGCCCTTTCGTTTTTTCCTCTCCGTGATCCAAGTTATGGATGAGAAAGGCACGGTAATCGTCCCACTGATAAACGGGTTGGGCTTTTTTCATGCTCACTCTACCTCTCCATCGTCGAGGAAACAAAAATCGCCCGTACTCGCCTAATGAGGCTTTCCGGGCGAATAGGGGCGATCACGTGTGCAGGGCTTCGCACTTTGCATTCGTTCCGAAACGATGATCGAAATCCAAGGTGCCGCCGCTGAGAGGAATTTTGGCCACGGGGAGACCAGGGCGGGTGAACTGGTTCATCCGGATGGATCGGCCATCAACAGAGAGTGAAAGATATACGGGCTCAAGGCTTTTTCCTTTGTCTGCGCCAGTGAGGTCAAGCGCGTACACGCCCAACACTCGCCCGTGTTTTTTTAAGCTCTCCGCCAGGCCTTCCGGTGCGAACACAACGTCTTGGGGGAAGTAGACTTCCATGCGGGCATCGTCGCCTACGCACTCGAAACCGCGAGTATAGGACGAGTCTTTTGCATGGGCACTGAGCTGGAGGGACATAAGGGCTACCGTCATCAAGATTACATTTTTCATAAATATTCCTTTTGTTACGCCTCTCTTCACTAGAGAGGCTGGGTTTTGGGTAAGGGCGTTTTACCCAGAGGCCGAAAAAGGGGTTAGATTATTTTAATTAAAAATACCACCAATTGCTTCACCAAAAGTTAACCCGAAAGGAGGTAGCCGAACCATCCCATGCGCCTTGCATCCATCTGATATTATTTGGATAATTTATGGAACTGGCTCGCACTCTGCCCTCGCCAGTGAACGGAGTTCATCATGAAATCGCTCCTCTTAGCCTTAATGACCGCGGCTTCCTTGATTCCTTCCGCGGCCTTTCCAGCCCATGACGGCTCCGAAAGCAGCAGCGGCGGCGGCCCAGGCATCGCCGCAGAGTTTGTTCGCTTGTCCACCTTCTCACTCCGCGCCCTGGCAACGGTCACCCCCATTCGCATTCAAAATCGCACGGTAGACCTTAAGGCCATGGAATCGGTATTGCCGAAGCTGGATATACGCCCGACGAAAGACACGCTTAAGATCGACGGGAAAATAGTAGATGCCATCAATCATCCCGACGATGATTCCATCGACATCAACATCGCTGGCTGGGAGAAGCGCAGCGATGATACGAAACTGCAGCTAGCCATTCATGAAATTTGGGGACTGGCGTTTCACGACCACCAGGATGATAGTTTTCTCTATTCCACTGAAATGGTGAAACAGGTTCGCACCACGGGGCTGCGCTATGAGCAAGAAATCTCTTGCGTGGGCGACGATGCCTCTATGGAGATTTTCTTTCCCACGGATGCCGTTTTCTCGTCCGACCACTTAGTGGAGTACCTTGCGAAAAACGGCAAGGTGACCGGTTTTTATGCACTCGATCTTAACGGAGCGGGAAAGGGAAAAAGCATCGAGCCGGTCTTCCTATCGATTTCTCCCGACAAAAAAGCCATCGTAATGCAGCAATTCACGCGCCCGGGATTGCTCAAGGCAAACATTCCCATTGCAGGCGGTACTTTGGATTTCGATCATCGCTTCGGAACGAATGCGAAATGCTCGGCTCTGTCGAATAAGTGAACTTGCATCACTTCGCCGCTTCCTTCGCCTGCCTGGCCACATCGGCCGCTTCTTCTCGCATGGACTGCAGCAGGTCCTCGAAATAGCCGTTGAACTTGGGATCACGGAGTATCATGTTTTTGGGAACTCCGGCCTCGGGCCCGGTATAGCGAACGTTATAGGTACTTCGCTCATAAGCCCACATCCGCTTGGCCTCGCTTGAAAAAATCTGTAACTTCCCGCGATCGTAGCCGGCGTCCATATTCTTCACCCAGTTCGCCGCTCTCTCCTGCATTGCCTTAACCCAATCCTCGACGAGCATTGGCTTGTTCGCAGTCCGTGGATCAAGCACGTACCAGTGCGCATCGTCCCCGCGCAGCATGGTAGCTACGTGGTAGCCCCATTTGTCGTCGCCATTCTGCATGGTCCCCACGGCCCAGATCTTTCGGATGGATTGCCTTTCCACGCCTTCATCACGCGCGAAAAAATGCGCGGCCATCGCGCGGCCGAAGCAGAACCCCCAGGTCTTGCCGGGGTCTTCACGGATGGAGTCGTATTTGGAAACATTGCGGAGATCAGTGACCGGATTATTGAGCAAACGGTCCATGATCGCTTGCCGCTGGGCTTCGCTCACGCCCATTGTGCCGCTCACTTGGTTGAGGTCGCGCAGCACCCGCTGGTTCCATTCCGCGATCGCTTCTTTATTACTGCTCTTCTGGATGTCGAAATAGCTTCCTTGGATTTCCTTAAGAGCGCTCTCCCCCTTGGGCGGTTCATCCAGGGTGCCCTCGATCTGCTGGTAACTCTTGGCGCAAGACGTATCCGCGGCCCCGGCGGGGGCGGAGAGAAAAAGCAGCCAAAATAGAAAAGTCAGCACGGACGACATTGCCGTACGGATCGGCATTCTCGGGGCGCGAAATGAGGAACTCACTCTACCGTGTAAATTTGTTTTTGCAGTTCCGCATCGACGCTGTCGATAAGAGAACGATGGCTTACGCCTTCGCATATTTGTGTCTTTTTTTTCGCGGCCTTGAGCCCGGTATATGCCCTCGCCCAAAATGCCCCGGAATCTCTTGCCATCCTTTTGCAAAAACAGAGCGCTCTCGAGCAGTCCGGAGACAAAGCGGCGCTGGCGGCCCTGAATCGGCAAATTGCCGAGATTTCCCGCAAGACTCTGATTGACCAGGGTTACCGCGTGGGAGAAATTGCCCAACTTCCGAACACAGCTTCTGTTTTCCAAATTCCCATTCTTCAAGGGCCCGCAAATACGAATTTGCAAAAGACGATCACGGAGGCCTCAGATCGCTTTAAGATCAGTTACGTAATCCAAGTGGGAGATCTGCATTTCGGTTCGTACGACAGCCCCACCAATAAAATTCAACTCTCGCCGAGAAACCTTCTGCTCCCGCCCCGGGAAATGTTCAATACCATCCTTCACGAAACACGCCATGCATTCTTCTGGAACAAGGCCGCCCGCGGAATAAGATCCCCGCTCAATATCGACGTAAGCCCTCTCGGAAATCAGCCTCTAACGGATATCCCGCTTTACGACACATATTTTCACTTTCAGGAGATGGCCACGCACCATCGTGACTTCCAGCAGATCAGAGCAGGAGCGAATTCCGCTTATGTTCTCGAAGGTGAAAGCCTTCCAAGAATCATCGAAACGAAAGCTGAGAGAACCATTGGGTTCGCGGAGACCGTTCAAAAATATTCCGGGCTGGCGACAAAGGCCTTGAAAGACGAGAATATATCTCTCGTCAATAAACCCAACTTTACGTTCCGCGACTACAAATTTTCTTCCTATGGAATGACTTTACGGGTGCCGGTAACCAATCCGGGTAGCGATATTCCTTTCGCCGAAGTGCGAATTCTCCTCCCGGGCGTTACCAAAGACACACCCGACGAAGAAGTGCGGAAGATTGCGCTCGATCTGCTCAGTGAATCGAAAAAACAAGGGGAGAAGGAACAGGCATTCATGTCCGATGAACTGAAGGCCTTCCGCGCCGATCCTTTGGTCGGGCGAGGCCACAACTCCTGCCAAGTGATGTTCGGGGCGATTCCGCGATAAAAATTTTTCCGAAAAGTTTAGAAAGGAGGGTCATGCAAATAAAATGTCTAAAAATTCGCTCAATTACCTTGGCCTTCTTACTAGCCACTTCGGCGCGCGGAGAAAGCAGAGATTCTTATTTGGAGGCGGGCTTCGAAGCTAATCCGTTCGTGGGCGTTTGCGAAAACGTGGCGCTGCTAAAAAGCAAAGACTACGGCAAAGCGCGGGAGAACTGGGATCACGCGATCAACGACTGCAAAGCAAACGTACAGGTACTGCCTGACACCGGATTTTTCAGCGCCATGCTCGGAGTGCTGGGAAAAATCACCCCTAATGACCAAGAAAAAATAAAGGTAGTGGATTTTTTACGCCAGCTTGGACAAAAAACGATCGACAACCTCGACTACAACGCCACACAGACCGAGCGACAGATATTCTGTGCCAAGGCCCTCGCAGAAAAGGATCATGCTGATGATCCCAAAGACTGCGCCGCCTTGATCGCCGACCTAAAGGCCGCCATTTCGGAAAAGGGATCCGAGTACCGCGTGGAACTTGAATTGATGAAATACACGTCGGGCGTAGGCAATAGGGCAGCCTCAAGCTTGCGTTCGCTCTTCGGTCAAACCTATCCTGGGGAAAAATTGGAGCTTTCAGAAGAGGAGCGGAACCGGGCATCCGCGCTCACGGCCGAAGTGGATAGGCGCGTCGCGGCCGAGATGGAAGCCGGCGTTCAGGCAAACTTGAAACTCTTCGCGGAAGCGAAGGCCAAAGTCGGCGAGGCCGAAGCGTTCCACGATACCAGCATCGCGCCGTGGTTCCGAAGCTGGTATCTCAATTCCAACAAGGGCACTAATCCCGATTCCCCTCAGGCGCGCCTGCATTGGAACAACGAGATTTCCGCTCGCAAGCAGTTGCGGTTTGACGAGCACTACAAGACTTTTTCCGCCGCTATGGGCGCTGCGCCGATCGTGAACTATTTAGAAAAACGGATTCCGAGCGAAGCCGAGATCACCGCTGCCGCCGCCAAGCTGCTCGCGAACAACCGAAAGGTGCGGCAGGACGTAGCCGATCTCATGGAAAAAACCAGCGCGCATCCAACTGGTCATCGTAAATTAACGGAACAGGAGAAAATAGACGAACTTCTTAAGCTCATGCAGAACGGCGCCGTGGTAAGGAGCGTCCTCGGGGAAAATCCCTCCCACTGCGGCAGCGCCGCCGCTGTACTCCATTACATTTCCAACCGAAAAACCACGAGCGGAGTTCTGGCGGTCGCCGGGTTAGCGGGCGCCAGCGTATTAGCTCCCGCTCTAGTGGGATCTTTGGGGACGTACGTCGGCGTCGCGGGCGCCGGCTTCACTATCACGAGTTCCGCACTCACGGGCGCGCTGAGCACAGCGGCCGGTACCTATGATCTTTACTCGAAATACGAAAATGCCAAAGACGGAGAGCGCCGCGTGATGGCGTATGCGCATAGCGTGGACGACAAACTCGGAGCGGGAAAGGCCATCGCCGAGACTTCCGAGCTTCAAGACACACGGAATGCATTCGCCATCCATGCGGCCGTCCTTGCGACAACTGTTGCGGCCGGCGCGGGATCGGCCGCTTACTCCAAGTACTTCGCCGGCGCAAAGAGTCAGGCTCCATTTACCGACTACGCTGCCCTCGAAATCCAAGCCCACCAGGAACAAAGCCAGGCCGTTGGCGCTTTCATCGCAGCGAAGGCTAAAGGCATCAAACAAAACTTCCAGGAAACGGTGGTTGACGAATACGTCGCCGCTTGGAAGCAGGGAAAAAATCTCCCCTCCTCGGGTTATAATATCGCCAAGAGGATGCTGCTTGTTCCCCGCTCACGCGCCCAGGACCCACTTCTGCTGAATGAAGAACTCGAAAAATTCCACGAGACCCAGATCTTCGACTTCGCCCTAAACGGTATGGTGGAAGTGGCCAACCAGGGGAAAATGCTCGTGGGAGGACACCTGGGAATTTCAGCAGCCCCTATTGGATACCGGCTCTCCATGCCCGCCTCGGCGATCGCCGGTGCTTTCGTTTATCCGCAGGTGTACAAGCTGGGCAAACCGATTGTCGACCACTACATGCACGAGAAGCAGAAAGCTATTGACGACGCGGATGAGGAAGGGGTGCTGGGACTGTCCTATATGAAAGACTGGCTGACACTCGACCAGATGGATCTCAAGGCCGTAAGGAGTCTGGCCAACGAAAATTCCGAGCTCATCATCGATTGGATCAAGGGCCTCGACAGCCAGAAGCCTGGGCGCCCTCTGCTGCCGCGTTTTTACCAGTTTCGCCTGCATGGATTGCTGGCCGATAACCACGAGCTCGCCGAATTTGAGATCCTTCTCGCGCAGATTCTCGAGGAGAACGCCAGGCGTGTACATAGAAAAGAAAAACCCACGGGAGACCCATGGGTGAAGACCGAAATCCTCCGTCGCCTGCAGGCGCATCCTACCTTCGCCAAGAAAAAGCCCAGCGAGCTGCAGCTCCTGACGATGGCCTTCGACCCGCCCGTTTTCCCCGGCCAGAAAAAAGGAGATTTATCTTGGTTCAAGGAAGTGCGTGACGGCAATCCTACGCGCTACAATAACATGTTCTACAAGCATAGCGATCTCTTCTGGCTGCGCCAGGCCGCCGAAAACCCCGAAATGAAATCGATCGAGGAATACTTCGGGCCGCAGCCCAGCGCGCTGAAAGTGATGGTGGCCCATAGCCAGGCTTATGAAGAAGCGCAGAAATTCATCCGCGAGAAGAAAGCGCGCTGGGAAAGCAACGCCAGTCTTCCACGCGAAAAAATCCATCTCGCCACCCGAACTGATATGCCATTTTTCGTGGAGCCAAAGCTCACCTGGGCCGATGGTACCGGTCAGCAACGGATAATCGAGAAGGAGATAGAGTACTGGGAGCTTCTCTCCGCTCATGACGGTTTCGCCGACATCAGGAAAAAATGGCTCGCAAATGAGATCTCCGATAAGGCGGCGATCTCTCAGGTTCGTAACCGCGTGCCCGATCTCGCCGTCATGCATATTTGGCAGGCCGACTCGCTCACCCAGGCCAAAGAACAGGATCCAATACGCGAAACTCCGCTAGATCCTTTGCCCAAAGATGTTTGCAAGATCCAAGAAGACAATCCTTACTTCGCGAATTTAGCCGAAGACTTCTCCTCTCCTGGCGGCAGCGCCATTTGCCGTTACTACGCCAGCGTCTACGCCTGGCGCTGGGTAGCTCTCAGCGACCAGGAGTTCAGGGAGAAAAAAGCGGGCGCTGCAACTGAGCGGGAGCAGATCAAAGCGCAATGGAAAGAAAAGGCCCTGAGCGTATGCTCAGAGCCAGATCGTGCCGAGAAGCTGGCCCGAGTTTTCCAAGTGAAAACCGGGGAACTGAACGACTTACTCAGTTGCCACAATTAGCCGCACTAATCTACAGGGCGCGATCAATGCTCTCCTCGGCCTGTTGGTGCTCCTCACGGTATTCATCATTCCGATACTCACGCAAGTTCATTTCGCGGTTGGATTCGTAGTTCCCTTGATGGCGCTCCTCTCTCAAAGGCATGGCTTCGGCAGAGTTGATGATTTTATGTCCTACGAGATCGTAGATGCCATAAGCAGCCATGCCGACACCCGCGGCTACCACGACGACGCGGCCCACTTTAAGCTTCTTGATTTTAGAGAGGGCTTTTGCGTCCACTTGCCGCTTTCCGGCGAGGGCCTCTTTTTGCGCAGTCTGGAGAGTTTTGAGCTTCTCCCCATGAGTGCTTTCTACCGCCGCGAAGGTCTTATTGGCGGAGTCCGCCGCCTGCTGGCTTTTTGCCAAATCCGGCTTCAGCTTGGTCGCGAGAGCCTTGTCGGGCGCAACGTCGTGGATCGTCGGCACATCTACGCCAACACTCTGCAGTTGCATAGAAGAGGTTGTGTTGCCTTCCGCATCAGTGCTGTTGACCATTACTGGCTGCAGGGAATATTCCGTATGGTAGGTGGTGTATTGGTAGCCATCTCTTGCCTTCACATATTTGTCCGAAATATCTGAGAGGGCACTCGCGGCGGAATCCCGGCTCGCGGTGGTTTTCGAGAGCTCCTTCGCCGCGTCGGCAAACGCCTTGGACTCAGCCGGCAAGGCGATCTTCCAGGCCTCTTTGATTTCGTGGTTGATCACGAAGTAGGAGGCGGCAGCGACCGGCACGCCGGCCACGTACACGCTTTTGCGCGCAATATTGCCAACATCGATTTCGTCATTCTCGCCGGCGCCGAAGGCACCCCCTGCGGATAAGAACATAGTGGCGACGAGGGAAAGAACGAGTGGGTTTCGGGATTTCATGACGACTCCTTGGGAACACTAGTTTAGAAAATCTTCCCAAATAAAATCGCAAGACACGTGCCCGTGCACGGAAACTGAATAAGATTATTAATCCGCGCAGTTGGAGGCCTGTATCCTGGCGGAGAGAAGAGGCGCGGACTATACACATGTGCAAAGTATAATCACGCGTTCGTTCAACTCATCGCGGGCGAGGCGCTAGCCCAGAATAAGGGGAAGATGTCAGATCTTCGAATATTCACCCCTCAAATGAAGCTTCGGTCGCTCTCGCGAGATCAGTTGACATGAGGAAAGCCTAATGATGAGGATGAGGCCGAGGTGCAGGCTTATGTTTGATTTCTGCGACCTTTTTCAAGGAAGCCGTGGTTCTGCTCTCGCGAGTGAGAGATTTGTTTTCAGCAGCTTTCTTACCAGAGTCTTTACCGCCGTCAGTTTTTACCGCAGCTTTTGAATCGGCCGTTTTGTCCGCTTTGGCAGCCTGCTTTGTAGCAACCTTCTCCTTAATTTCGGCGTGACTACTAAGGGTCTTGTTTAGAATTCGGGATTCGAGAGCGGCTTCTTCATTCGCAAATGCCGAGGCAAACCCCAAGAGACTCATAATGGAGACATGCATAAATATCTTATTCATAGACACCTCCCAAGTGTATGTCAGACGAACCGGACACAGGACGTGGACAAAAAAATGGTGAGCCGTCCCTGGAGTTTAACCAAGGTTCCCCCTAATTAAGAGTTAGGTGCTCTCGCGCTGAGCTAACGGCTCGGGTACTTGTCGTCCATATTCTTTAAATACTTTAATTGAAAACATGTATCCCTATAAGGCATCGATTTCACAGCCACTTATTTGACTAGATGTCGACTCCTTCTCAGTAGTAGATCGCCTCGGCCTTCACCGAGATTAAAAAGGGGCGAGGAGTAACCGGCCGTCGAGAGATTGCGCTCAATTTCCGCTCGACTCCGGAAACGCAGGGTCGAATCGGTAAATTCCCTTGAGAGCTCCGGGAATTTCCGGAACGAGGTGGCGCGGTTTGAAATTATTTTCTCCAACTCTATCGTCGAAGCAGTTTTTCGGTCGCTCAAGCACAATTACCTATTTCAAAAGGAGATCACTTCAATTTCGGCCCAAATCCGCGGGCATTTTGCCCAGTCATTTTCGGGCCCATTCCGCGCTAGTTTCATTGTTCTACGCCAAACCCGTTATCTTCGAACACAAACGCTCATTCAACTAATTCAAATGTTCATTTGAATTAGTTGATCATCTGTTCTATGATGGAACGATGGCCGCCAAGCGTGCAAAAATCGAACATGACCCGGATACCCGCGCCAAATTACTGGCTGCAGCTTCCAAGGTCTTCTCCAGGAAAGGATTCAGTGGAGCCACGGTGAAGGCCATCGCAGATGAAGCCGGCTGTAATGTAAGCCTGATCAGCTATCACTTCGACGGCAAAGAGGGTCTCTTCAAAACTCTGTTCGAAAGCTTCGGGAAAGAGCGCTTGAAAGACGCCGAGAAAATCCTTTCCCCCCCCAGATAGCATCGAAGACATGCGCGCCAAGCTCCGTCTCTGGATGGAGCAGTTCCTCCTCTGCCAGGTGAATGACGACAGCATCTGCAGCATCCTTCACCGCGAGAATATTCTTGAGGAAGAGTT
>Ga0207138_1063_pt1 | contig 18756 bp, 19 predicted proteins | sample Alteio_BWMinHeat_6_FD_153589 | JGI IMG/M metagenome (GOLD analysis project Ga0207138, IMG submission 153589) | Enriched cells from forest soil in Barre Woods Harvard Forest LTER site, Petersham, Massachusetts, United States -... | ecosystem: Environmental > Terrestrial > Soil > Temperate forest >...
CGGCCAGTGGGATCGAAGGGATTAGATTCAAGAAAACTTAACTTTTTGCTCTCGATTTCCAATAGGGCGCCATGCCGATGAATTGGGAAAAAAACCAAGCTTTGAGGCGGTGCACGACAAAAGCAAAGTGCGGCTTGTGCTGCTCGAAGGCTACGGAAGCCCTGCCAATCAGCGCGGTGTGGAAACCACGTGCTGGTACGCGGAGAATGGGAACATGAGGGGTTTCAATGCCCCCTCGATGCTCAATCCGTCTGTTTGCGCGGGGGGCGCAAAGCCCTTCGCGGCGCCCTGGTGCGAGACGGAAATTTGTCTGCATTTGTCCCTCGTGAATCTCCACGTGCCCGCTGACCTCAACAGGAGCACAGTTGGCCGCGAGGCATTCGAGAGTTGCCTCGGAAACATGAACTGGGTGAACCCGTGATTCGCATCTGGCTCTTCACACTAGTCGCTTCTCTCCCTATTCAGGTCAGGGCCGATAGCCCACAGACGATCGTCGGCGTGATTCAGGCGCTCCAAGGCACGCAATGGCAGGGCACCTTCAGCTACCCCGGTTCGGTAGGCTCGATCCGCATCAACTTCCTATCCGACCTCAGCGCAAGTGACGATCTTCGCTATTTCCACACGCTTGTCGGTTCGGGCGTCCCCACTGAGGTGCTAGGTACAGTAGACAAAGCCTGCCAGTTTACTCCCCGCTCCATTCATCTCACGCCGGGACCTGAAGCGGGCACCGAGACCGGAACGATCTTGATCTATGCCTGCGCAGATAGCGCTGCTATTGAAAAGAGCCGGAATAATAACTCGAAGCGTACGGAGTTGGTTAAAGTGCCCATATCGCAATTCATCTTGATGCCCAATGGCCAACTTATTATTCAGGCCAAAATTGGCGCCGTAAACGTAAACTACCAACTGACTAGGCAAACTTTGGATCAAGATACACTCGCACCAGCAGAGCAGCAGCCGTATTCTTCTCATGAGAACCTCGGTGCGCCACCTGAAAAGCAAGAGGAAAGCGCCAAATAGATTTTCATCGAGGATCACCCTGCTTCACAAGTTTGTGTTAGCGGGCGCACATGCGATCGGTAATCCATTCACGTGGGTGAGGGCCATGATCTGGTAGTTGTAACCTCCGTTAAGAACAACCCGGCATATTAGATAGAAGGGCGCATTCCCGACGCTGGGGCCCACGCTTCGACACGCTTCTTGACTTAGGACAGCGCCCTGCGCAGGAACGGTCACGAAAGTAAAATTATCCGGGGTGCCGATGGCTCCGGGTAGGATCCATGAAGTATCCTTACCAAATTGAGCAACGTCCACCAGTTGACCAGTCGAAAGCTCAAAGAAAATTTGGCGGGTCGTATTTTGTAATTCGTGAATGATTGGCTCCTGACCGTTTTCGAAAGCGGCAAGTTCGTCGGAAGAACCGAAAGTGAGAAGCTTCTTTCGGTCATAAGCTCGGGCCTGGACGATCAACGGTGCAATTACCGGGTGCGGCCCTGGCGGCTCAGAGATCTTTAAGTTGCCCCACAAGTCGCGAAACTTTTTCAAAATATCATGCACAGCCGGCTCTTGGGGACACGAAACAATTTCTCGCGGATTCTCTTGAGCGTGCGCCCTTGCCGCTCCCATCAAAATCAAGAGTGTGAGTAATTTTAGCGCTTTCATATTTTTGTTTTCCTTCTAAAGCAGCTTCGAAAAGCTTGCGGGGATAAATAATTATTCCATAGAGGAAAATAGCCGTTTGCGCTCTTTCGGCAAACTAAGTCGCACTCAGAACAATGGTGGGATTTGTTGTGATTCAGCTGGCATAAGTACTGACTAACTCCCGTATCAATCCCCTGAACAAGAATTCAAATCCAAATCCAAATCGCCTGAATGCAGGTGTGGCTGGAGTCCATCACCTAGCCGTAATGAAAATTGTCCGTCGTTAGTGGTATAAAAATCCACATGCTGGTTATGGTAAACATGGTCATATTCAGCGATGACCGGGAGTGGATCCCCAGGAAAGTCATGGGTTAACTTATTTTTTTCGGTGATCACTGCACGAAAAACTCCATCCGCACCAGTCGACTGAATCGTTACGTAGACCGATAGATACCTTCCTTCATGCGCGCAGGTAAACGGCACATCTGCTGCATGGGCGACTGATCCGCCGGTAACTAAGAGCATCGCCGTAATGGCTTTCTTAAAAATTTTCATAGAATCTCCACGAAGTTAAAGGCTCAATCGCCTGGGCACAATAGTCAGTGGGATCTGGCATTAAATAAATTGATAAAAAGTTAACTTAGTATAACTAAAAATAATCACCGTCGGCACTAATTCGAATCGCGTCTTGCCTAGTGACCTTTGCCGGCGGCTGATGCAGCTTCAAAACTCTTGCGGATCTCACTACTAATTTCATTCAATATGGGTTCAATCAAGTGTGACACGGTCTTACTGGTATTGAAAAATCCGAGGAACCCATGCACCAGGTTTTTCTCCTCTCGTAGAGTAACCTTAACGCCGGCATCTTCCAGTTTTTTGGCGTAGGCAATGCCTTCGTCTCGCAGAGGATCGCAACCAGCCACGACCACAAGCGTGGGCGGGAGTAAGGCCAGTTCGGATTTATTCGCGTGAAGCGGTGAGACATCAGGGAGACTCCAGTCCGCCTCTTTCGGCAGGTAGAAGCCGCGAAAGAGTTCCACGGATTTCTTGGTGAGCAGATATCCCTGCCCGAACTGTTTGTAGGAAGAATTGTCAGTCCGGCTGATATCCGTGGATGGATAAAAAAGAGCTTGCAGAGCGATATTGATTCCCGTCTGCTTCACTTTACGCGCGGTGACTGTGGCCAGGTTGCCGCCACCGCTATCGCCGGCCAGTCCGATTAAGCCGGGTGTACCGCCAAGTTCCGCTGCATTTCTTGCCACCCACTCCACTGCTAACTGCACGTCTTCCAGCGCCGCGGGATACGGAAATTCCGGGGCCAGGCGATAATCTACCGACACAACGACGGCCGGAATTTTGTTCGCCAGGGCGCGTGTGATGCTGTCGTAGGTGGTGATGCTTCCAAGAGTCCAGCCTCCACCATGAACAAAAATCAGAATCGGAAGTTTGGCCGATTTTTTGGAGGGAGAATAAATCCGCACAGGAATTTGCCGATTGCGCGCCGGGATACTGGCATCGCGGACACTGCCAACGGGAATCGGGGCTAAAATATGGCGGGCGGCGATCTCGCGTGCCAGCCAAAGCGCGGGCGCCGACTCGCGAGTCATCTGGTCAAGAGGATTGGGATTGAGTTGCAATATTTCCGCGATCTCTGGCGGCGGACGGCAGAGTGGTTCCTCGGCATGAAGCATTCCGCAAAACGGACCCACCATGAAGGAAAGAACCAACCCGATTTGCATTTGTACTCCCATAGAACTCATCGACCTCCGGCAAGGAGCGTCGCATATTCTTTTAGAGAAATGTATTGGTTCTTGAGCCGGTGTCCCCTACCCGTGGTGCGCCAACGCCGTCAGGCGCATCCAGATCCCGACGTACGACCGGCGCGGATCGAGCGTGACCCCCTGTTCGTGGTACTTGTCCTGCACGTAATCGTAATTCGACTGCTCGAGCTTCACACCGGCCGGCAGGCCCCACTCGATCTCGCTCTGCCCCAGCCTAAATACGCCGTATTGCGCGGCCTTGTAGGCGTAGTAGCCGCCCACCACATAGGGCTGGAGGGTGGTCACGCCCGCAGCCAAGCTCGGTGCGTAAGTCTCGAGCGCCCATTTGCCGCCCTCGAAGGCCATGCCACCGGCGTAGGCCGCGATGCCCTGCTTGATACTGCCGGTGACCACGAAGTCAACCACGCCGTCGCCCACGGGGCCCCATAGGGGCCCGGCGATGCCGGTGGCGTTCTTCGCCATGCCGGCTACGACCGCACCAAAGGTGAAGCCGTCGTGGTCAATCACGTGGTCGTGGGCGGCTTCGAGCACACCCTGGCCGGTCACGGTAACGAGAATGCCGAACTTCGATGCGCCGGCGAAAGCGGCGATCATGTCGTTCACGTAGTCGGTGCGCAGGTTCTTCTTGAGCTCGGCTTTGAAGAGCGCGGTCAGCGCCTCGTCGTCCTTCGCATCGGACACTTTCGGAAGGAGCTGCACGGCGGTCTCGAGCGGGAAGCCGGCCCACTTTTCGAAATCATCGCCCGCACGCGTGGGGTCGGTGCCGTAAGCCGACAGCTCCTTCTGCGCGAGGTCGAGCACCTCCGCGCTCAGGCGGTCCATGGTGCCGCCGGGAAGGCGGGAGACCTTGCGCACGAAGTCGCGGTTTTCGATGAGTTTGGCGCAGCTGAGGCCCGTGATTTTCCCGCTGCATGCGGGCTCTTTCCGCGACTGCGCAAGCAGCTCGCGCTGAAAGTTCGGGCTGTCGCCGCTCGCGGGCGCGACGCCCTGGAGGAGAATGCCGATCTGGCCGGCGTCGGTCTGGATCTGCTTCGCTCTATCCGCAGAGACCTGGTGGCGCGCGGCGCCCTGGTCGAAGGCGGCCTTGAGCATGCCGTTCATATATTCCGCCTCCCGGAGCTCGCTGAGGGCGGCGTCGCAGTGGACGAGCGCCTTGGCCAGGGAGTGGTCATTCCTCACTTGTTCCTGATTCATAGGGTCGTGGCGGTCGGACTCGGAAAGCTTCGCGAAAGCCTCCACACGCGCACGGATGCGCGGGAACCCCCGACAGATCGAGCCGATTCGGATTACGCCCTCGCTGTCGAGGTTCGTGGCCAAGGCGTGGTGGAACGCGAGCACGTTTGCCGTGACCTTCCGGGCCGTATTCATCTGGATATCGCTCTCGATTCCCACTTGCTCCGCGCGCGCGAGCGCTTCGATCTGCTCGTTCCCTACGGGCTGGCGCAGGAGGTTTCCGAGGTAGCGTACGTGCGACGCCATCAGCGCCTCGACGCCGCAAATATTGGAGAGATGGCGGAAGCCTTCCTGGTAGGTGACGCGGCAGAGGCCGGCGGCGTTCCGGAAGGGCGAGGCGACCGCGGGATCGGCCTCGTTGGCCATTGCAGTGAGTGCGGCGCACCGGGCGGCGCCGAGGTCTTCTCCCTCCTTTACCATCTTGCCGGCATCAGGACCGGCCGCGCCGCAAGGCTGGTAGGGCTGGGACGCGAGGCCACCATCCGCCGCGTTGGCCGTGCAAGCCGTAATTAAAAGAAACGTCACGAAAAGCGGGAGGAGAGCTGGGCCTGTATATCTTTTAGTCACGAGCATTTTCCTTTGGCGGCTATCGGCCGGCTTCCACGCGGGAAGACTGCACGGTCATGGAGGTTCTCTGCCTTCTATGGAAGATGCGTGCCAACACGGGTGAGGGTCCAAAGGCGCGGGACGTAACAAGAGTAGTAGGAAGCGCAAATGGCAGGGAATTACCCCATAAATGCAATTTATTGCGCCCGCCCCTTGGAGAGGGAACAATCAAAGGCTCCGCCTTGCTGAAAGTTCGGCAAACCAGTTTTTCCATCGAAGCCGTCGTGCAGATAGATGTTTACCCGAAATTTGCCGGGGGTCATGAGACTCGCGTGCGGGAAGAATGCGGTACCTTGCGCACCGGCCTCGTTCCAAGTGAAAACGGAGCCGTTCTCTCCATTCCGATTCGACATATTGATGAGCACAGGCCCGACGTCCGGAGTCGAATGAGGATCGTTCTGTATTTCAACGAGGAAATCCGATTTCGCCCGCGGAGGAAATCCATCATCGTAGCTATTGTCGAGTCGGTACCATCGCAGCGTCCCTTTGAGCTTCGTCAGTTCGTTGAGCCAGGTGGTGCAGATCATCGTGCTGACGACGAGACCACCGTCGAGGAGCAGGCCCGAATTCCGATAGTCGTGATCGTCGACGCCAAGGATGCTAAGGTATTCGTGCGCCGCCAGGCGCAGGCGTTTCTCCGGGAAGGAGAAAGTCTTACGCCAGCGCGCCAGATTCACCTGAATCAGTCGTTTCTCGGGATAGTTCCGGGCGTCGACCTCGAGGCCGTTCGCATCCCGGAGGGTCGCGTCCACGAACTCCAGATGCGTCGTCCGCACGGCTTCGCGGAACGCTTCGCGGGTGACGGGAAAAGACGATAAAGCCCGCGCGAGATCGGCCCCGCTGTAACCAAGGTCGGTGAACTCGGCGGCGTCGCCTGAGCCTCCGCCGCTATTTTCGTTTCCTGACCAGGCGGCGGGAGCGGCAAGAAGGAAAAGCATCGCATAGACAAAAGTTTTCATAATCTCTCCGGAATTGCGGCCCTTTTTCGGGCCGACGCAAATGTACAAAAGGACGGCCGCGAAAAATACCGAAATTTTCTAAAAATTCTGCTAGTTTGCAGAGAAATACTCTGCATCTTACTAACGGAAATTTCATATGAATTCCATTTTCGAAGCGAAAACCTATAAGCAATTCCTCCAGGAAAAGCTGAAGAACCGGGGCGATCGTAGCCGTCTCGCCGACGCAATCCCATGCCATAACGGCTATGTCTCCCAAGTCCTGAAAGGAAGCACGCATTTCAGCCTTGAGCAGGCCGAGCGGATCAACGCGTTTTTTGGCCATGGCAGGGACGAATCGCATTGCTTCCTGCTTTTGCTGCAAAAGGAACGCGCGGGAACAACGGGCCTTCGCGCCTACTTCCAGGAACAGCTCAACTCCCTTCGCGAGAAGCGCCTCGTGCTCCGCGACCGGCTCCAGTTCCAGCGTTCCGTCTCCCCGGAAGATCAGGCAATTTTCTACAGCTCCTGGCACTACGCCGCAGCTCACGTGTTGGTGTCGGTTCCCGGCTGCGATACCGACCGCGGGCTCGCCGAATATTTCGGACTGCCCCTCGAACGGACGCGAGAAATAGTGCGGTTCCTCGTATCGATCGGTCTCCTGAAGGAGGGCAAGGGGCGTCTCTCTGTGGGGCCGAGCAGCGTGCACCTGTCCGCGGACTCTCCGCTGATCTCGAAACATCATGCGAACTGGCGTTTGCGCGCCATCCAGTCACTCGACCGGCGGATCGGGTCTGACCTCCACTATTCCTCCGTGATCACGGCCTCGCGCGACGATGCTGTTCGCGTCCGTGAGCTCCTCGTTAAGGCGATCGAGGAAATCCGATCGGTCGTGCGTGCCTCTCCGAACGAGGCCGGCTTCGTTTACGCGGTGGACTTCTTCGGGCTTCGGTCCGAAGGCGGGTGACCCAAGGCGGACTAGCTCACCAAGGATCCCCTACAACAAAGGGATAGAACTTCTTGGCGCTGCCAAGGGTGGACTGAATCATGAATATGTTGGCCTTATAGCCAGGATCATGGGCGTTGATATGGAGGGTAAGACGGATCGTCGACCCGTTTGATCCTGTGGATAGATCCTGCGAAAAGGTGCCGTGAGAAGTATTGTCGGTCGTGACCTCGAGCGGGACCACGCTCCAGGGTGCGGTTTGCACGTTGCTGTAAAGTTCCAGCGCCACTGTCTTGCTTCCGGCTACGGGAATGGAAACACCTCTGGTGAATTCAGTGACCAGCGTTTTTGGATTCGTGAATTTCACATTGTCCGTAAGCACAGGAATGGAATTGAAATAAATTTCGCCAACGCTAGGCACGCAAGGATCGCCGCTACCCATCGCCGCTGCGTTCGACCAGGTCTTTTGGATGGAATTGCCGATGCTCGAGGGTGTGTAGACTGAGTCCGTAAATCCCTCACACAGGTCGGCAAGCTCCGTGCCGAAAAGCGCGGGCCAAATCGCGAAATCGCCGCTCACCCCGTTATTCCCATCACCGTCCGGATCCGTAGCCGCCTCGAGCGTTTCGTGGGAGATCGTCGTCGTCGCGTTGTCCGCGCTGTCACCAGCGCAATGCGCGATCACGCTGTATGCGATTTTCAAGCCGGAGCCCGCGTCGTGATAGGAGCTATGGTACCCGTTAAAGACTACGCAGCTTTTACTGCTGCCGTCTGCAGCCGTGATCGTGGTGGCTTGGGGAAAGTAGATTGTATAGATGGTGCTGCTGCTAGGCACGCCCAGGGGCTGGCCGCCCAAGTTCAGCTGGGTGCTCAGCAAGGTCTGCACTTGGCTATCCGTCAGAGCCGCCCCCGGCGCGCCGGCTAGCGAAACCGGCGTAGCCGCGGCGGTGGCTCCTACTCCATACTCGCTCGACATCGCCGTCCACTCCGCACTCGACACGAATTTCCCCACGAAAGTATTCAGAGTGGCCGCGAAGCCGTCACCTGCGAAAGTGATCATCATCACAGTAGGACTAGTCAGTATGCGACCCGCGGATTTCCACATCTGCGGCAGCGCGGGATGGGCCGCGGAGGTGAAAATAGCTGGTACGGGAATCGGCGTGAAATTCTTCCCGCTCGACTGGAAAGGGCCCCCTACTTTTTCACAGCCCGTCACCATAACCGAAACAGTACAAAGCAAGGATAGAGGGAAGCGGAATCTCCCGCCGAGCAGACGGCCTCCTCTGTTTTTAATCGTAGTGATCACCCACTCGTTTCGGAGAGCTTTATATATTTATTTAAAAGATATTCTTTAATGATGTGTATTTTACATACGTTACGTCGTAACGGGTAAGCCTAAGTAGAAACGTTGAGTGCCCTCGTACTTGGAGCAACTCCTATGATCACTCTCCGGGAGCGGAGAGGGGGCCGTCACTCGGGTCATTTTCAGGTGGTGCCTCCTCCACCGAAAGCGGAATAGGAAGTGCCTTCGGGCACGTCTTCGAGAGAAGGCGGCTCACGTCCGACATGCTGCCCGCCTCCTCTATCAAGCGATTAAACAGGAGGTTGAAATTGCCTTTTTGGATCGTAGCCAACATTTCGGGCTTGAGGCTGACTGAATCGTCCAGTGCCAGGCGGCTCTCGAGCTGGCTTAGGAGGTCAGCAATGGCCGCTGTCGCGGGAGCAGTGGCCGCGCCGGGGCACTGGTGAACTTGCTCGATCCACTTCTGGGTGAGCATCCGCGCCACTTGGTTCTCCGATTCGCACTCACTGGCGTGGCGCCAACGCACAGAACTCCCGCCCGGTTTGACGGAAAGAACCTGCGGCTGGAGATTCCAGGAGCGGGATATAAGAGACACCATGTCGGCAGAGGTGGCGGCTCGAATCGCGCCCCCCTTGGCGAGCAGGCGAAGTGCAACGACTCTCATCAGATCCTCACCCTCGCAGCTCGCTCCGAGATTACAGGAGGTGAAGAAGATGGAAGCATCAGGCGCCATCACGCAGTCGAGACCATCGAAAGCTCTCGCCGCCGAGATGGAACTGAGCATGCCGTTGCCGAGATCCATACGGCCGGGCCAGCCATGCCCCGTGAAATGCAGGCCCTTTACCCTTTCGCATCGAGCGGCAAGAGCGAGCAAGCTCTCGCGGATTTCTCCGGGAGTGGCGACGACGAGGTTCTCGGTCTTAAGCATTCCGATCCCGCCCTCCAGCGGGCCGAACTCACGGCGCAGGCGGGAATCGACTTGAAAATTGCCCAACTTTGCGCCCGAGCGGGCCAGGAAGCTTGTCATAGCGTCCGCGCTGGTCACATGCAGCAACACGTTCTTAGTGCCTCCCGGGCATGGGGGGCAAAGCGGCTGCTCGCCAGCCAGCGCTCCTGCGCAAAGGGCCCAGGTTCCCATTGTTAACATTGCCAGCCGCATTCCTCCCGTATCGGCGGAATACAGCATATAAATGAATACCGGTACCGTGGGCTTCCTACCAATTCAAATCAATACCTGAACAAATCGAAAGCGATTCCGACGAGTTCCTCGTCACGCGAAGGTTTTAGAACCGATTCAATGTTTGAAATTGCCTGGAGCATCAGTTCTCGAATACGGAAATAGTCGGCCTGCGAAATACTGATGGCGCCCGAGTATCGGAGATCCATTTCTGTTTTTCGATGTAAAGATCTCATGGCCTCGTTGCGCCAGTTGCGATGATGTTGATCGATGAACGGCGATTCGACTCCAAGGTGAATTCTCTGCGCGGTCGCGACCAGTTGCCCTTTCTCCCGCTTCAGAAAACCCTGCTCCGTCATCCAAAGAACGGCTTTTCTGATGTCGCCTTCAGAAAGATGTAATTTTTCGGCGATCTTTGTTTCACTCCGGTATTCGGGAATCTGAACGACAGTGAAGATCGCAATGTAAAGCCATTCACTGAAAAATCTCATTTGTTTGGCGAAATCAACCTGCTGATCGGCTGCAACCCGTGATTTAACCTCGGTTCGCTTATGCAGAACGCGCCGCATTTGATCCTGATAGTAGAATCGAAGCTTTTGACTGCCAGCTTTTTCAAAATGAAAAAGAATGAGAAAAAATTCCACTTCCTCTGGAGACAATTTGAGAAAATCGCCGATGCCAAAAGCCATATCCTCATTGAGATGCGCCTTAGAAGATAGAACCAAGGAAAGGAAGCTAGGTTGGCAACCGATATGTTTACCGAGTCTGGCTCTTCGGCCGCGCTCCAAGCCCGAAGCGGGGAAGTTTGATTTGAGAAAGTCCCGATAAGATTTGAACGAAAAGACGTCTTTTGCGGCCATCTCAATAGTTTAATTAACTTAAACTATTAATGAACTTATTTAAAACTTTTACCTATTCATGGGGACTAAAGCGCCCTATATTCCCCGGCAATGACGCACCATGTTGGTGCTGGCACGATAATTGAACTAATGTAATTAAATCAAGGAGTCATGTATATGACGCACTTAAAATTCAAGAAGATTGCAGCCCTTTGTCTGGCTGCAGTGTCGCAGCTTTCGTCACCTGTCGCGATGGCAGCCGCAGGCGGGGGCGGAACGGGCGGCGGAGATCTATACGTCGTAGATTTTGTCACGACTGCGACCCAAACGATTTATCCATGGCTTAAGGCGCATGGCAATTCCCTAAAGCCCAAGGTCAATGCTACTGATTTTTTGATGGCCATGGATCCAAGGGGCATCGTTTCCGCAAGCCATGTATTTGAGAGCTGCGATGGTAGCCGTACCGGACGCGAAGTGGACGCCTGCTATAACGCAGACAAAGATCAAATTACGCTAAGCCGCACTCGCTATCCGATTAACTCCGACTCGCCTGATAAATTGAAACTGATTGCCCATGAAGTATTTCGGAAAATGAGAATAGAGGGCGACCAATATGAAATCGTTCGCCAGATTTCGATCTTCAATAACCCGACTCCACCGCACACAACACCTGCAAAGCAATGGCGCTGTGAACTCTTTGTTCCGAGTATTATTCCAGGTAACAAACGCTTTTGGGGGGTTAGCTCTTCGAAAGACGAGGCGATATCCCAAGCGACCTTTTCATGTGCAAGCTACTTTAGCCTTCTCTATTGTAAAAGTCAGACTGAAATTAACAACGGCGCTTATCTCACCTGCCTTTAAATAATTGAATTCTATTTTCCGCGACGGGCCTGAGGGCGAAAGCTCCGGCCCTATACTCTGCACTCGTGTGTATTACATGCGTGCGCCGCCTCATTGTGCCTGTGGAGCATGTTGAGGAGTGAACTTAACCCCACAAGGAGTTTCTTATGAAAATCTGTATTGCAATAATCTCGTGTTTTTTTATTTTCGGAACCACTACTTCAATGGCCGCCCAAAAGATCCAACTGGTGAATGGAACGTATTCGGTGGATGGGTTTCCCGTGCAGCAAGCACACGCCTTGGTTGCTTTCACGAACTCGGGCATTGCCGTAACCACTTACACCGCAGGCTGGGTTTATGATGACTATGGCTATGGCTTCTGGGTGTCCAATCCGCCTTCCAGCGATTTTTTCACCGCCTCAGCCGGAGATTCAAATTCGTACGTTGGCTCAGAATTTACCCTTCGGGTTATTAGCAAGACAAAGTACGTGTCGACGTATCGTGCAAATGGACTTACGAGGGTCAATTCTCTTTATTATTAGAAAACCGGCGACGAAACCGCAGTTCAAATCACCAAAGTTTGACCCGCTTAGTTCGCTCTGGCGGCGTTGCCAACCGTCTCGGGGTCCACTGCAGTCTCCGGCGCCGGATTGTGTACGAGAGAAGTATGAGGTTTGAGCCCTGCGCGTGCGGCAGCGGTCGCCCAACCGCCACATTCCGAAGCGTCCGCTTCATCCGTCTCCGACACCGAATAGGCGGCTTGACCCGCGAGGGTCGCGATCGTTTTGCCGTCGGCAGCCACCAGAGAGCCGCTGAAGCTCTTCTCCACTTTTAGATAAGTCACGATCACGTCTTTCTTGTCCTCGTAGGTAAAGTAACCCATGCCGCAGCCAGACATGTGCTTGGACATGACCGAGGAGTGGGATCCGCAGTCGTAGGTATATTTCTCGTAAGAGCAATCTTCGCGCCGCATCTCCTGCCAGGTTTCGATATTGCGTTCGGATTGGTCGCCACGCAGTCCGACGCCCTGACCCGTATCGCTGGCGGGAACCGAAAGAGCAAACGCCTTTCCGGCCGCAGGATTCGTGTAGTATTTCTTGGGAACTTTGAAGTCGATGGCATTTCCGTCCGACGTCAACAGGCGAAACGAGGAATTGTAAATCAAGCCTCGCCCTTCCGTGGAGATCGTCGCCTGGCCGCCTTTCAGCGTCACCCTCGGGTGAGACAAAAAAGAAGACGCCGTGAGCGTGATGTCATGGTCGCCGGAAAGGGTGAGGCTGACCGGAAGGTCGTCGGCGTGGGCGGCAGCGCTGGCGAAGGTGGTGAGGACGCAGGAGAAAAGGAAGAATTTCATATTCATCAGCTTCAGGTTGCATAACGCATGCCCGCCGCAAGAAGCTGAAATCAGGCTCCCCAAGGCATCTCCAAAATGAGACAGGACCGTCGACCCATTGGACACCTGGACAAAGAGATTCACTAGCCGTTTTTTTAGTTTTGGCATTAGAATTCTGTGATTACAAACTCACATCCTGAAAGAGAACCAGGCTAATGCACATCGGCGTGATATCAGACAGCTGGCTCGAATCGTTTGCGCTCAAGGCGAACATGGTTGCCGATCCGCTTTTGAAAACGCAGATGGCTTTCATCATGGCTCGCTCCATCATGGTCGCGGTGGAGATCGGAATTTTCGAGTCTCTTGTGGAGACGGAGCGAACTGCCGAAGAAATTGCCCGGACTTGCAAAGCACAACCCCGCCCCACCCGCTCGCTTCTCCACGCCATGGTTTCCTGTGAGTATCTCCACTTCAGTCCCAAGACGGAACTTTTCTCGCTCACGCCAAGCGCCAGAAAGTGGCTTACTCGTTCGAGCCCTCATTCCTTTTGCGACAAGATGTTGCTGCAGAACCTGGAGTGGGAATTCATGAATGGGCTTTCTCTGTACGTAAAAGAGGGAAAATCCGTGGATTTGCATCTTTCGGGAAAACCAGAATTGTGGAAAGCCTACCAGAGAGGGATGGCAGACATTGGAAAGCTGGCGCTCCCTGAAATCGTTCGCAGGGCTCCCATTCCGAAGGATGCTCGTACGATGCTGGACATCGGCGGTTCGGGTGGAACCTATTCCGCGGCCTTTGTGAAAAGCCGCGCCCGATTGAGCTCGGTGATCTTGGACCTTCCGGAAGCGGTGGAACATGCGAAGCTACTCGTCGAAGCTCATGGCCTGCCGCGGGATCGGCTGGAGATCCAGGCCGGCAACGCTCTCGAGGATGACTTGGGCACGGATCGTTATGATTTTGTTTTCATGGGCAATGTTGCCCATCATTTGAGCGAGAGCCAAAACAGAGCGTTGGCCTTGAAGGTCAAAAATGCTCTGCGATGCGGCGGGGTATACTGCGTACTCGAGCCCAAGCGAACGGATAAGCCCTCGAAGAAGACTCAGCTTGGCGCCTTGTGCGACTTATATTTCGGTTTGACGAGCCAATCGGGAACCTGGTCGGTGGCGGAAATCGCCTCCTGGCTGGATGAGGCGGGATTGAAAACTGGTAAGCCGGTTTTACTCCGCACCGCTCCGGGAGCGGCCTTGGTCTATGGGCAGAAGACGGTGCCCCTTGCTTAAGGATTTCCTGAAAAGCATTCGCAGTTTGCCTTTCGTGGAATTCGCACGGCCGCACACTGTTGTAGGCACTACCCTGGCCGTTTGGGTGCTCTATGCTATGGCTGCCGCTGAAGCCCATACGCAGAGCCTCAAGACCGTCCTGATGGTTTATATCGCGAGTCTTGCGGTCAATATATATATTGTCGGCTTGAACCAGCTCACGGATGTGGAGATTGACAAGATAAATAAGCCTTATTTGCCGCTGGCCGCAGGCACAATGTCCCGCACAACGGCGCTGGCGATCGTGATCGGCGCGGGTTTGCTGGCGCTTCTCCTCGCCGCTTTGCAAGGGCGATACCTCTTCGGCACGATCGGTATCGTTTTTGCGCTCGGGAGCATGTACTCGCTGCCGCCGTTCCGGTTCAAGCGTTCACCGTTCCTCGCCGCGGCCGCCATTACCTTTGCGCGAGCCATTGTCGGCAATGCGGGCGTCTACCTCACCTATACCGACTCGCTCTCCGGCAAGGCAAACCTGCCTCCGCATGTAATACTTTTCATGGGGTTCATGTTTGGTTTCGTTGTTGTGATTGCTCTGATGAAAGACATTCCCGATCTGGATGGAGATCGCAAACACCAGATTTCCACGCTCGTGAGCCGCCTTGGCGCGGCTAAAACTCTCGCCTTGTGCCATGCACTCCTCACCTGCTGCTATGTCGTTACGATTGCCGTGGCTCTCGCGGCATCCGGTCTTGCGGTAAATCGCATCGTGCTGGTGGCTGCTCATGGGATTGCTGTGGCCGTTCTTTGGGCAAAGGCTGTGCGTGTGGACGCCGCCGACAAAGACGCTATCTACCGCCACTATATGTTCATCTGGAAGCTCTTCTACCTGGAGTTCGCTGTCTTTGCGGCTGCCTGCTTAACTAGCTCTTAGGGCGCGTTGAAAAATTAAGCACCTGCCAAAGGAGACCGGGGGTGACGAGAGACCGAGGGGGGCTGGCCATTTGCATCACTTTCACCAGGCGGGCTGCGATTTCCGCTTCTTGGGTGGCGAGCGCGAATACTTTCTCCGTATAGCGCTGCGTGAGGCCGGAGAACCAGGGCCTCTGACCGCGTGTGGTTGGATGGCGGAAATCCTCGAGCGCAGCAAGTTGCCAAGGAAACGAAATCACCTCGTTCAGCCGCGACGGAAACACCTCGCATACCTGAACCACGGTGCGATTTTCGAGGAGCGAAGCGAGCGACTGCACGCAAAGTGCCGCCACGGTGATACCCTGCGCGTAGACGGGATTCAGCGCGCAGGCCGCATCTCCCAGACAGAGAAATCCCTGCGGGCGCCTTTTCGTACGCTCGAAGTGCCGGCGCCGGCTGACCGTAGAGTGGCTTTTGTGGATGGGAGAAACCGCGGTTGCGCCGCGCAGGGCATCGGCGATCACGCCACAATCATTCACAGAAGCAGCGAAACGGAGAAATTCGCTCTCCTCGCCGGACGGGTGGTCGCCGGCGTAGCCCATGAGCGTGATCAGGTGGTGTCCGTTGCCTTGGGGGAATATTCCTGCAACTCGCCGTGTGCCACGCAGGAATAACGCTTGCCAGCCATGCGGAAACGATGCGACTCCGGCATAGAGCCTACTCGCATAGCCTACATGAGCGTCGACGATCGTCTCCGGGGTCGGCCCGGCGCCGATTTCTTCGAGCCAGCGTGGCGCGCGCGACCCGCGGCCCGAAGCGTCGACCACAAGGTCGGCATCGAGCAAGCTGCGCTCTGCGCCAGCGGCATTGGAGATTTTCACGCCCTGCACTCGCCTGCCGTCCGGAGTGGCGATTAATCCTCTAACGTCGGTTTCTTCCACGAACTCCACCTGGGGTATCGCGCGCACGCGGCGCCGGAGCAGCGACTCGAGCAGATCCCGCGGCGGCGCGCAGAGCCAGACCGCATCCGAAAACGGCTTCTGCCAGCCGCACGGATAGAGCCAGCCGACTTCGCGTCCGGCGTGCAATAAGGAGATTCCGGCCACCGCCAGCTCAGTATCCAAATCCGGAAAAAGGCCGCACAGAATCTCGCGGCCGCGGCCAAGCAGGCCATGAGCATGCCTTGCCTGAGGAACGCCACGGCGAGGAGCCTCCTCAAGGGGAAGTCGATCCCGGTCAAGGATCGTCACTCGCTCAAAGTGATCGCTCAGCACGCGCGCGGCGAGCAGCCCGGCAATGCTGCCGCCCACGACGATCGCGTGCCGGCGCGGATCGACCATGGTCACACTGATCTCACGGCGGCAATGAGTGCCTCGAGCAGGGGGTTGGCTCCGCCGGAGACCGCCGCGAGTTCCTTCAGCGCCCGCTCAGTGAGCTCATGGACCCTCGCCAGACCGTCGACGGCAACATCTGTGTAAGCGGGACGCTCAGACGGTTCTCCTTCGTCACGGATATCATCGGCTATCTGATAGGCAAGGCCGAGGAGGTTGCCGGCGGAGCGGCAACGATCAACCTCCCCCGCTTTTCCGCCCGCGATCACAATAGGAATCACCGTTGCCAGCGCAAAGATACTCCCTGTTTTCTCACCATGCGTGAGCTCGACGTCGGCCAAGTTGCGGGAATGCGCCGGCGAGAGATCACTGGCCTGGCCCGACACTAGGCCCCGCACCGAGCTAGTGGCAGCGGCGAACTCCGTCACCAGCCGTGCGGCGCGATCTCCGCCCAGAGACTGATGAAGAACCGCGAGATGCCCAAAGGCACTCGTGATGAGAGCGCATCCGGCAAGAATGGCATTGGCTTCGCCGAAGGCCCGATGGCAGGAGGGACGCGCGCGCCGAAAATCATCGTTATCCATGGCAGGCAGGTCGTCGAAGATCAGGGAGCTCGCATGGATCAGCTCCACGCAAGCGGCTGCCGGCAGGAGGTCGCCGCGATCGACTCCGAGCGCTTCTCCGAACGTGAGCGCCAGCAAAGGGCGCAATCTCTTGCCGCCGCCGAGCACGGCATAGCGCATGGCTTGGTGAACGCTCTCTGGGGCCAAATTTGCGTCTGGCAAATTGGCCTCGAGCCAGGCATCGACTTGCGCCTTAAGCGCTTGCAGCGTGGTTGATTCACTTGCTGCCGGCATGGCCTTTTTTCTCCATCTTTCAATTAGCTTCACTGGGACCAAGGGGCGCGAACTGCGCCCTATAGTATAGCACAAATTAGTAAGCGCCCAAATATACGTTTACCTGTAAGAAATACGAAAGACGCGCGCTCCGGATCCTGCGGGCGGCAATTTATCTAAATAACCTCGTCGAGGAGTGATGGAACACTAACAGGAGTAGCCAATAAGGCATTGTATGGAATTTAATTGTCTTAGCATTTCCACGGAGTCGTCAAAGGCAGTAGAAAACAATTCACTCCAAGCGTCTTTGTGTGTACCAGCTGTGTCCGACACGCGCTGTAGATCTTCCTTCAGAAGAAACGTCCAGTTCTCACCGGCGCTGAGTTCCTGAATAAGTTTTAATCTCTGCAGCAGCGCCTTGGCTTTAAGCGACCAGACAGTGCGCGCGTCCATCTTGGCTAATAACTCGCCGAGTTTCGCACCCGCTGCATGAATTCTTAAAACGCGTTCCCCTAGATTTCCGTTCGTACCGCCATCCACCAACATGGGCACTGAAATCGTGGGATCCTGGAGAAGCTGAAAGAATACTTCCGTGCTTCCAAAAAAAACTTTTTTCATTTCCTTGTCTGGGCTCCCTCGTCGCAAGACATATGGAATAAGTACTTCCGAGCGCGTAAGCGTTAGGCGGGTGAAATCGTCGTAAAGACTTTGCCGAGCTGGCAAATGCCATTTCGTAAGAAAAGCCGAGGATGGGGCAGAATTCACATGGAGCACCACAGAACCCTCGGGGGTGGGTTGACCACCGATCCCCGCGCCATCTTCTCCCCCAGCCCTGAACAATGCCGTTGCCAACCGAAAAGGGGCAAAAGATGTGGCACTAAAAGATAACCCGGAAGTTTCTATCGTTATTTGCCTTGCCATTTGGGATAGCGGATTGCGCACAAAGCTCGCATCAAATGCTGGCCCTTCCCGAAAAACTTTTTTCAACCAAGATTCCAGAAAATCAACGGGAATGGCCAAAAGGTTATTGTAGTTCCTGCCATCGTCTTGCTCGGGAGATTCTACCCGAGTATCTCCTCCCTCGGTTAGGTGCAGAATTTGATGGGATAGAAGGCCAATTAGCTTACCAGACCTCCGATCAAATACTGGTCCGCCGCTCATACCAAATTCACCGTGCCCCCCAACGATTTCAATCACACTGGAAATCAAGGGCAGTAAATGCCGCTCGCTGCGAAGGCGTAGTACGGAACCACGTGCATCGTTGTACAAGGCTGAAGAGCGGTAAGGATAACCTGCCACCGAAATGGGAGTTCCGTCCTCCACCGCACCTAAATTAGTTCCACTTATACTGGAGAGATCGGGAAGAACTTGGGCATTGTTTCCTTCTAGCCTCAAAAGGCCCAATCCTGAACCCCAGTCTACCGCCACTATCTCCGCACCGTTACGCGCGCCACTTTCCCACTGTACGGTATGGCAATAGTTTCCAGAGACTCCCCGTTCGTGAACCAGAACATGCTCAGAGGTCAAAACATACGCGACCCCTAAATAGGAAAAAGCGTAGCCAGAGCCCCGGAATCCGGGATCTTCTCCACATTGACCGGAGAGCGTTTTCACGATCGGGCTTGGCTCTCCCGCCATCGAGTCCGAGCCAGAAACCAAGAATAGGATGGCTAAAAAAAATCGGGTGACCTTACTCATGAAAACACTCCCTCTCTACAATTCGGACTCACTATTTTATAAGTGGTATTTCGCCATTGCGGATAAAATTCGCGTGGTGGCGGAAGCGC
>Ga0207138_1065_pt1 | contig 18388 bp, 20 predicted proteins | sample Alteio_BWMinHeat_6_FD_153589 | JGI IMG/M metagenome (GOLD analysis project Ga0207138, IMG submission 153589) | Enriched cells from forest soil in Barre Woods Harvard Forest LTER site, Petersham, Massachusetts, United States -... | ecosystem: Environmental > Terrestrial > Soil > Temperate forest >...
TTCTTGTTCATCCGCGGGCAACGTTTTTATAATTTCCAAGATACGCTGGAGTTCGACATGTGGCAGGATACGCTCCATCGGGTCAACGATATCCAGGCCGGCATCCTGCATCGCTTCAAGAGATTGATTGGGTTTCTTTTGGCGGTAGGTGTCTATTAGTAAATTACGCGCGATGCGCCAAAACCACGAATTGAAACTCCCCTGCGTACCCTTGAATTGGCCAATGTGTTGAAGTAACCGCGCGAAGCATTCCTGGGTCAAATCCTGAGCGGTTTCTTTTTGACTCGTCCGCGCGTAAAAATAGCGGTACATCGCAGGGGCAAAATGATTAAAAATCTCTTCCCCCGCCCGTTGGTCGCCTGTTTTTAAACGTTCGGCGAGTTTATTGATATCGGCCTGCTCTTTCATAGAGTATATACGGTTGATTAAGATTTATATATCATGCTTGAAAAATATTCATTTGGCAACCCTGTAATAAAAGTCCCTTCTCGACGTATGTAAACAGAGTAAAGGTCGAGTAAAGAGTACAAAACCATAACATATAAAACCATGATGAAATTAAATATCCGCAGTTCGTTTGTTGGTATCTCGATGCTCGCTATCGCCGTTCTGCCAGCCGTAAGTTTGGCCAACGAAAACAGCGCAGACGTGAATGCATCTGTGCACGCCAATGGAGGATTACAGCTTGGCGAATTAGCAAAAAATGTCGGGCACTTCGCGGCGCGTGCTTTTGAAGGTACCGTCGCTTCGGTAAACGGTAACGGCGCGTTCACTGTAACCACCGGCAATAGTGCGGCCAATGTAGTACAGACCAATGCGTCCACCAGCTTCAAAATGCGAGGCAATGAAAACGCATCGGTAGCTGATGTCATTCAAGGAATTAAGATTGCGGTTAAAGGCATGTGGGACAGCACTCATAGTGTCTTTACCGCGACCAAGGTAGCCATCGTGACGAAGATTAACCCGGTCAAAGACTGGATGGCCAACTTGATGACACAGCATGTCTTAAACGGCAAAGTTACCGCCGTCAGCGGTAGCACGATAACCGTCCAAGGAAATAACGGTACCGTCTACACCGTACAGACGGCTTCAGCCAAAGTTTACGCTCGAGGATTCGCTTTGGTCAGCGTCGGTGATGTGAAAGTCGGCGACAGGGTCGAAGTTCTCGGTACGATCAGTGCCACGTCCGCCACGGCAGAGATTATCAGTGATACTTCTCTCTCGAAATAAAACCTCGAAATGAGAAATCAAATACCGCGGCTTGGAGCCGCGGTATTTGATTTCTGCTGGATTTATTATCAAAAATTAGATATAGTTTAGAGATAATGGGGGCTATGGTGAAGCGGTTATCACAGCGCTCTGTGGCAGCGCGGTCACGGGTTCGATTCCCGTTAGCCCCCCCCCCCCATGAAAACAAATACCGCACCGTGTCCACGGTGCGGTATTTGCATCGTGCGCGGTGCGATGAGTTAGGTGGGTTAGCGAGCGGTAAATTTGGCCGGGCGGGTTGTCCGGTCGAGAACTTGGGTCTCCAGCCTGAAATGCGTGACGGCGAGGTAGCGAATCGCCGCCATCTTCTCTAATGCAGTGAGCTGGAGATAAATTCTTTCGTACATCTCCATCGCCTGCCAGTAGTTCCTGCTTCCGAAACGATCCTTTATCTGCTGGTCAAGCTCGTCACCCGAATGCTGGAAAGCATTGCGGATGACCTCGATGTGAAATTTCGTGTCCTTCCCCATCCGGTCCAGGTCAATATCTTCGATGGATACGAACATTTTTCCTCCTGAAAGTTTGGTTTGTCGGGCCAAGAGCTTCCTATACTATAATACAAACACAAAAACTCGTCAAACGTGCCGTTTGAATCACTGACTACTGGAGGATGCCGTTTACTTTGCCATCAATAGAGATGACGACGGTATTGAGCCCGAGAAATTGTTTGAGGGTGTTGGTTATCTCGGCCCGGATGGATTGTGCTTTGCAAGAACTGGCTACGCCCGCACTCAGCGTGGAATTAAAATCCACATACGCAGTATCGCCGGTCATGTGAAATGAATTGATTTGCGCACCGACTGGTATTTGGGTCGTGGCTCCTAAGCCTACCTCTGGTACGCCAGGGCCTTTTAATAATTCCATCAAACTCAAAAGTACATACTGCGGAGATTTAATGACTTGGCGCGCAAAAAGCGTAGTGGTTGTGCAATCATTACCGGTAATAAAAGCGACATAGACACTACTCGTGTCGGTTGTTTTAAGAGTTACTTTGGCCGAAGCATACGCGCTGTACGTGCCATCACCTTTTGGTGAGAGCGCGAACGCTTCAACTTTTAGATTCGGCGTAGCATTGGCGGGTATCGGCAGATAAACTTTATAGTTGCTGAGCAGACCGATATCTTTGGCATCGGTCATTACCATTGCGTGGTAAATGACTTTGCCTGCCGAATCTCTCAGTTGGACGGTAAATTGATTTTCAAACACCCGGGCACTGCCGGTCACAAGGATAGGCGAATCAACTGAAGCATTAACTGTCGGTGAAGTAATGGTAATGACCGGCTGTGCAGTCGTCGGTGACGGAGTCGGACTTGCTGATACTGCTATCGTCGGACTCGGCGTTACGACGGGGGCATTAGCAGAGCGTCCCATCAGCCACCACGCCCCGACAATAACCATCATAATTGCTATTAAAGATAGGAGTAATTTCTTCATAGGCATAGTATATCCTACTGAAAATAATTGTAAATACTACTATTTTAAGGTAAAGTTAATTGAAGTTTGTCCTTGTAGCTCAACGGATAGAGCAGGGCTCTTCTAAGGCCTTGATGGGGGTTCGATTCCCTCCGAGGACACCAGAAATGATTCGGGCCGGAGTATGCCGGTAGTACGCTTGATTTGGGATCAAGTAGACTGGGTTCGATTCCCAGCGGCCCGACAGTAATAGTTGCGGGATTCGTATATCGGTAATACATGAGTTTTCCAAACTCAAGAGACGGGTTCGATTCCCGTATCCCGCTCACGTTATTTTACTATTTTAATAATTGACTTCTATGCTATTTTGTTGTATCTATATGTCAGGAGAAACCCATGAGTCTGCTGTCAGATAAGACCTGTAAGCCGTGTACTAAGGTGACCCTGCCACTAACAATTGCCGAAACGACAGAGTTGTCCTGGCAATTGCGGCCACGGGGATGGCGTATCGTCGAAGAACCCCAGCATCACCTCATCAAAAACTGGGACTGCCTGGATTTTGAAAAACTGTGCAAGTTCGTAATGACGTTCTGCGAGCTTGCGACACAGGAAAATCATCATCCGGATTTCAAATTCGGATATGACTACCTTGAGCTCACCCTCTACACGCACGCCATCAACGGGCTCAGCGAGAACGACTTCATCCTCGCCGCCAAAATCGACAACATTGATCGATGGCAAACGTAGCCTCGGCAAAGGAACCCGTGCAGAAATGCACGAACCTCTGCGCGGGGCTCTTTTGTTGGAATGTTGGAAGATTCATAAAACCGGCCAGAGGCCGATTTTATGTGAAATACTGGATCCAATACTTCAATCTTACTTACTGCCGAGGATAGCTTCTTTGAGCAATTTGCCGGCGGTGAAACGAGGCTTTTTGGAGGCCTTGATCTGGATGGTTTCTCCCGTGCGCGGATTGCGTCCTTCGCGGGCTTTGCGATCTGCTACTTTGAAGATACCGAAACCAGTGATGTTTACCTTATCACCCTTGCGCATGGCTTTGGTGACTTCTTCGGTAAAACCATCAATCCACTCAACAGACTGCTTCTTGGAAACGTTGAAGCGTTCGGCCAAGATTTGCGCTAACTGTGTCTTTTTAACTGTATTTGGCATTTTGATTAGGTTTTTGTTGGTTAATTTGGATAGCTCATCGACCTTTTTACCAATTCTCTAGGTTTTCCGCAATTTTTGCAATAGGGCTGTTGATAATGCAGGCTTTCCGCCAGTTTGACAAAATCTCCAGAATTCTATATAATGTATTTACGTACCTTAACTTTTTGGCCGCAAAGGAGGCCCCTTGCATACCCTGCCCTGTAGAACAGAAATGGAGGAGAAATTCCGCAGGATTACTTCTGCTGAATTCATCGCCGGAAACAAACGTTTTTACGATGTGCTTCTCCATCATGCCGGCATGAACATCGTCAACGAAAGAGACCTCGTCATGGCACTCATGCGTGCCATAGAAGCCGGAAAGCCTGGCGAATTCAGCATCGCAGATCACCTCGATGCTATCGCCGGAGAAGACGGCAAGGAAATTGCCACGGCCGCCAAAGCTATCTTCAAGAGAATCATCCTCCGACGAGCAGCTACTAGTAGTACTACACACTGACTCCGCCCGCGTCCGCGTCGCCATTAAAAAGGCCCGCGCAGCGCGGGCCTTTTTAATTTCTTTTTGTTTACTCTATCTGGCGTATTCCAGAGCGCGGGTTTCGCGGATGACGTTGACTTTGATTTCGCCCGGGTATTTCATTTCTTCTTCTATTTTGCGGGCGATGTCTTTGGCGAGTTTGATAGCTCCCAGGTCGTCCACGCGGGTCGGCGTGACGAATACGCGCAACTCACGGCCGGCTTGGATGGCGTATGATTTCTCGACACCATCGAAGGCGTTAGAGATGCGCTCCAAATCGCCCAGGCGCTTTAAATATATCTCGACGGTGTCGCGTCGCGCGCCCGGGCGCGCGCCGGAGATGGCGTCTGCCGCCTGCACGATGCGCGCTTCCAGTATCGCATACGGATACTCGTCATGATGCGCCTCCATGGCTTGGATGACTTTCGGGTCCATGTTGAATTTTTGCAATAACTTGCGGCCAATCTCGACATGCGTCCCCTGCACTTCATGGTCTATGGCTTTGCCCAGGTCATGGAAAAGCGCACCTTTCTTGGCAATCATGACATCCGCGCCGAGTTCAGAGGCAAGCATGCCCGCGATGTGGGTCATTTCAACCGAGTGCATAAGGACGTTCTGGCCATAGCTGGTGCGGTACGCCAAGCGGCCAAGCAAGTAGGTGAGCTTCGGGTCCACGCCGCCAATGCCGGTTTCAAACAATGCGGCCTCGCCCGCTTCGCGGATTTTGTCGTTGATTTCGTTTTGCGCCTTCTCTACCATTTCTTCAATCTTGCCCGGATGGATACGCCCGTCGGCGATGAGCTTATCAATAGCCAATTTAGCAATCTGACGGCGGACCGGGTCGTAGCCCGATACAATCAATGCTTCAGGCGTATCGTCGATGATGATATCAACGCCGGTCAGACGCTCAATGGCTTTGATGTTGCGGCCTTCTTTGCCGATGATTTTACCTTTGACTTCGTCGGACGGGAGATTCACGACGGTGGTCATCGTGTCGGCGATGTGTGAGCCGGCGTACCGTTGGACAGCGAGCGTGACAATGTCGCGAGCCTTTTTATCTATCTCGTCTTTGTTTTCAATCTCGAGCTTGCGAATTAATTTGTAGAGGTCGTCCTTTGAGTCTTCCTCTATCTTATTAATGAGCTCGGCTTTGGCTACGCCACGATCCAGACCGGCCACGCGTTCAAGCTCAGTGATTTGCTTGGCGCGGGTCTCCTCAACCTGTTGCTTTAGGACGCTGACTTCCTGGGCCTTGGTTTTGAGGGTTTCCTTCTCCGTACCGAGCTCGCGGCCTTTTTGCTCAAGCTCGACTTCTTTTTTCGTCAAAAGATTTTCGATACGTGAAAGCTGGGCCATACGGTCCTGTTCGGTCTTTTTTGATTCTTCTAAAACTTTTAGAGACTTGTCGTTGGCCTCGAGGATGATTTCCTGCGCCTTCGACTTGGCATCGGCGACGAGACTTTGAGCTTTAGACTCGGCTTGGCTGGCCTGAAGAGCTGAATAAACCTGCCTGATGATGTATCCTGCCACTAAGCCAAAGATTAATGCTAATGCGGCCACTATGTGGGATGGGATGCCTAATATCATGGTTGTATAAGTTAAAAGCTGTCATTGGAACAACTATACAAAACAAAGACGCCCCGTGCAAGGCCACACGGGGCGTCTTGCAAAGGGCGTTAGGACTTCCCTCCACCTGTTGTTGAAAACAAGGGAGAGCCGGGCAGCCTCCTGTTTCCGGCGATGATTTCCAGGCGCTGCTTGTCCATGTAGGCATCCAGAACAGGGCGAGTCTTCTTCCACCAATCACTCGTCGCGAGATGATTGCGCTGCACCGCTTCTTCTACCGCTGCGGTGAGTCCAAAGACTGCCCCCAATGAATAGAACTCGCAGGCCAACAATTCGCCAACCAGCCTCTTCAGTGTATGGCCAGCCGAACAGAACTCAAATGTCTCGACGAGCGTCTTGTGGGGAACTCCCACGTCACACACGTCATTCACTTCACTCATTACGAACCTCCAAGTTGGAAAACTAGAACGAACGGTCGCGGCCTTCGTAGCCGTAGATATGTCTCGACGTGAGATTCGGCCGACCCAAGGGATGATACAAATCATCCTCGAGCAATGCTGGACCGGCGCTTTGTGTTTGCCCCGATCGACGCAGATGCTCGTCCGACGTGTCTTCCGGACCCGAGCCAGTGCCCGCTTGCGGTTCACGCTTCTGCCGAATCTTCTCGAGAACCGCCTTGCACATCGCACTGACATCGGATGGCCACCTAAGATAGTAGGGGTGATGAACTTTGTGCATCGCTTCGAGCCAAGCCTCCTCGAGCTTGTCCCGGCCAGCTTCTTCCAGAAGCACAGAGAGGATGAGCCGAGCAGCCCTCTCAAGAAGCATACGAGACTCCCAAAGAGTGGCCACCTGGAGGAGCCCACAGAGTTCCTCATTCACCCAAGTACCCTCTCTCTTTGCCATTGTTTCCCAGTACTCACCTCGCAAATCTTTATCTTTCGCGCTCATCACACACCTCAATTCAACTGCCCTAGGCAGGAAAGAAAACCAAAAGCGATTAAGCCTACAATGACAAAGAGTAAGACCACCAAAAATGAGATGGTCTGTTTTTCTGCGTCCACAGGCCACCTCCAAACTAAGTGCATATAGTACCACGATTATTGATTTGTAGCAAACGAGAGTTGGCGACGCACGCAAAAATGATATACTAGATGCAATGCGTCCCGTGGTACTCACAATTTTGGATGGCTGGGGATATTCGAGCCAGCAGGTGGGCAATGCCATCGCGACGGCGAGCACGCCGTCACTCAATGATATTGCCGCCAATTATCCGTCGATGCTTTTGCAAGCGTCAGGCTCGGCGGTGGGCATGAGCCATGGCGAAGCAGGCAACAGCGAAGTTGGCCACCTCACGCTCGGTGCCGGCCGCGTTATTTTTCAATATTTATCACGAATTAACAAAGCCATCGAGAACGGCGAGTTTTTTAATAACCAAACACTTCTAGACGCAGCGGCGCATGTTCAACAAAACAACTCCAGCCTCCACATCGTCGGTCTGCTCACCTCCGGCGCCGTCCATGCTTACTACGGCCACCTGCTCGCATTGATTAAATTCGCAAAAGACAACGACCTCGCCTATCGTCTACACCTCTTTACCGATGGCCGAGACTCTGGCCTCAAAGAAGGCGCTGATTTGTTAAAAAAGCTATCTGCAGATCTGGGTGATCTCTCCCTACTTGCGACCATCATCGGCCGCGACTTTGCTATGGATAGGAATAATAATTGGAAACTCACCGAAACAGCCTACAATCTGCTGGTCAACGCCACCGGAAACGCTTCGCAGGATATTTTTTCAACGCTGACGGATTACTATCATCAAAATACTACTGATGCCGACATCCCTGCGACGGTTATAAACGGTTCGCCCATCAAATCTGGTGACAGTGTCGTGTTCTTTAATTTCCGAGAGGATTCAATGCGCCAGTTGGCGCGGGTGTTTACCGAGCCGGGATTTAATATGTTCCTGCCAAAATTACCTGACAATCTCTATATCGCGGCGATGAGTAAATATACCGAGTCAAAAGATTTGCACGTCATCATTCCCCCGCCGGATGTTAAAAACTGCCTGGCGGAAGTTCTCGCACAGAACGGTAAAAAACATCTTCACATCGCCGAGACGGAAAAATACGCCCATGTCACGTTTTTCTTCAACGGCCTACACACTGCGCCCTTTGACGGTGAGACCGATGTTTTTATTGATTCACTTCAGAACCCTTTACAAAATCCAGAAATGAAAGCGGCGGACATCGCGACCAAAGTCTGCGCCGAGCTTGAGCGTGATTTTTATGATTTCATCGTTATCAATTTTGCCAATGGTGATATCCTCGCGCATCTTGGCTCGCTCGAAGCAACGATTAAGGGCGTCGAGGCCGTGGACGCGGCGGTCGGAGTTATCAAACAAAAAGTTTTAGAAAAAAAAGGCGTGATGGTCATCACCGCCGACCATGGCAACGCCGAGTCCATGATATACAAAGGCACGGGAGAAAAAGAAACGCGGCACGATGACAATCCGGTGCCGCTGTATCTGATCGCCGCGGAATACGCGCGGCCGCGCACCACCGAAGAAATCACTAACTCCATGAGCCAAACGAATGGCCTCCTCTCCGACGTCGCTCCGACGATACTGGAAATATTAAAAATAGAAGCGCCGGTCGAGATGACCGGCGCCAGCCTCCTACGTTCACTCAACCCGTAGCCTCGGTGGACGCTCCTCCAGGTGCCGAGCAAGACGCAGATAGTGCTTTTTGACGTAAGTGAGTAGTCTTGGCAACTTGCTCGTCGGTAAAACTTTCTTTGCCGAGACTAATCGCTGCGTCAAGTGATAGGAAATGACCAGACATTCTTTCTTGACCGGCTCCTTTTCTCTCTCTATTTTCTCCTGTAGCTGGGAAAGAAAACTCTCTACCGTCATCGAGTTTGGGGAAAATATGGCAGACAGTTCCTGCCCTAAGTGCCACAACTCGACAGCGAGAAGAGAATCGCTCCATTGGTTGGCCGCAGACACGACATTGTCGTCGTTCAACTTCGATGGACAGAATGTGTGGGAACTCACTTCATACCTCCGATACTGATACTAGAAAGAATGTATCACAGAATAATTCCGCCGCCAAGGAGTCTGCCGTGTTTATAAAACACGGCAGACTGCCCGGAGGTCACGGCGCGTTCGGGCTTGGCGAATTTTAATACGCCATTTTTGGAGAGTGTTGCTTTGGATGATTTGGTACGATAGCGAACTTTGGTGTCGAGTGTTATGGGGAACTTTGGCTTGATGAGCCAGTTAAACTCACCAACACGCGCCGTTAAAGAAGTAGTATCGCCATTATCGCCAACGTAGATAATATTCTTTTTGGTATCTTTAGCTACAACATAGTATGGCCCAGCGCCGTCTTTAATATTCAATCCGTGGCGCTGGCCAATGGTATAGTAGTAAACTCCGTCATGCGTGCCGATAAGTCGCCCATCAGTATGCAAAATTTTGCCCGGCTTAGGTTTGATGTATTTCGTTAGAAATTCTTTCATATCGAGCGGCCCGATAAAGCACACGCCCTGGCTATCTTTTTTAGCATGGTTGGGCAGGTTGAATTTCTTGGCGAGTTTGCGCACGGCGGGCTTGATGTAATCGCCAATAGGAAACAAACAATGCTTTAATTGCTCCGGAGTGAGCGTCCACAAAAAATAGCTCTGGTCTTTATTGTCATCTTTGGCCTGATACAATTTGCCATTTTGTAATTTCACATAATGACCTGTGGCGATGTAATCCGCGCCTTCTTTCAAAGCCTTTTTCAAAAATAATCCGAACTTTATTTCTTTGTTGCACATGACGTCCGGATTTGGTGTGCGTCCGGCGCGGTATTCACGAATCATATAATCCGTCACGGATTTTTTATACTCCGCCGAGAAATTCCATGTCTTTAATGGTATGCCGCAGGCCGCAGCCGAGCGTAGCGCGTCTTCCCTGTCTTGTTGCCATAAACACACCATGCCCTTTGGTTGCCACGGCTTCATAAACACACCCACAACCTCAAAACCCTGCTTCTTAAGCAGGGCCGCGGCCACTGACGAGTCCACTCCTCCCGACATGCCTACATAAACCAATCCCTTTTTCATAACGGACATATTCTACAACAAAAACTGCTTTATGACGAGTGTTCTTGCAGATAACGAAGCTTGACGAGGTAGCCGCGGGTTTCGGAGGCCAGGCCGCCTTTTTTACTGGTCAACGCGTCTATCCAATCCACGACACTACTAAGGATAGAGGCCGTCAGCGAACGCGTAGCACGATTGGGTGAGCCATTGTATGATGCGGCGAGATACTCCTCGAGCCGCGAATCTTGGAGAACTTTTTGACCATTAGATTTTATCAATCCTTTGAGGTTACTGTCGTAAAGCAAGATGGCAGCTTTGATGGAATTGATATGGTCCGCGGCACCAGTCACAAAGTCTTTGATGAGATGAGCAGAAGGATAGGACCTGACGACTTGGTTGTATGTCCCTGGCGTAAACTGCACCCACCCGCAGGCACTTGAAGAGTTACAGGTATTAGCAAACGCCTGGTCACCATTAGCGCCAATGATAGCGTAGATACGTTCGGTCGTACCGGCCGGATCAAGCATGAATTCCGTCAAATCAGATTGTTCAAGCATTGGAATACGTGTGAAAAATTCGCCTTTGTCTTTCCAAACGTCATAGACTGATGAGCTCGGCATGGCGACAGAACCAGTGCCGCTTGCTTGAAGTTCAGCCAACGCTTTCGCAACGGTGTCATTTACATATTTTTGACCTTCATTAATGAGCTCGGCAGTGTGAAGATCGGGACTATACGGAGCATAAAAAACATAGTTGATAGTCTGCTGAACAGTATAGACCTTTTTGCTTTTAACTTTCGCGGCGACGATTTTATTTGTTTCATTAGGGTAAAGATTTGCGATGATAGCATATCCCTCGGGCGAATCGACGTGATAGGCAGTATTCCAACTATTCCAGCGGATGCCATTGAGCCGCGGGATGATGCTAATTTGCCAGTTTACCCCGAGCGAAGTCGAAGGGTCGGGTAAAATAAGGTCTTCACCGTGTTTGGTGATTTTAATAATTGAAATATCGCCCGTCGTGGTATTAAGCGCCGCCAAAGCAATTTCTTTTTCTGGTTCTTTGAGCGTTTTACTTGAAACACTGGTCGGGCTGATGCGATCTTCAGTATAGGTAATGTCGGTTGTACCGACTTTCAATGTCACGCCCGACAGTAAAACTTTTGCCTGGGCGATTTTATCTTTAATGGTCCATGGAATAGCCGTCGGCGATGGTGAGGGTGAAACAAAAACACTTATCTGTGCGCCGGTACCCAAAGAAAAAGCCCAGACATTATGCTGTAAAATTACAAAAGCAACGATAACCGTCATCCCCGCCAAACCTAAAAATACCACTCGCAGTGCCTTAAGGAATACCATGCGTTCATTATATCACAATTATTTAAGGAACAGACCCGTTCGGCGGAGCGACTTTAGAGCGATTGTTGGAGTTGCGAAGCGGTGCGCTGGACGGCGTTGGCGTAGGAATTGCAGGAAGCGGTCGAGCATCGCGAATTACCGCTGAAATATGCTTTGGACGCGGCAACTTCTGCGGCCGTGGTTTTGGCCGTCGCACCGGCATTGGCCAGTTTAATCGAAGACGCTGTAAAAGCATCTTGAATATGCCAGGGGTTGGCGATGGCCGTACCGACAATACTCGCGACTTGCGAGGCATAGCCCACCCAGGTCGACGGCAGGAACTGAGCGGGACCCATTGCCCCACCCCAGCCATAGGCAGGCTTACACGAAACTGCCGTCGTCTCTGGATCCAGTCCAAGTTGGGCAGTAATATTTAAGAACGGCTGAATATCTCGATCAGGCTTCATGACCACGCGATAGCTCTTTGATGGCGGATCACCGGCGCGATTACACTTGCCAACGTTTTCACCAAGACCGGACTCGACTTCAAGCTCGGCCAATAAAAACGCAGGTCTGATGCCGGTGGCAATAGCGGCCAGATTACCATATTTGATTGCATCCTGAACTGACACGCCATTTTGATTTAAGTAATATATTTCCTGCTGGATGGCCGCGATATTCTGCTGGCCCTGTTTCACGAGTTGCTGAAACTTCGACTCTTGACCCTTAGTCTCGGCAAGGATTTTGTCTTTTTGGGCTTTTGTTTGGTCAAGATTGCGCTTCTCGATGGCGGCCAGGTTTTGCTGTTGAAGTAAATCTGTCTTTTTGTCTTCGAGGTCTTGTTTTTGCTGTTCAAGAGAAGTTTTCAGACCGATGATATTGTCAATCGTAACTTTTAAATCATCTTGAATCGTCTTGACCGAATTTAATTCATTGAAAAAATCAGAAAGCGTGTTGTTCTTGATGAGGATACTCGTCAATGTCTCCTGATCGTTTTGGTAAACCAACCGCAGATACTGACCCAGAGATGCCTGGTCGTCGGCAATCTTGCCTTCGGCGATAGTTATTTGAGCTTGGATATCGTTTATCTGAAGTGTCGTACTGCTGATGGAAATGGCAAGACTTTTTAGCTCCAAAGTCATCTGCCCTATCTGGGCATCAAGGCTCTTGATTTCTCCCTGCAATGTCAGGGCTTGGTTATGAACACTATCGATTTGTTGTTGATACGTCTCTATCTGCTGTTGAATCTGCTGAATTTGAGCATTTTTAGCGGCAATATCATCCGCCGTGCTTGCTCGCACGGATAAAGAAAACGACCCTGCCAAAAACAAGGTAAAAATAATCAAACCAATCTTAGTGTATAAACGATACATCCGCCTTTATTATACCAAAACAGTGGATATCTACCTACTCTCTTGATTACTGAATACGCTATAATGTAGGTATTATTATGAAGTTGCGTATCTCTATAGTTTTTGCGTTGATACTAAGCGCTCTTTTTGTTCATCAATACAACACGTCCGCCGCAACCGGCTACGGACTCCCCTGTGCCAGCGGCGGACCTGATTACCGAGACCACATGACGGGTGCAATGCCCGGAAGAATTGTACGTCTCGATAACGTTGCCAATGGTGGAGGAGAACAAATCCGCCCATACGTCGGCTTTGATGCCATGTTTTTGGCCCAATGCATAGACCCTTCAGGTCCCGCCGCGGTGCAGACTCTTTTTGATGCTCTGCAAGGCGATGTTTCAAACGGTATTATTACTCAGTGCAGTGATTTCTCTATTGACTCGACCGGAAACATAAAACTCTGCGGTAATGATGCTAATTCTTATATAGGACTCTCAGGCGGAGATTGGACATGGGATAATTATCCTACAACTGACCCAGGAACACCCACTGACCCAACCACGCCCGGTGGAGGTGGTGGTACTGACCCGGGCAGTGGCGTTATCCCTCCGGTAGCAGCCGGCTCGGAAGCCAATGCTGTCCCCGGATGGGGGGGCCAACTTGCATTTAGCCCAAAGACTAACCTCTGGCTCGTGACCGGTTCAGACGGAAAAGTAAACGGGCAGATGATGAATGAAAAGAACAAACCTGTTGGAAATATATTTACAATAGCTGGCAATGGAGGGGCTCCAAAGGTAACTTATGACCCGGTAGCTGAGAAGTTCTTGGTGGTTTGGATAGATTACACCCACGGCAAGGGACACGACACTATTTCTGGTCAATATTTTAGTTCATCCGGTGCTCCGATAGGCTCCTCTTTTACGGTCCACCAGGGTCCAGATATAACTCTCAATGACCACTCTCCGATGCTCTTTGACCAGACAAGAAAGAAATTTGTTTTCACGTGGAATGACGCGGCAGGCGGATCGTTGATGACTGTAGGAGAAAATAGTGAGCTTGGACAGGTCATAAAAATATCCGGGGACAGTACGGCGGGGCCATATGTATCTATAAATAATACGACAGGTGAATACTGTGTCGCTTATCAATGGTATGTGACCGTTCGCGGGAGTGTACCCAACTCTAGTAGTTTGGTTTTGCGGTCAGTAAATCCAGACACGGGAGCTTTGGGACAAGAAAGTTTTGTATCAGATGATATTTTTAGTGTTGAGGGTATTGTTTATGATTCAGCTGATAGCCAATATCTACCATTCTGGTTCGATATGACGGACTTTAATAATGCTCCCGTATATTATAAAACAATATCAACATGCGCCGACGATCCCAACAGCGAACCACAGCTTCTTTCAAACGGTGTAGGGGCAATGGTTATTGCTTATAATTCTGGCTCAAATACTATCGGAATAATCGGACAGGATGGACCTGATTACTCTAATACTGCTTACATTATTGATGCTGCCTCCGGTGCTTCTATTGGCTCTGAAATAAAGCTTTATGGTGGTGGCAATGGAAATTTTGATCCTGTAATAGCACCGAACATAACTACTGGCACATTCGCGGCCATTTCAAGCGAAGATCATAAAATAACAAAGTTTATTGCGAATCTTGGTTGGCCAGACGTGACGACCAACATAGGCAAGAAAGTGATTTTACCGGCTGCTCAACCGCTAAACGCACCAACTGAAGGCTTGCCGACCGACTTGGGTCAGTTTATCGGTGCGATATTTCTTTGGTCACTCCGTATTATCGGGCTAGTTATTTTCGTGAGATTTTTCTGGGCAGGATTTAAATGGTTCACCGCCGCCGGTAATTCAAGTCGTATCAGTAGTGCCAGAGATATCATGAAGAACGCCGCTCTCGGAGCAGTTGTCCTATTTGCTGCATATCTCATCTTATACTCCATCAATCCAGACTTCGTGGCTGGAGCACTGAACCTGCCTGGCATATCGAGCACGCCTACTACAAGCACTACCGACATCTGTGTGCGCACCGGATTCTGCCAACAAACTGGTGTTGCCTGCACATGGAGCGGTGATAACGGCGTCGCTGACAACTGCGACACCGGAGATTATTGTGCTCCAACCCCAGAAAAATCCCAATGCAAAACTAGCGGCAAGACCTGCTCAACCGATGCAGATTGCAATAAATAATTAGGCTGTCTTTTTGAACTCATCAATAGCAGGCGTCGATATCGCATCAACGCCTGTTTTTTCTGCCAGAGCGAGTGCCGTCCAATGGGCCAGCACAAACGACAAGAATATTTTTTCGATATCTGTCCCCTGCACCATGTCTATCGGCATACAGCTGATATTTTTTGATTTTAGAAAATCCACCAATGCATTTACTCTTTTTAAGTCCGTATCGGCACCGTCGCGAACAATCAGATACCGAAGTGATTGGGAAAGCTGAGAATCAAAGGCGACGACTTCATTGTGAAAAAGTTCGGGATAGCGATTACAAAACGCGGGGATGTTTGCTGTTTCATTTAAAATTACTTTCCACATATAGCCCAACGCATTATAACGATGAGACATGTATACGACTGGGATACCTCCGGCGAGGAACTCTGCCAGTTCTTTACCCTGCTGTTCAAGAGTGGGAAAATCTCCGAGATTCAGAACACTTAAAGCAAGTAATGTCATGAGGGCAACCAGATTAGATCCCACACCCAGACGCGCCGGTTCACCTCTGGCGGGAGTAATAATATATGCCAGATTGTTTGCGATGGCCCATGAGGCCAGCTCGCCCCCAGTGCTAACCGTGGCAACGTTGAGACCTTTTTGCAACGCAGCGGCGGCGAACATTAAAATTTCTTTAGTGTTGCCGGAATGAGAATTCGCGATCACCAATGCCTCGGAGAGATATTCATCGCTCAGGCCTGGTAAATAAGAGCTGGAGCACACGTGAATATCCAGCTCTGGATAAAGCATAGTCAGAATATCGGGCGCCATGCGCGAACCGCCCATGCCGGCGATGATGATATGCTTAAACGGCTTTAATTTTTCTTTATTAATTATTTCCGGCTGGTAGGTAAATTGCGCCGGCAAATTGAGAACCATATCTTTGTATGTCATGTCAGAAGTATACGGCAAATAATAAATCCCGCAAACATGTGCGGGATTTATTATCTACGAAAAACTCTTACATCATTTTCTTACCGGCGAAAATGAGATACAGGGCGGACAATCCAACCAGGTCATAAATAACCTTTGTGAGGGTGGACATACTGCCAAATATCGATGCTACTAAGTCATAGCCGAAGAAACCAACCAGGCCCCAGTTCAAACCGCCGATAACAAGCAAAACCCAAGCCAGCTTCATTAATCCTTTCATTTAATTACCACACCCCCTTTCGAACCAGTAATACCGTCTCATGGTGTTAGTCCCATTATACGCCCTGACAAGGATAACTTATGAACAGTCTAATTTCCCCTTATTTTTTTGGCTTGTTTATTACGCTTTTTAGAAACTTCAAAAACAGCGGCTTTATCCAGAATGGATATAAGCCGCTGTTTGAGTTGAGCTTTTTCAAGGGCGCTCAGTCTAACGGACCGAGCCTGCATCATGTGTCGTAAGAAGGGTTTCTCCATCATTAAATAAGTCATGCAGTTTCTTCAGCGCCCTATGCAGGCGCACCGATACGACATTCTCAGAGACATCGGTGATAATGGCGATATCTTGGATACTCATATCGTCGATATATCTCATAATAACCACACGGCGGTAGGTATCATCAAGTTGGTTAAGCATTTCGAGGGCCTCTTTGCCGGCAATAAAATTCTCTAAATGCTCACGGTCATCAAAACCAGCGTCAAATCCGTCATCCTGCAACTTGTCGAGAGACGTTTCTTTCTTCTTACGGTAATGGTCTATAATGAGATTATTGGCAATCTGATAGAGATAGGCTCTCATGTTCTGGATTTTCCGTCCCGCGACGACGAATTCCCAGGCACGCGCGAATGTTTCCTGCACAATATCTTTGGCTTTTTCGCGGTCGGACACCCGAAAATAGCAATGCCGGAAAATAGAATCCCCGCACTGTTCGTATGTCTGTAAGAATACCTTCTCTTGCTTGAACATTTGAGATGACGCATCGGTCAGCTATTTCTTACATGGTCTTATTCTAAGCCCATGATAGGTAGTTGACTGCGCTCAACCACTCGTTCAGTCGACTTTTGTTTCCCACCCGACCGTCTTATTCACAAAAACTATAGGACGTAATGCCCACTGAAATCTTACCGGACAGGAGGGAAACGTACTGTAAAAAAGTAATGGTACTCTGAACTAAATTGTTGGCAAGAGAGATGTCCACAAGGGACATTAGTCGATAAACGTGAGGGCTTTGCCTTTCTTTTCGCCACGGCCGGTGCGGCCGATGCGGTGGACGTAGTCGTCATGGGTGTTTGGCAAATCATAGTTGATGACGTGACTGATATCGGAGATATCCAGACCGCGAGCGGCAACGTCGGTCGCCACAAGAACTTGGATACGGTTGGTTTTAAATGACTCAAGCGCGTACTGGCGCTGACTGTGGCTTTTATTGCCGTGGATTGAGGTCGCTTTAAATCCACTCGTCTCGAGCATACGAGATAACTTTTCAGCGCCGTGTTTGGTGCGCGCGAAGACTAAAACTTTTTTAAACTCCGGCTCGCGAAGCAATCGTTCCAGGACATTAATTTTCATCTCGCCCGGTTTGATTTTAATGATATCCTGTTCGACGTTTTGAGCGGTGTCACGTGTCTTTACCGAAATACTGACCGGTTCATGGAGAAATTCTTTAATGAGTCGAGCGATTTCAGGTGAAAGCGTAGCCGAGAAAAACAACGTATGTCGGGGTTTGGGCATACCGGCCATCAAAAAACGCATATCGGCGATGAAGCCCATATCTAACATCCGGTCGGCTTCGTCCAAAACAATCGTTTTGAAATTCACCAAATTAATAAAATTGCGTTTAATCAAATCTTTCAAACGGCCGGGGGTGCCGATAACAATGCTATGCTGGCGACGAAGACCGGAGATTTGTGGACCGATACCGGCGCCGCCGATGCAACAAACCGAGTAGATATGCATGTCTTTGGCAAAGTCGCGTATTTCATCCTCAATCTGAACGGCCAATTCGCGGGTGGGCACGACGATGAGAATTTTATCTTTTGGGTTTAAAAGAATTTTGTTGAGCAACGGAATAACAAACGCGGCTGTCTTGCCCGTGCCGGTATTGGCAATACCGACAACATCCGCCCCGCGTAAAATATGCGGGATAACTTTATCTTGAATCGGAGTCGGTGCGGTGTAACCCTTACTGATAATGTTACGTTTTAGACCGCCATCAATCTGGAAATCAACGAAAGCGTGGTCGGGCACGAAATGCTCAACCTCTTCGGTGATAACTGATTTATTGATAAAACGCGCGACGTCAATATGTTGCGCGCCAAAACCTCCACGTTTGGGAGCTCTGCGTATGGGACGGCGGCCGAATGACGGCCTGCCAAAACTTCGTGTAACCACGATATAGGGGAATTGAATTCCCTGTGTCAGACGATACGATCGTAGGAAACGGTTAGGAGATCAATTCAATACTATGAGTTCATTATATATTAAAACTTTATCGCTGTCAACAG
>Ga0207138_1067_pt1 | contig 18220 bp, 12 predicted proteins | sample Alteio_BWMinHeat_6_FD_153589 | JGI IMG/M metagenome (GOLD analysis project Ga0207138, IMG submission 153589) | Enriched cells from forest soil in Barre Woods Harvard Forest LTER site, Petersham, Massachusetts, United States -... | ecosystem: Environmental > Terrestrial > Soil > Temperate forest >...
TATGAGATTTCTAAGTCAGCAACTCCCCCGCGCCAGAAGACACGAATGCACAACAACAAGTACAACAGCACATGTTGTTAGAGCTCTTCTGGTACGGATTCAACATAAGTTCTCCCGATTTTAGGAGTACGGTCTGGCAAATGTCAATGTACTTTTCGAGCGCGGATACCGTCTCCAGTAACCTAGGATGCGCGCGTTGGTCACTACGGTGCAAATATTTAGCGGCACAGAAAAATGCGCGGACAGGGCTGACCGTCGGGGTGACTTCCAAGGTTTTTTGTCGCCAGGGATGCCTTCTTCATTCGCGCGATTGGGAAACCGGCGGGTATTACTTTTGTACTGTTGTCCTCTTTTTTCCTGTCTATTCAAATCAAATACACAATCGAGGGATCTGTTCCGTCGCTATGCCGTTCCAAGCCAAACCGACCGATGGTAAGCCGCAGGTGAACATCGCCTCGGCAGGCGCAGATTTCTACCGGGCGCTTCTGGAGTCGGCGTTAGATTGCATTGTCTGCATTGACCACGAAGGCAAGATTACCGAGTTTAATCCCGCCGCGGAGAGGACCTTTGGACATACCCGGGGCGAGACCTTGGGGAAGGACCTAGCTGAGATTATTGTCCCTCCTTCTTTGCGTGAGTCGCATCGAGGAGGGTTTGCTCACTATGTCAAGACGAGCACTCGCATCCTCGGTCAACGCATTGAGACTACGGGTATGCGCGCTGATGGCAGCGAAATGCCGGTTGAACTGACCGTAGTCAGAGTTGGGTTGGGCGAACCACCGGTGTTTATGGTTTCGCTGCGTGGTCTGGTTGAGCGCAAGCAAGCAGAAGGAACTATCCAGGCTGCCCAGGATGCGTTGCGTAGTAGCGAGGAGCGATTTCGGTCTCTAGTACAGAACTCCACTGACATCGTTACGGTTTTGGAGGCTGATGGAACCATACGTTACGAGAGTCCTTCTCTCGAGCGGCTGCTGGGCCATGATCCGGAAGAACTCAAGGGGAAGAATGCGTTCGAGTTCGTTCATCCCGAGGATGTAGGGTACGTCATGGGTGTTTTCGTAGAACGTATCCCAGTCCCGGGCACCATTCCACCCATCGAGTTTCGCTTCCGCCATAAGGACGGTTCCTGGCGAGTGCTGGAGGCCATCGGCAACAACCTTCTGCATGACCCGCGGGTTGCGGGTGTAGTGATTAACTCCCGGGACATCTCGGAACGCAAACAACTGGAAGAACAGCTCCGGCAATCCCAAAAAATGGAAGCGGTCGGGCAGTTGGCGGGCGGGCTGGCCCACGACTTCAACAATCTGCTGACCATCATCGGGGGGCACATTCAAATCCAGTTGGAACAACTGGATGCGAAAGACCCCTTACGTCACTGTTCTTTGGAAATACAGAAGGCCGCTGATCAAGCGGCTTCTCTGATCCGGAGGCTTATGGCGTTTAGCCGTAAGGAAGTGGCACAACCAACCGTCCTCGACATCAACTTGGTCGTCGCTGACGTGAGCAGGATGCTGCTCCCTCTGATTGGCGCGGAGATCCAACTCAAGACGACTTTGAGCGAAGAGAAATGTCTTGCCAAAGCTGACGCCACCCAATTACAGCAGATTCTCGTAAACTTGGCCGTCAACGCGCGGGACGCAATGCCCTCTGGAGGGGACCTCATCATCGCAACGTCGCGCGTGGAGCTGGACGAGAATTATTTTCAGCAGAAAAAAAGTGTCCGCCATGGGTCCTATGTGCTACTGACGGTCACCGATACTGGCTGTGGCATGGACGCCGCTACTCAGGCCCACATCTTCGAGCCGTTTTTCAGCACCAAGGAAAAGGGCAGAGGCACCGGCTTGGGACTCTCGATTGTTTACAGCATTGTCACCCAAAGTGGAGGTCACATCGCGGTGGAAAGCAGGGTACAACAGGGCACAACGTTCAGGGTCTATCTCCCGCTGGCCACTGAAGACAGTAAAGCAGTACCCCTGCCTCAGGTGCAACCCGAACCCTTGCGCCACCAATCGGGAACTCTTTTGTTGGTCGAAGACGAACAGGGAGTGCGACAGATGTTACGCGACTACCTGCTCAGTGGGGGCTATGCTGTACTCGCGGCGAGAGACGGCCTTGAGGCGCTCGAAGTATACGAGCAGCACCGGAATGAGATTGACTTAGTGGTGACGGACATGGCGATGCCACGGATGGGGGGGCAGGAACTGACCGCTCGATTGGAAGAAAAAGGGAGCAAGACCCCTGTCCTATATATGTCCGGTTATACCGAGGACTCCACCGTCCGTACCGGCGCTCTGGAACAGGGCATATTCTTCATTGACAAGCCCTTCACCCTTCAAGCTTTGGTGGTGAAGATCCGGGAAGCGCTTGACCACAAAACCGACCCTTCGTGTGTCCACCCCCGTCCAACTCCGCTTTCCTTTGCGGCCAAAGCGAAATAAAGACCGATGCAAGAGTTGCGCTGCAGCTCCATTTCAGATATCCATACATTCTTTAGTCCTTGATCTGCAGTCATCTACCAGCGATGCCAGGCAATTTGTTAAAGTGCATAGTTGGAGCATAGTGTTCCAGCCCCTCCCCTTTTTTCGCGGCTTACTCTACATTGACAATTGAGCGTGCAAGAGATCAAGACACCTCGGCCCGGTTTGCAGGACATCCTGAACAAACCTATTCGTGATCTCGGTCTGAAGATCGAAGGTTCTCCTCTGCAACGTCTGGTGCAGCAGTTGTATTGTGAACTCGAACAAAAAGGCCTGCAAAAATTTCATCCACAGTGTTATCTGACCGATGAGTGGGGATGTCCGTCGGGGGAGCCAGTGATTGGCATTCCTTTTTATTTGGCGAATGCGGAACTGGCGGCCCTGGAAAGGGAGATGAATGATCTGGAGGATGTCCGCGAGACCATGATGTATTTGCGGCATGAAGCGGGACACGCCTTCAACTATGCCTACAGGCTGTATCGCAGGCCGGAGTGGAAGCAACTCTTCGGGCCGTTTCGCCGGCCTTATCACGATAATTATCGCCCCATCCCGTTCTCGCGCAACTTTGTGCGCCATCTGGCGGGTTGGTATGCGCAAAAGCATCCAGATGAGGACTTCGCCGAAACCTTTGCGGTGTGGCTGACCCCGCGTTCGGCGTGGCGCAAGCGTTATCGCGGCTGGGGAGCGATGGCGAAACTGCGGTATATGGACCGGATTGCGCGTGAGCTCGGCAATGTGGACCCAGCCCGCCGCCGGGGGCAGACCGATATTACCGTGGACGAAATGGAGGTCACGGTCGCCGAGTTCTATCAACGAAATAATCAAGAGGTTGCGCTGGAGGACCTAGCGCTGGATACAGATTTGCGGGACATCTTTAATGCATCCAAGCGGCGCAAGACTGCAGGACCCGCGCACAGATTTTTGCATGCACAGCGAAAATCAGTAATAGATAAAGTCGCCTATTGGACCGGTGCTCAACGCCCCGTGGTGAAGAAATTGCTTGAAGTGATCGAGAAAAGAGTCGAAGAGCTTGGTTTGTCCGCGGACACGGCCCACGAATCGGAACACTTGATTCAGATTACCGTTTACATAACTGCCCTGGCCATGAACTATATGGCGCGGGGGAAGTTTGTGCATCCGTGATTCGAAAAGCACAACTATGCGGAGTCAGGCTATTTGCAGTTTTGATTCATACACCACAAAGCGATGAAAACGTGATCAACATGAGCCACAATAGTCTTACCGGAAGCCGGGGGCCGCAATGACCAGCGCAAAGCTGAAAGTCGCGGTGCTGTATGACGTCTGGGAAGACGACACGGTCCCCTCCGAAGCCGCCGAAGAGAAAACATCCAACCGCAAAACCAAACGTAAAGGCCGAATCGAAAAAGAAGATCGCGAGGAGATTTTTGAGGCCCTGGAAAAACTGGGCCACGAGCCATTTTACCAAGTGTTAGATGGTCGCCCCCAATGCCTGAACGCTCTTGCGAAATGCGACGCCGACCTGGTGTTTAACCTGACCGAGTCCTTTGCTGGCGACGATACCAAGGAAATGAATGTCGCCGCCTATATGGATCTGCTGGGGATCCGTTACACCGGTGGTGGTCCGCACGCGCACTTTCTGGCGCAGGACAAAGGTACGGCCAAGAAGATGTTTGCCTTCCACCAGATCAAGACACCGTTTTTTGCAACCTCCTACCGCGGTCGCATTGAGCACGCCCACGATATCGCGTTCCCCTTGATCGTCAAGCCGGTTTCCGAGGATGGCTCCATCGGCATCAACGCGGATGCCGTGGTGACCAGTGTGAAAGAACTGATGGAGCGGGTGGAATATATTCAGAACGAGTTCGACTCGCCGGCGCTGATCGAGGAATATATCGAGGGCCGCGAGATTTATGCTGCCATCCTGGGCAGTTACGAGCAGGCCCAGACGCTACCCCTGGTGGAGCTCGACCTCTCACGCCTGCCTAAAGGCACTCCCAAGATCGCCAGCTACGACGTGAAGTTTGAAAAGGACACTCAAGCCCACAAATTGACCAAATCACATCTGGCCACCGACCTCGACGAAGAAACTGTAAATCGCCTGCAGGAGACCGCGCTAGCGGCCTACCAAGCGGTCAAGCTGCGGGACTATGGCCGCATTGATATGCGGCTCACGGAAAAAGGGGAAGTGTATGTAATCGAGGCCAATCCGAACCCGTGGCTTTCCAGCAAGCAGGAGTTTGCTATGGCCGCGAAAGCTTCCGGTAGGACCTACACCGAACTGATTGGCGAGATCGTTGAAATGGCAATGCAACGCTATGTCCCGCGTGGCCGAGCGGAGAGCACCTCATAGGGAGGCCTCGTAGCCAGTAATTGGGTTGAAGCATGTCTGAAATCCCGATCCAAACACGGGAGCCTCAGGCCGATCGTGCCATATCAGCCTTGACGTAGCTGGCGGTGCGTTTCTTCAGCAACTCTGCGATACGATGCTTTACGTAGCCGTCTTCGGTAAGGTGCGAGGCCGCAGTGTCCTCAAGTTTCGAGACCACCATGCGATCCATGGGGTTGCGTCGGGCAAAATCAGGATCAGCGTGAAAACAGAATTCGCAATCCCGCCCAGTACGGGTGTCTTTGCCTTGCAGCTTGCGATGAAACAGATCCATCAGATCTTTTCTCCTCAGCGCAGTTTCTTCGCAGTAGATAAGGTGCAATGTATATCACAAACGGGCCTTTGGAAAACAAGGATGAAAATTGTTCGTTTGCTAGAGGTAGGGGTGATCCGATAATGTACGGTGTTTGACCTGTGAATCCCACAAACGGACACCGAGGTGTGAGCTCCAGCAAACTAACCTATATTTATCAGCTATTTAGCATTCCTATTCTGGCAGAGGAATTGCGACCCCTAGTTGGCTAACACGGATTGTTGTTCAGGGAGGGCGGATGCAAACATTACTGCAGGATCTCCGTTACGGACTTCGTATTCTATGGAAAGCGCCGGGATTCACCGCAGTGGCAGTGCTCACGCTGGCGCTAGGGATTGGTGCCAACACAGCGATTTTCAGCATTGTTAACGGAATTCTGCTGCGGCCGCTGCCGTTCACCCAACCAGAACAGCTAGTTTCGGTTGGATCCTATGACACGCAGCTTGGAACAAGCGTCCCCGAACACACGGCCTCTTATCCGGATTTCCGGGACCTTCGGACCCGAAACCATTCTTTTTCGGACGTTGCTGCTTACCAGGACAATGAATACACGTTGACGGGAAACGGACAATCGTCCCACATCATTGGGGAAATGGTTTCGGCCAGCCTATTTCATTTGCTCGACTCGCGGCCTGAGCTGGGTCGAGGTTTCTCGGAAGAGGAAGATTCGCCGGGGCATCTCGTCGCTGTTTTGAGCGACTCTTTTTGGCGCCGCCAGTTCAACGCCGATCCCGCAGTAATGGGCCGACCGTTGAATCTAGATGGACGTGCCTACACCGTTGTTGGCGTGATGCCTGCTGGCTTCCAGTTTCCAGTGCGGGGCACAGCGCGCGATCTTTGGGTCACGTTTTCGCGCTACGCCATGGTTGACGACCCCAAAGATACACCGGCTACGGAAATGCGGGGCAATGATTCACTGACTCTGGTGGCAAGACTCAAACCATCCGTCACACTCGCGCAAGCGAATTCCGATGTGGATTTGATTGCACATGCTCTACGCGTGCAATACCCCGATAGCAACGCGCATATGGGGTACGGAGTACGCTCGCAGATGGAAGACCTGGTCGGGGACACGCGAACGCCGTTGCTGGTTCTGTTCGGCGCAGTGGGATTGGTGCTCCTGATTGCATGCGCGAATGTTGCCAACCTGCTGCTGGTTCGGGCCAGTGGTCGCGCCCGCGAAATCGCAATTCGTGCGGCCCTGGGCGCCTCGCGATCGCGGGTAATTCGGCAACTGGTCGCTGAATCCTTGACGCTTTCCCTCGCCGGCGCTGCTCTGGGTAGCGTTGCGGCCCAATTGAGCCTAGCTGCGGTTCTGCAGTTGTATCCTAGCAACCTGCCGCGGGCCCAGGAGGTGAGCATCGATTATCATGTTCTGATCTTCACCGTAGCACTTGCAGTTATTACCGGAATTATTTTCGGATTGGTTCCGGCGCTGCAAGTCTCAAAACCAAACCTTTCATCTGCGATGCAGGAAGGTGGCCGCAGCGGAACGTCTGGCCGGAGTCATGACCGGTTGCGCTCGGGCTTAGTAGTTGCCGAAACCGCGCTTGGAGTAATGCTGCTAATCGGGGCAGGATTGCTGATCCGCAGCTTCAGCCGATTGTCCCATGCGGACCTCGGATTCAACCCCACTCATCTGCTGACCGCCAATTTTGACTTGTCCGAAACCCGTTACAACGGCGATCAGCGCGATCAGTTTGTAAATGAACTCTTTGGCCGGATACGAGCCCTTCCTGGAGTTGTAAGTGCCGCGGGGGCCATTCCTCTACCGCTGGGCGACGATCACTTTGCAATCTCCTTCAATCGGCTCGATCATCCTGTCCCCAAAGGAAATGAACCGAGTTCTGGTTTTTACGTGGTGGCTCCGGGTTTCTTCGAGACCATGCAGATACCCTTGCTCCGAGGGCGCACCTTTGATGCGCGCGATCAACGCAATTCCGCGCCGACTATGATTGTGACCCAGGAGTTTGCTAAGAAGTTCTATCCCAACGAAGATCCTATCGGAAAGCGCGTACATGTGGGTGCCGGAGAAGGCGTGGCACGCGCCCGTTATAAAGATCGCGAAATTGTAGGCGTGGTCGGGGACATTCGTACCAGTAATGTCGATAAACCGGCGGCGGCTGCCTATTATGTGCCGCTCCCCCAGCTCATGTGGGGTGCTCCGACTTTGACGATTCGTACCGCGGGCGATCCAAACGCGATGACAGAAGAAATCCGCAAAATACTTGCCACGATGGATCCCGACGCTCCTTTGTATACCGTTCGTACCATGGACGATTACTTCGCCCTCGCGCTGGGACGCGCCCGTTTCCAGACCATCTTGTTAGGTATATTCGCGGCCATTGCTTTGATACTCACTGCTGTCGGGTTGTATGGGGTCATGTCCTACACCGTGGTGCAACGTACGCCGGAGATCGGCATTCGCGTCGCCCTGGGTGCAAATAAGAAAGATGTTTTGGGGATGGTGCTAGGGCGAAGCTTCAGCCTCACCGGGATTGGATTGCTCCTGGGAATCGCGGGAGGGTTCGCACTAACCCGGTTGCTATCGAGCCTGCTCTATGAGGTCAAGCCGACCGACCCGCTAACTTTTATCGCCGTCGCGGTCGTGTTGGGTGCGGTCAGTCTGGTCGCCAGTTACGTTCCCGCATGGCGCGCTGCAAAAGTTGATCCCATGGTGGCGTTGAGGCACGAATAGGTCCCGAATATTGCTCGATTGTTCTCCTTAATATGTCCGTGAGCAGCAGGTTCCTCCACTCGCCAGTTGACCCGCGTTGAGGGTCAACTGGATCGTTCGGGATGACAGGAGGGCTTTGAGTGAGTAAAGCTTGAGCGGAGCGTGACGACTACCTTAACCTAATCTGTCATCCCGACCGGAGCATTGCGATTGAGTTTCATTCGCAATGTGGAGTGGAGGGACCTACTGTTCAAAGTACACAAAGGAAAACATGGGACACTGTGGCTCCATGAACAACTCCATTTGACCGGAGAAAAGATGATCGCTAGTCGCTTCGATGTTTGTAGATTGTTATTACTCTGCATGCTATTCGGTGCACAGGCCCTAGGAACCGGCTTCCCGTTGCCGCCTCCAGAAGGCCCTTATGGTGTTGGCTTCTGGGAAAGCAGTCTCAAGACCGACAGGGTGGACGATCTGGCCGGATCGGCAAACAGTAAGCGCGAGCTTCTTCTTCAAGTCTGGTATCCGGCTGAAAAGAGCAATACTACGAAATCCTATGCGGCAGCAGAGGCCGCCGAATCGCTAGCTGCGCAATTCGGTATGCCGAAAAATTTTGGCGACTCGATTGTGACCCATGCCACACCGGCGGCAAGAATTCAAACCGGCTCTTTTCCTTTAATTGTCTTCTCTCATGGACTCACTTGGCCTGGCCTTCTTTATCAGTCGTTAGTGGAAGACATGGCCAGCCGGGGCTATATTGTGGTGGTTGTGACCCATCCGCACGGCGCGATTGCGCGATTTGCTGACGGACATATGGTTGATACGTCGCTCTGGCCAGACCTCGCCGACCCCAAGCAACGGGACGAATTGTTGGCGCGGCAGGCCGCGAATTGGGCGGCTGATCTGAAAGATGTAATTTCCCTGTGCTTCACCTGGAGATCCACGAGTTCGACCAATCCAGTCGCGGGGCACCTGGATCTCAAACATGTGGTGCTCATGGGACACTCACTCGGCGGCACCGCCGCTGGCCAGGCCCTTGAGGATCCCAGAGTGACTGCCGCTGTCGCGTTTGAGGGCAAGGCGCGGCGTCTCGATGGAAACCGCCAGAATATACCCAAGCCGTTTCTGCATATGATCGGCGGATATAACCGCCTGGAGCTGGAAGGCAGCCAGTACTTGGTGAGTGATGCTGGGGTTCTTTACGAGGTCGTAGTGAATGGAGCGACGCACTCTTCGTTCTCTGATTTGATTTTTATCTACAAACACTTCGCCGATGAAAAATGGCGCCAACGACACCGCTATGAAGTTGAGCCGGAGAGAATCATCCAGATTACTCGCGACTACGTGGCAGCCTTTCTAGACCGGGTCCTGGAGGGAGAAAGCAACATGCTGCTGCAGCCCATCAGCTATGCCGCTCGCGTTGACAAGCCCCGGACGTCAGGCTATCCAGAAGTGGAGTTGCAGGTTACGGTCAGATGATTGGCCGTTGTTAATTGCCGACGAGTGACGCAACTGCCTCTGTTCGCTGCTAGCCGCTACTGGTAGTTATTCGAAAGTTGTCATCCCGAGTGCAGCGAGGGATCTGCAGTCCTTGGCCCCAGCAAAAACTACAGATTCCTCGTCGCTTTCGCTCCTCGGAATGACAAGAGGATAGGGTATTAAGGGATTGAAGCTTTATCGTTGCGTCGAAGCACTTTCTACTTCTTTAGTTCCTTCAATATCTCTCTTGCCGCATTCGCTCCTGACCCGCCCGTCAACCCTGCTCCTGGATGTGTCCCTGATCCGCACAAGAACAGTTTCTTAATAGGAGTGCTGTAGCGTGCCCAGTCGAGTAGTGGCCGCATGGTGAAGAACTGATCGAGGGACAACTCTCCGTGGAAAATATGGCCTCCCGTGAGGCCGTAAGTGTCTTCGAGATCCTGCGGCGTGATGATCTGGTGCGACAAAATCAGTTCCGGAAGATTCGGAGCGTATTGCGCGAGGGTACGGACAACAGTATCGCCCAGCGCCACACGCTGGCTGTCCCAGTCACTGCCTTTGAGATTGTACGGAGCGTACTGCATATAAATGGACATCACGTGCTCGCCCGGCGGCGCGAGCGAGGGATCGGTGACCGAGGGAATCGCAATTTCGAGATAAGGGTGTTTTGAGAAATTGCCATACTTGGATTCATCGAAAGCCCGCTCCAGATAGTCAATCTCCGGGCCAATGTGAATGCGGCCGCTCAAAGTGCTTTCTTGCGCTCCGTTCAACGCCGTGAATTGGGGAAGACCCGACAGTGCCAGGTTCACTTTTGCAACCGTGCCGGCCGTGCGGTAATGCTGCAGTTTCATCACAAAATCCGGCGAGAGATGGACTGGGTCCACCAGCTTCAACAGGGTCCGCTTGGGATCGGCGTTGGAGACAATTGCCTTCGCGTTGATCTCTTCTCCAGTTGAAAGCACAACGCCGGTGGCAGCGCCATTCTTGACGCGAACTTCAATCACGTCTGCGTTGCTGCGAATCTCAGCACCAGCCTGCGTCGCAGCCGCAGCCATCGCTTGCGTGATAGACCCCATTCCGCCCTGCGCGAAGCAGGCTGACCCTGCAGGATGCGAGTCGCCAGCGCTGCGTACCAGCAGAACCAGGGCGCTCCCCGCCGACCATGGCCCTAGAAATGTTCCGAAGATGCCGCGGGCTGCGATGGTAGCGCGCAGCAATTCGGTTTCAAAGTATTCGGCTACCAGGTCGGCTGCTGCCATGGGCCCCCAGCGCAGCAGCCGGTACAAATCTTTCTTGCCCAAATTGCGGACCGATCGCGCTGTTTTGAGCATGCTCCACATATCCCCGCGACTGGGGCTGTCAATATTAGGAGGAGTCAACGCCAGCGCATCCGCAATTACCTTGCCGACTTTGGCCAGCGACTTCTGAAACTCGGGATACTTGCTGGCGTCTTTCTGCGAGAACTTGGCAATCTCCTGAACGGACTTTTGAAGATCGTTGTACAAAACCAGCGCCCTCCCACCTGGCGACAGCGCGACTACTCCCACCTCGGGCGTGATCAGCGTCAACCCATGTTTCGTCAACTGCATATCCCGAACCACGTCAGGGCGAAGCGGTCCTGCAGCATGAGCCAGGATGGAGCAACGGAAGCCGGGATGAAATTCCTCGGTGATAACGGCGCCCCCGGGCTGGGCGCGACGCTCGAGCACCAGCGGCTTGTGTCCCGCTTTGGCGAGATAGAAAGCGGTGACTAGCCCGTTGTGGCCGCCACCAATGATGATGACATCGCGTGCGTCAGGCATCAGGCGGCTCCCTTGACGTCTTTTAGAATTTCGAGCGCCGCGAGGCGTCCCGGGCCACCCATGATGCCGCCACCGGGATGCGTCGCCGAACCGCACATATATAAGTTCTTGATGGGCGTGCGGAACTGTGCGTAACCGGGCACAGGCCGCAGGAAAAACAATTGCTCAAGTGAGAGCTCGCCTTGGAAAATGTTGCCCTCGCTTAGCCCCCACTCGCGTTCCAGATCGAGCGGCGTAATCACCTGCTTGAACAGAATGATGTCTTTGATATTGGGTGCGTACTCGGCAATGGTGTTGATCACGTTGTTGCCGAAAGCTTCTTTCTGATCGTCCCAGTTCAGCCCCGGCCGCAGCTTGTAGGGCGCGTACTGCACGAAGCAGGAAAGAATGTGCTTGCCCGGAGGCGCGACCGAAGGGTCGGTCAGCGTGGGAATGACCATATCTATATAAGGACGACGCGAGAAATTGCCATATTTCGCGTCATCGTATGCGCGCTCCATGTGCTCGACGCTGGGAGAAATCGAAATTGCACCGCGCAGGTGAGCGCCGGGCCCAGGTATCGCTTTGAAATTGGGCAGAGCATCGAGCGCAAGATTTACTTTGCCGGATGAGCCGCGGAATTTGTACCGATTGATTTCCTCCAAGAACTCTGCGGGCAGGTGTTCTTTCTCGATCATCTTTACGAAAGTGAGGCGCGGATCCACGCTCGACGAAACGACGTCCGCGTAGATTTCGTCTCCATTCGCCAGCACGACACCCCTGGCCCGGCCCGCTTTCACTATGATCTGGGCGATCGCCGCTTGGGTACGGATTTCGACACCGGCTTCGCGCGCCGCATCCGCGATGGCGTTGGAGATGGCGCCGGTGCCTCCCCGCGCAAATCCCCAGGAGCGGAACGCTCCGTCAATCTCTCCCATGTAGTGGTGCAGCAGAACATAAGCAGTGCCGGGTGAGCGCACGCCTAGAAATGTTCCGATGATGCCCGACGCCGACATAGTTGCCTTTAACACGTCGGTCTCAAACCACTGATCGAGAAAATCAATGGCGCTCATGGTCATCAACTGGACCTGGTTGTACTTGTCGTCGCTGGTCATGCCCTGGAAGCGGCGGCCGATGAACAGCAGCTTCATCAGTTCTTTAGGGTTCATCGTTGCCGGGTCCGGCGGAACCATACTGAGGATCGGTTTCACGAAGCGGCACATGGCTTGCATGGCCTTGCCAAACTCGTCGTAGGCCTCGGCGTCCAGCTTGGAGTGACGGGCGATTTCGCGGTGCGTCTTGCCGTGATCGTTCACCCGCCACAGGTAGTCGCCACTCGGCATGGGCGTGAAAGTGCCGTCGAGAGGCAAGATCTCCAGTCCGTGACGAGGCAGGTCGAGGTCGCGGATAATCTCCGGCCGCAATAACGACACCACATAGGAACACACCGAGAATTTGAATCCCGGAAAGATCTCTTCCGTGCAGGCAGCCCCGCCCAGCACGTGACGGCGCTCAAGCACCAGAATTTTCTTGCCCGCGCGGGCCAAGTAGGCGGCGTTCACCAGGCCGTTATGGCCTCCACCAATTACCACTACGTCGTATTTACTGTTTGCAGATGCCATGCTTGCCTCAGCACTTAGCTACTAATCAGAAAGATGTTCGGGAACCGCAGAAATTCTAGCAGGATGGCTTGCCTCGGTGTATTAAGGCGGCCCTGCCCAAGTGAGCGAGGGAGATGGAATCAGAGGCTGCTAGCCAGAACGGTCCAGCCTCGGAGGATACTGCATAACGATGGAGTGATCAGCCGCATAGTGATAGGAAATGAAGAGCCATTCTATCGGGAACCGGCCCGCTCTCGTTTCTCCGGCAACTCCACGCTAAACTGCCGATTCCAAAGCGTTGACAATATTGAGTTCAGTGACTAGGTCATCTATTTCAGCGCTTGAAGTTCGAAAATTTGTAATGCACGCCCTAAGCGCATTTAGTCGACCTCCAAGAACCACCTTTGAGATCCACGCTTTCTTTCGCTGTCTCATATGTTGCGTGAACGAGACAATCTGATTTGGGGAATCTATGAATCGTGAGTGAGTGAAACAAACTACTGGCAGTTTAGTGTCGTTACAAAGTACCCACCCACTGTACTTCAGACGGTCGCGAAGGTAATCGCCCATTTCCGCTTGGTGTTCAATTCGTCGCACAATGTTCGGAAGACCATGTTCGGCAATCATCATGAAGACCTTCAAACCGATGAATCTCCTTGACCATTGCATAGTAGTAACGAAAGGGTAGACGCGCCCATCTGGGCATTGTTCCGGCACGTAGGGCGTTTCAGTTTTAAACGTCCGCTCTACCACCTTACGGTCATGGCAAAAGAACATGCCCGCTCCTGTCGGGACAGACAGCCACTTATGAGCGTCAAATGTAATTGACTGGGCTTGTGCAAACCCTTGGAGATGTACCCGCAACTTAGGAGACAGTGCGGCTGCGCCTCCCCATGCAGCATCAACGTGAAACCACAATCCTTGCGCTGCAGCAAAACTGGCCAAGGCATCAAGGTCGTCCACTATTCCGGCGCCGGTTGTTCCGGCTGTACCGACCACAAGAAAGGGCAAATAACCATTTTTCCTGTCTTGCTTTACCGCATCATGCAACAAATTGAGATCCATTTTCAGATTGCTTTTTACGGGGATAAACCGCAACGCAGATCGCCCTAGGCCGGTAGCGCAAGCGATCTTGTCGAACGAATGATGACCTTCTGCAGAGACATAAAATGTTGCTTGCCCTTTTAGGCTGCAGACTCCTTGTTCACCGATCTGCGGAAACTGGTTCTCAAGGGCTACCAATACCGCAGTATGGTTTGCTTCTTCCCCACCGGACGTAAAATTAGCAATCCCTTTGCTCAAGTCATAATTCATATTGGTCGCAAGCATCGACAAAATATGGCGTTCGACTTCGTTCGCATAGGGAGCAAAGTCCCAAGTCGCCAGATTAGGGTCGAACAAGGCGACCAACGCATCTGCAATTACCGACGCACGATCTACGGCTGGTCGAAATAACCCAAAATGCATTGGGTTTGAAGCATGCTCAGTCCATTGCCACAAGGCCTGGACAACATCATCAAAGACAACACCGATTGGGACAGGTTCATTAAACCGATATCTCTCCCTAATCCAGGCACGAATTGAATCAGGTGCCACCTCAACAACTACAGGAGCAGCTTTTACCTGCTGAAAGTGGGAGTCAATTTGCCGAGCAAGTTTGCCCGTTATGGTCGAGGTATTCATGAATGCAATTCTCTTTATGGTTTTCGTTTTAATTTACGATACTAATCGTTTAGTATGTATTGAAAACACTATTCTCATCTCTTGATGACTCCCTCCAGCGAATGCACGTGAGGGCACCTAACTGCCGATTCGCGCTAGCACCATTGCCTTGGCTTCCCGCACTAGACCCTCAATTGTCAACGACCGATTCGTAAGAGATTGCTGAGTGGCGCCAGAGATGCTGGCGAGAATCATGTGGGCTGTGACAAGAGAGTCGAAATCCTGCCGGAATACCCGGCACATCTTGCCTTCGTCGAGAATTCTTGCAATGAAGTGCGCGGTTTGTGCAAAGACTCGTCCCACCTGAGGGGAGAATTCCTTGTCCCGTTCAAGCAATACGCGTTGAAGGAAAAGGCAAATCTCAGGAGCTTCTACGAATAGCTTCAAGTAACAATCAAATAGCGTCTCCAGCCGGGCCAACGGGGCTTTCTCTTCTGAAAGAGGTTGCTGCACCATATGGTGCCACCGGGTACGGATCTGCTCGAGAATTTCCTGAAAAAGATCCTGCTTGCCATCGAAATGCCAATAAACGGCTCCCTTCGTTATTCCGGCAGCACTGGCAATATCCTCGATCGAAGTGGTGGAAAAACCGTACTTCGCGAATAGCTTGAGACACGAGTCGAGAATCGCCTTGCGGGTTTGTGTGCTTTGCTGGGTCTTTAAGGAGACGGATGTGTTCATGCATACCAACCGTTCAGTACGCTAATAGATTAGCGGTACTAAGTCAAGAGGAATCTGGCACATCCAAACAAATTTCGCGGGCCTTCTCGGAATCGGCTTATTCTCTGCCATCTGAGCTCCGCCGCGAGCTCTCCTAGGGGGCCGGTTCGACGGTCACGGTGATTCGGGATCAGAGGCCGCTGGCCAGAACGGTCCAGCCTCGGAGGATACTGCATAACGATGGAGTAATCAGCCGCATAGTGACCGGAAATGAACAGTCATTCTATCGGGAACGCGACAGTTTGTGTGCAATTCGCAAGGAACCGGTCCCCCTCTCGACGTACATAACAATAATAGGCCGGCGTGGATAACGATATTCGTGGTGGCCCGTCTATTTGGCATAAGGCAATTTTAGGAGCAACGATATGGCTTCGGGAAAAGCGACTTACTGGATGGCGGTAGGCGTTTTGGCTTTATTCGCGGGCAATAGCTTTCTAGCGCGCCACGGAGCGGATATACGGTCGGTAGCGCGCCGGTCTTTGGTCACGGCGGAAATAGTTTCTGGCCACGCTACCGGTTCACTTGCAAGTGCGGAAGTGGTCTTAGGCCGGGGCGCTACCCATTTCGACCGCGCGCAGACTGCCATGGCTTGCGCCCAGACCCGGCTGGCGACGGTACAGGCTTCTCTAGCTCGTCACGAAGGTGCATTCGCAAGAATTCGAGGCGAACATGCTCGCGCGACCGCCATGGAAGAGCTGAGCCGGGAGCGAACCAGGATCGTTGTTCCGCGGGTGCCTGCTGTGCCTGACGAGGGCACGATTTAACTACTCAACCTGCTGTGCAGCTTCTGTAGCTGATTTCGTATAACAGCACGGAAATGATCCCGCCCCAAGAACGCGATGTCAAAACAGAAGCAAGATGCGCCCAGGGTCATTTAGTTTTTTCTGCTTCCTTTTTCTGCCTCTGACAGTCAAAATCAACGTTCCACTTTCTCCCGGAGGATTTTCATGCAGGAAACGGCACAGCAATACACGCAACGACTTTTTGGTTATTTGAATGGGCGGGATCCACTGAAGGTACAGCGGGAAACGCCCAAGAAGCTGGCCAAGCTGATCACGGGCCTGAGCAGGAAGCAGGCTATGGGACGGCCGGAGGCGGGCAAGTGGTCCATCGCGGAGATTCTCGCACATCTGGCAGATACCGAACTGGTCGGCGGATGGCGCATGCGCTTGATCGCGGGCAGTAACGGAGTGACTATTCAACCTTTTGACCAGGATGTTTGGGTCGAAACGCTGGGCTATGCGCGACGTGATCCCAAGATTTCCCTCGAAACTTTTCGCGTGTTGCGGGAGGCAAATCTGTCCATGCTCAAGGCGCTGCCTAAGGCTGTGTGGGAGAACTACGGCATACATTCGGAACGAGGGAAGGAATCGATTACTCACATCGTACGCATGTTTGCCGGGCATGATTTGAATCACCTGATGCAAGTGGAGGCGATCAGAAAGGGGAGCAGGGCGAAACGGGCGGCTTGATCGGGCGCTCGAAAACGAACTGACCGACTTACGTGGCTCAGTCGCGCTGATTACTTACGCTGATTACTTAATGGTTCTCACGCGATTGTTGCCCACGTCCACGATGTACAACTGTCCCGTAGGGCTAATGGACACCGAAATCGGTGACAGGTTCGTCTTTAGCGGCGGCAGGCCGTTGCCATTGAAGGCGAATTTTCCGGTGCCTGCGAGCGTTTGTATCGTCCCAGTGGTGGTGCTAAGCGTGCGAACCCTGGCATTGCCTAAGTCAGCGATAACGAGATTCCCCTGGGCACCGAAGGTAAGACCCATAGGCCGGCAGAGCATTGCGCTAGTTCCAGGGCCGCCATCCCCACTGAATCCACAGGTTCCGTTACCTGCAACCGTCTGAATGGTTCCTGAGCTATCCACCATTCGAACGCGGTGATTGTGTGTGTCGGCAATATATAAATTTCCGGCGGAATCGAGCGCCACACCGAATGGCCGGAACAGCAGTGCCTGAGTTGCAGGACCTCCATCACCGCCAAACCCACAGTGACCGGGTACTCCAGCGACGATGCTCGGAGTGCCGTCGGGCATGAACTTCCAAATTACACAATTGGGGATCCCATCGGCTACGTAGAGGTCACCACTTGAATCTGTGGTCATGGCCTGGGCCATAGGGATGGATGCAAAAGTACTGATAATATTGCTGATGTCCACTTTGCGGACTGCTCCATTAGACATGTCCGCGATGAACAGATTCCCAGTGTGATCTGCGGCAGCGCCAATTGGCTGGGAGAGAGTTGCTTTCTTTGCAGGTCCGCCGTCCCCGGAGTAGCCGGACAGTCCATCGCCTGCAAATGTGGAAATCCTTCCAGATGGTGTCACTTTGCGGATCCGGTTATTAGAACTGTCCGCCACATACAGATTCCCTGACGTGTCGAACGTGAGGTTTTCCGGGAAGTTAAAGGCAGCGGCCGTTGCGGGTTTTCCGTCGCCAATGTACCCACCAGCTACGGTCATAATGTTTTGTGTGCCGCTGCCCTTCCTCACACGGGCGTTATTGGAATCCACGGTCAGAACTTCGCCGTTAGCATCCAAGATAACGTCGGTCGGACCGAGAAATAAGGTGTGAGTGGCAGGCAAGCCGTCGCCGTTGAAGCCTCCTCCAAGAACTCCAGCATCCAAAGACACACTCTTGCTGGGAACGGAAATCTTCAATACCTGGCCGTTTATGTCGGCAACATGCAGGTTGCCCGCAGAATCCGTCGTAAGCCCCATTGGGTTGCAGAGTGTCAGCGGTGTGAAGGGGCAAGTGCCATCGCCAACAAAGGTCGTGATGATCCCGGTTTTTAGATCAACCGCCCGCAGCGCTGCGTTGCCGGTGTCGGCAATCCAAAGCGTATGACTACGACCGTAAAACCCTACTCCACTGGCGAAGTTCAACGATGCTTTCTTGGCCGGGCCTCCATCTCCGCTGTATCCGATGGTTCCGTTGCCTGCCACAGTGGTGATAATGCCGGTGCTGAGCACCACTTGCCGGATTCGCTGGTTGAAGGTGTCAGCAATATACAGGACCTCTCCGGCTTTCGAGCTTCCGATCGCTAACTGGCTCGGAGATGACAAGC
>Ga0207138_1069_pt1 | contig 17939 bp, 13 predicted proteins | sample Alteio_BWMinHeat_6_FD_153589 | JGI IMG/M metagenome (GOLD analysis project Ga0207138, IMG submission 153589) | Enriched cells from forest soil in Barre Woods Harvard Forest LTER site, Petersham, Massachusetts, United States -... | ecosystem: Environmental > Terrestrial > Soil > Temperate forest >...
GTGGATTTCGCCCGCTCCAACCAGCAGCGATTCTTGAACGAACTCAAAGAGCTGCTTCGCATCCCCAGCATCAGCACATTGACGGAGCACAAGGCCGACGTGCAAAAGGCTGCCGATTATGTGGCCAACGAACTGCGGCGGATCGGCATGGAAAACGTAGAGGTCATCGCCACAAAGGGCCATCCGCTGATTTATGCGGATTGGCTGCACGCTCCCGGCAAGCCCACTGTGCTTTGCTATGCGCACTACGATGTGCAGCCGCCCGACCCGCTCGACGAATGGATCAGCCCGCCATTCGAGCCTACGGAACGCAACAACAATATTTATGCTCGCGGTGCGGTGGACGACAAAGGCCAGCTCTGGATGGAGATCAAAGCGATTGAATCGCTGATGAAAGGCCACCATGGCAAGTTGCCCTTGAATGTCAAGTTCCTCATTGAAGGCGAGGAGGAAATTGGCGGCGAGTCGATTGCCGAGTATGTGCGCAAGCAGAAACCCAAGGTAAAAGCCGATTTCGCGTTGATCTGCGATACCGATTTGTTCGCGCCCGATCTTCCCACCCTGTGCGTTGGGCTGCGCGGGCTGGTGTACACCGAGATTGAAGCATTCGGAGCCAAGACCGATCTGCATTCCGGCATGTATGGTGGCGCTGCGCCCAATCCATTTTTTGCTTTGATTGAAATCATCAGCAAGCTCAAGGACGCCAAAGGCCACGTGCTAATTCCCGGCTTCTATAAAAACGTAAAGGCGCCGAGCAAGGACGAACTGAAAACCTGGAAGAAACTGCCCTTTAGCGAAGAGCATTACCGCAAGACAGAAGTAGGCTCGAAAGTACTGACCGGCGAACCAGGGTTTTCAGTGCTATATCGGACTTGGGCGCGTCCGACACTTGAGGTCCACGGCATGCCCGGCGGATTCACGGCTCCGGGAGCAAAGACGGTCATTCCGGCGAAGGCTGCGGCGAAGGTTTCTATGCGGCTGGTGCCCAACCAGGATCCCGACGACATCCTCAAACGCTATACTAACTTCGTAAAGAAGCTCACGCCCAAGGGCATTGAAACGAAGATCAAGGTCTGGAGCAAAGGCCCAGCCTGCGTCGTAGGCACGGACAACAAGTTCGTAAAAGCGTCCACTGAGGCCATGCACGAAGTGTTCAAGAAAGACACGGTCTTCATTCGCTCTGGCGGTTCGATTCCAATCGTCACCGACTTTCAGGATGTGCTGAAGATTCCCAGCGTAATGATGGGTTTCGGTCTGCCCGATGACAATCTGCACGCCCCCAACGAGAAGTTTCACATCCCGAACTTTTATCGCGGGATCGAATCGATCTGCTTGTTCTTCGAGAAGCTGGGTGAATAGCACCGCAAGCAGGTCGGAGGTGTGTGGTGCCGATCTCGCCGGAGGCGAGGAAAGCACGAGAAAGGTTTACGAAAGAGGCAGAGCAAGTTCTCCGTTTATTCAGGGAGAAGGTTGAAGCAAGAACCTCGCCAGGTACTGTCTACCACTACACCGACGACGTTGGCCTGAGCGGAATTCTGGAGACGGGTAAGCTGAGGCTTAGCAACCTCTTCAAGTTGAACGATCCGTCTGAATTGAGGCATGGCCTCTCCATCGCCAGTGACATTCTCAAAACAAGAGCTTTGCACGAGCCGCTCGCAACGCTCTCGGCAGACTTTCATTCCTATCTGGAGACAGAGCTTAAATCTACGGACATTATTCCGTTTGTTCGTTCAGTTCGGACGGTAACGACTTGGGTCAATGGCGTGCGTACGCCGATAACGGACGCGGTTATGCGCTCGGCTTCAATCTAAAGGCTTTGGAAAAAGCATTCGCTAACCCAGACGAGAATTCCTCGCCTCTTACTTGGACCTTCCCCATCGCCTACTCTGATTCCACTCTCAAGGACATTCATAGCAAGATCATTGAGAAGGCCCTTGCCGCCTGTCCAGGTCAAGGAAACGCCAAGACTCAATATATGGCGGGGTTGCCGTTCCACCTTGCGCTGCACGTTCTCGAAGCCGCAACTTTCTTTAAGCATGAAGCATACAAGAACGAGAAGGAATATAGGTTTCTTGAGATTCATCCTCCCATAGTGAAGCTGAGAACGCGCCGCTACTCATTCGTCGAATATAGGGAGTTAGACTGGAAGAGCGTTAATCCCGAAACCCTCCGGGAGATCGTTGTCGGTTCCGCCAATTGGGAAGTCGCACATGTTTTTGCAGAGTTATGCCTGGGGCAATTCGGTTTTGATCTGAACAAGGTCAACCTGGTTCGGTCCAGAATCCCTTATCGGGTACCGTGAAAGACCGACCACTCATTGGCCAGCTAAAATGGACGGCTCCTGCCGTCGAATTTGATCCGACACACAGATACCAGTGACCAGCGCAGTTGCGTTTCGAAGCCCGGCAATCCCTCCCGGGGGCTTTTCTAATCATGGTAAAATCGCTCTGTGAAGCATGCACGCAAATTCACCGTCGTAATCGAAAGAGACGAAGATAGATACTATGTCGCGTCGGTCCCATGCCTCCGAGGTTGCCACACGCAGGCGAAGAACCTCGACACCCTGATGAAGCGGGTTCGCGAGGCGATTGAGCTGTGCTTGGAAGAAGCGGATCACAGTGAATTTGGCCCGCTCGAGCTCGTTGGTATCCAACAGATTTCCATATGACTCGCCTTCCCCGACTGAAGGGCAAGGAAGTGGTACGGCTTCTTGGTAAAATCGGTTTCCAAGTTGTTAGAACCCGCGGCAGCCACGTTTTTCTTCGGCATGAGGACGGAAGAGTTACGACCGACCAGTTCACTCCGGTGAGACTCTGGGCCCAGGACTTCTCCGCTCAATTCTGCGCGACGTCGAGTCGACCGTGGAAGAACTACTCAAACTTTCCTGAGTCGTCTTTAATTCTGTCTTGGAGCTGGATGGATAAAAGCGAAGTGGACCAACACAATGTGGTAAGGGTGGTCTGACGTACCTGTTTATTGAATGAGCGATCTGCCTCGCTGATAACTTTTTCATCTGCCCGTAGTCAATTTGTATTGGCGATTCCATGAAAGCAAACCCAGCCTTCTCTGCCCTCCTGATCCTCGTTTGCGTGCTGCCTGCTACGTCCCAGCAGGTCTGGCATTACGATCTCCGTCCTGGCGACCACTTGGTTTACAGCTATGTGGTTGATCGTGACGTTTCCAGTGGCGAAGGACAAATCCACACCAAAGCAATTTTTAACACCCATGTGCTAGTCCTGGGAGAAAACAAAGGCCACTTGAGTGTTGGGTTCCAACGTAACCGGGAGTCCGTGCAGTTAATCGAGTACCGCGAGCACGGAAAAGACAAGCTAAAGCAGGAGTTGCCAGACTTTGAGCAAACGATGTCGAAACGCCCCGTTCGCTTTGAAGAAGCAAACGAGTTTTCAATAACGGGGGAAGCGCTTACTTACTGGCAGGCGGCGCGGGAAGATCGAAGCAAAATTATGATGGCGGTGCACGAAATAGAAACGCTGCCCAGCAAAGCGGTCAACGTGGGTGACAAATGGCAAGGCCACAATTTGCTGGGACTGGAGTTCCATGTTGCCGCCCCAGAGACAATCTCCGGCAAGGCGTGCATACGAGTGGAAGGAAGTCGCGGAGAAGATAGGCTCACCTATTGGTGGTGTCCTGCCATCGGTACAATCGGCAAAGTTGAAGTGGATGGCACCTATTCGATCTATGAATCCACAGTGCATGAGAAGCTCAGCTTCGAATTGCAAGACAAGAAACACAACGAGACTGCAGCGGAATGGCTGAAATCTCCAGACATGCAATTAGGAACCATGAACGCGCTGCTGGTATCGCGCTGGGTGCCAATTCAACCTAATCTGTTGGATTCTGCTTTGCAATCGTCTGACGCGCAAGTTCAGGCCGACGCGCTGGCCGTGATCTACCAACGCCGCCTTGAATGGCCGGACCGAGATCTGGTGAAGCTAGCGCAGAGCAGCGATGCACAAGTAAAGCGAATCGCCAAGGAAATTCTCGATCCTGTGTCTCCGCAGCCCATCCCACAAGTGGGAAAGTGTACTCAGCCGGCGCATACCTATCCGGCGGAGAGACCGGGGACCTCTCTTCGATTTATGCGCAGCGAAAAATATCGCGGCGAGCCCTACATGCTGCACATCCCGATCGACTATCGGGGCAATCGTCCCTTCCCATTGCTGGTTTACCTTAGCGGAGGCGCAGGACTAGCGATGGATGCGGTGAATACCGCGGAAGATGTCATTGCGCCTTCTGGTTACTTGGTGATTTATCCTCAGGCCGGCGACTTCTGGTGGAAACCGGAAACTGTGGCCCGCTTCGCCGCACTGTTCGAGGAGGTGTTGCAGGACCTCAATGTGGACCGTGACCGCGTCTATATCTCGGGATTCAGCAACGGAGGGACAGGAAGCCTCTACTATGCCACTCTGTGGCCGCAACGATTTGCTGCTGTAGTCACGATGATGGGAGCTGGAGTCTGTAATTCAGAGATCGCGGATCAGCTTGCGAATGTCGCGAATTTACCTATCCAGTTGATTCATGGCGACCAGGATCCCATTATTGATCCGTCTTGCTCACAGGCAACATTTGACGCAGTTCGTAAACTGCCTCCGAAGTTGCTCCCAGCCCTCCACATGCTAAAAGGCCGTGGTCATGAGATCACGCTCGATGGAGATGACGGGCTCACCTTGCCATTCGTGGCCGACAAACTACGCACCCCATGGCCAGCAAAGATCACAGCAAAGTTTGCGGACACAACTTATCCCCGCCAATATTGGGTAGAACTCGTGGCCAAGAAAAGCGGTCTCGCGACGATTGAGGGACAAATCAAGCCGGACAACACCATCGAACTAACCACCAAGAATATCTTGCGAGTGCGCCTGCTGCTGCGACCAGAGATGTTCAGCTCCACTAGTCCCATCAAGGTTGTATTGAATAAGACCGAGATCTATCACCGAGAGCTAGAGCAGGACTGCGCGTTGCTGCAACAGAGCTCGGCTGGCTCTCAAGACTCTTCCCTCGGCTACACGCAGGCGTTGGAATTCGATGTTTCCCCGTAAATGCATGTTTCTTTTTCATCCGCTCTGCGATAGTCTTATCTTGCTCTCGCGATTCCATCCTTTTTCTTCCTTTCCGTCCATTTTGTATACAAAGGCTGCATTATGTGTACAGAATAACGTGGTTGTGCAAAAGGGGGCCCTATATATAGTGTTTTATTACTTGACCCCGCTGCAATTTCACCGTTAAAGTAGCTTCAATCTGTGCCCGTCTGATCCAGCCAGAGGGAAGGTCTTTTCGAGCGAGCGGCGGAGGAATCTAACTGGTTAACGGGATCGAGCAGCAGATCCCTCGACTCCGTTCGGGATGACAAGGTTGGGATTAGGCGTTAGCGCCAAGGAGTAACAGTTGCTCAAACTAAAAAAACTTCACGTTCTCGGGTTTAAGTCTTTCTGCGATCGGACCGAACTCAAGTTTCATGGAGACGGGATCGCGGCCATCATCGGCCCCAACGGTTGCGGCAAGTCCAACATTGCGGACGCTATCTCATGGGTGCTGGGCGAACAGTCGGCCAAGACCCTGCGTGGCTCGCGTATGGAAGACGTCATCTTTGCCGGCACACGGGATCGTAAACCTACGGGTATGGCTGAAGTATCACTCACGCTGATCGATCCGGAAGTTTACGACGGACCCGACGCCCAGGAACCCACGGAAATCGAGGTTCGGGATGACTTGCCGGGAGACTACGCCGACTGGAACGAAGCCGAAATCCGAGCATGGGCTGCGGAAGAGACGGAGCGGTTGACGGAAGAAGCTCAGCCGGGAAAACCCTACGAAGCGGAAGGGGAAGCGCCCGAAACTCCGCTGGCGGAAATCTATCCCGAGGACGAACCGGCGTTCGCAGTGTTCACGAACCCATTGCTTCCTAAATCCAGCAAAGTAGACCCTCCGACGAATCCCGGCCTCAAGCTGGCTTCGACCGATAAAAGTTCCCAGGTTGTATTGAAGATCCGGAGACGAAAATTTCAGCAACAGTTTCGGGCGGGAGAAATCGTGGTCACGCGGCGGCTGTTCCGTTCCGGTGACAGCGAATATCTGTTGAATGGCAAGCTGTGCCGTCTGCGCGATATTCAAGAGCTTTTCATGGGCACCGGGCTGGGCCCGGAGTCTTATGCGTTAATCGAGCAGGGACGCATCGGACAGATTCTCAGCAGCCGTCCTACGGACCGCCGCGCGATCATCGAAGAAGCAGCTGGGATCACTAAGTTCAAAACCAAGAAACGGCTAGCGGAAGCGCGTTTGGAAGACGCCAAACAGAACCTGGCACGGGTGAACGACATTTTCGACGAAGTCACTCGGCAGATGAATTCATTGAAGCGGCAGGCGTCGAAGGCGGAGCGCTACGCCAAGCTGAGGGAAGAGATGCGCGCCAAGTTGCGACTGGTGCTGGCCAGTAAGTTTGCCCAACTCGACCGGGAGAGCGCGGAACTCGATGAGCGAGTTAATTTGGTCTCCGAGGAAATGCGGCAGCAGTCTGGGACCGTGCAACAGCTGGAATCTGAGCATGCCGAGCGCGCCCAACGCGGATATGCCATCGAAAGTGAGATCCGGGAAAACCGCGAGCGTTTGAACCAGATCAAACTGGGAAGCGAACGGGCCTTAGCGCAACGGCGGCACAACGAAGAACGCTGCGCAGAACTGGTGCAGCGCACGGCTTCCGAGGAAGCTGAGTTGGCGCAAGCACAACAGCGTCTGACCACCCTGGAAGTCGAGCGCGATGCAAACCGGGGCATGCTGGAGTCGGCGGCCGCCGATGTTGCCGCCGCCCGGCTGGAACTAGAGCATTGCCAGCAGGCGGCGGCGAGCGCGGCGAGCGCACTTGCGGATCTAGAACATCAGCAGGAAGCATCACGCATCGCGATCATGGAAGTTGTGGCCGCGTCATCCGACTTGCGCAACCAGTTGACCCAAGCCGAGGAACGGCTGGCGTCGGTGGACCGTGAGGCCCAACGTTTGCGGACAGAAATGACCGTGGCGAGTGCCCAGGTGGAAGCCTTCGGCGGACAGCGCGGACAGCTTGGTTTGGAGTTCGAATCAGTCTCTCAACGCGTGGCAGGGTTCACGGAGGAGATTGCGCAAACGCGGCAATCGCTAGAATCGAAGCGTCAAGAAGAGGCCGATGCCAAGACCCGGCTCGACGGCCTGCGCGCCGAGTATGCCTCTGCGATCGGCAAAAAAGGGTCGCTGGAAGCGGTCATCGCTGAACATGGGTACTCAACCGAATCTGTTCGACGCCTCTTTCAGTCAAGAGTGATGAACGGCGGACTGGCCCCTGCAGGCGTGCTGGCCGACTTTCTCGAAGTGGAACCACGCTACGAAGGCGTGGTCGAAGATTTTCTGCGAGATGAGTTGAATTACATCGTGGTGAAATCCTGGGACGCTGCTGACGAGGGTCTTCGCCTGCTACGCACCGATGTGGACGGACGCGCGACGTTCCTGGTACATCCTGAGGATTCGCAGGCCAAGTTTTCCTTCTCTGTAGACGAAGCGGCCCGGGCCGTAACTCCCAGCCAGTCCATACTTCCGTTGAAGCATGCTATCCGCGTGCTCAACGGGTTTGGACGCTCGCTCGAGGTCATTCTGCCCAAGCTACGAGACGGCTACATTGTTCCGGAAGCGACGTTTGCGCGCGAGTTGGCGCTGTCGAATCCCGATGCGTTTTTCCTGTCACAGTCGGGCGAGTGTTTCCATAACGTGACCGTCACCGGCGGCAGGCAGCGCGCCGAAGGGCCGCTTTCTATGAAACGCGAGCTGCGCGACGTGATGCGTTTGCTGGGTGAGCTGGAATCGGCTCTGCGCCATGACGAACTGCGGGTGCTGACGCTAGGCCGTGAGATTAAGGAATTGACTTCCCTGCTGGAACGCCTCGAAGCCGAAAAGCGGACCGCGGAAACGCAAGCAATGACCTCGGAACACATGCTGCAGCAGCTCGATGCCGAAATCGCTCGCATGGGTGAGCGTTTGCACACTTGCCAGCAAGAACTGCAGCGCCTGGCTGCGGAACGGGCTGAGCAGGAGACCCTGGTCAGTGCGCGCCAAGCCGGACTGGCAAGTCTGCAACAGAAGCGCGAGGCATTGGAACGGCTGTCGGCCGCGGCTAACCAAGAACTCGCTGGCATGCGGGAGCAGCGGGATGCCACGGCACAGCGTGCCTCGCAACATCTCGCCCAGGCAGCGGCGTTAGAAGAGCGCCACCGATCAGCCAAGGCCAATGTGGAAAGAATTGAAACATTGGTTGCGGATATGGGCGTGCGAGAGGCCTCCCTGCGGGCGCAAATCGAATCAGCAGCCGCTGAAAAACTGCAACGCGAAGCAGAAAACGATCAGATCATCGCTCAGCAGTCCGAACTCGAAGCCGAGCGCAATACAACTGAGGCCCGAGACGGCCTGCTGCAATTTGAGTCAGACCAGGTACGCAGCCGGCTTGCGGAAATTGAAGAAGCTCTGCGCAACGTAAGGCAATTGCGGGATCAGGCCCGCGATCGTCGTGGCGAGCTTTCTGCGTCCGCCGCCAAGCTGCAATCCGACGCGCAGCACATGGCGGAAACTTGCCTTAACGAACTGGGCGTAGAGCGAAATGAATTAGCCGCCGATACGACAATGCCGCTTGTCAGCGGAGATGCGTTGGCCGCTGAAGACCATGTGTACCGGGAAATGCGTGCCCGCCTCGACGCCCTGGGTCCGGTCAACATGATGGCCCTAGAAGAGTACAAAGAAACTCTGGAACGGCATACGTTCCTCGAAATCCAACGAAAAGATTTAATGGATTCGATCGAGAACACCCAGGCCACGATCAAGGAAATTGATGTATTCTCCCACCAAAAATTTGAAGAGGCCTTCCACAAGATCAACGAGAATTTCCAGACTACCTTCAAAAAACTGTTTGGCGGCGGGCAGGGCTTCATGCGCCTGACCGATGAGGAAAACAGCGCAGAAAGCGGCATTGACGTAGTCGCCTCGCCTCCGGGGAAAAAACTGCAAAATGTGCTCTTGCTCTCGGGCGGAGAAAAGGCGCTCACAGCGCTTGCCCTGTTGGTCGGAATCTTCCAATACCAGCCCAGCCCGTTCTGCATTCTCGATGAAGTGGACGCGCCATTGGACGAAGCCAATGTGGGACGCTTCACCGACCTGGTACGAGAGATGAGCGTGCAGACGCAATTCGTCTTGATCACGCACAGCAAGAAGACTATGAGCATCGCCCCTGTTCTCTACGGAGTGACCATGCAGGAGCCTGGGGTATCGAAGCTCGTGTCGGTGCGCTTCGGGGCGACTGCGTAGAGTTAGGCACAAACCACGCCCCCCTCTTCAACGCGACGTTTCAAATCCGAACCACAATCTAAATTTCCCTGCCCCACTTATCCTCTGCTGTCCTCAGCTTTTCCACAAATCAACCCTCTTGAACTCCGCTCCGGACGCCGATTCCCAGCTTCTCTGATGGTGTCAACATTTTTCCTTTCAATCGCATATGAGGCTGTTCTCTCATCCCTGACTTATATCGTTGACAAATTTTTTGGGCGGGTTAGAATACGCGACGTTTCCAGATTGTAGAATTGCATACATGAGTCCCCAAGTTCTCGATTCCGTTTTGCTACGCACAGATTTCCCCGACCTTAAACTCCATGCCAGCGGCAAGGTCCGGGATGTGTACCAACTCGATCACGATCACCTTCTGTTTGTCGCGACGGACCGTATTTCTGCTTTTGACTATGTGCTGGCCACGGGCATACCGCACAAGGGGCGGGTGCTCACGCAGATCTCCCTATTCTGGTTTGATTTCCTGCGTGATCTTGTACCCAACCACATGGTAACTGCCGATGTGGAGAACTATCCCGCCGCCGCGCGGAAGTATGCTGATCAACTTCGCGGGCGATCCATGATGGTAAAACGCGCCGAGATGTTTCCTGTGGAGTGCGTGGTCCGTGGATATGTTTCTGGGTCAGCATGGAAGGAATACAAAGCCAGCGGGCGAGTTTGCGGGATTGAACTTCCGGCAGGGTTGAAAGAATCTGACAAATTGCCGGAGCCTATTTTTACTCCTGCCACGAAGGCGACCTCTGGGCATGACGAAAACATTCCCTTCGAGGAAATGACCCGGATCGTGGGCGTGGAATTGAGCAACCAGCTGCGCGATGTCACCCTGAAGATTTACAAGAAAGCGTCCGATTACGCCCGCCAAAGGGGCATCATCATTGCCGACACGAAGTTTGAGTTCGGCATGACTTCCCAGGGCATCACGCTGGCGGATGAAGTGCTGACTCCTGATTCTTCACGTTTCTGGCCCGCGGACAAATACCAGCCCGGCCAGGCACAGGAGTCCTACGACAAGCAGTATGTTCGCGACCATCTGGAACAAATCCGCTGGAACAAGCTGCCACCTGCGCCGGCCCTTCCTGCGGACGTGGCCCAGCGGACAAGCGAGAAGTATCGGGAGGCATTTCACCAGCTCACAGGGCGCGAACTGGATGTGTGACACGAGTTGGAGAATACGTTGACCGCGGCCGACTGGGTCATCGTAGCAGTGATTTTGCTGTCCATTGTTCAGGCGGTGAGTTCTGGCTTCTTTCAGGAGGCCTTCGGGATTGCGGGGTTGGTGTTTGGCTATATGTTGGCTGCGTGGAATTACCAGCGGCTCGCCGAGCATTTCGCACCTCATGTCATGGCGGTCTGGCTAGCCGAGATTGCAGCTTTTCTGCTTATCTTTGCCGCAGTCATGCTGCTCGCAGGCGTTGCTGGACGAGTGGCCCGCTGGGTAGTGAAAGAAACTGGGCTGAGTTTCGTGGACCGGTTGTTGGGTGGAGCACTGGGGCTGCTGCGCGGAAGTTTGCTGGTCGCAGTAGTTCTGATGAGCATGGCTGCGTTCACTCCTGGGTCAACGTGGCTGGAAGGCTCAACCCTGACACCCTATTTCCTGGTGGCAGGACGGGCCGCGATTTGGGTGGCGCCGGCTGAATTGCGAGCCCGATTTTACCAAGGGCTCGAATTGTTGCGCCGGGAGCGGCAGCACACCTAGCATTTCTGCAGTGGCGAATATGTAGTCTCGAACCAGGTATCAGGCGACCGGAAAAGCGCCGATGTCGGCTTTTCCAAGAAAGAGAGATGCCGTGAGAGATCAGCTCGAAGCGCTCATCCTGCAGATGTACAAGAGCAACATTCTGTATTCCGAGGCCGTGCGCGAATTTAAGAAACGCTTCATTGTGACCGTGCTGGAAGAAAATGGCGGGAACCAATGCCGCGCTGCTCGACAACTGGGCATGCACCGAAATACTCTGAGCCGTACCATCACGGAATTGAAGATTGACCTGCGGCAACTGCGCGCCGGAGCCAAGCGTCCCCCGCGTAGTACCCGCGTAGCTTTGTACGACAAGAAAGCGATCCGCTAGGAATGTAGGCGGGCGTCCACACCCGTGCTGCCTCTACAAACATTTTGTCATTCTGACGAAGCGAAGAACCTATGCATTTTTGCTGTACAGGCAGAATACATAGGTTCTTCGCTTCGCTCAGAATGACAGAGTGTCGCGTAAAACCAAAAGGCAGTGCCGGAGCACTGCCTGGTTTAATTCCAAACGGTAAATCTTAGTGCGCTGCCGGACGATGATGAACCGGGGGCTTCTTCGCGCCCGGTGGTGGTGCTTTCGTCAGCAGAGCGCCCTTTTCCATCGTCATCATGAAGGGGCTGGGCGTATAGGAGGCTGGCGTACCGGCAAAATCCAGCGTCGAACCTTCCGCCGGCATCATCTTAGCTGGGATTGTTCCGTCCATGGTCACGACGATGTCCGCTTGTTTCTTGTCGATATCATCTTGGCTACCCGCTATTTGTAGCTCCGTAGGACTGGCCTTAATTACGGTTCCTTCCATTTGCAACGAAACCCCTTTGATGGCAGACCACACTTTGTCCGCATCATCAGGCTTACCGGCGGAAAGCACTAGTTCCCAATCTGCGAAACTCATGTCTTTCGGCGTCTTGGTCTTTACCAAGTCAGCAGCCTGCTCGGCGGGCGTCGGAGGAACATACTCCTTGATGGTGAATCCGGCAGGTGGCAGCGTGGTCGTAGCCGTCATCGTCAGAAGATCATTCCACCCGTCTTCCGAGCCGTGATATTTAACATACTTGCTGTGCCCGAATTTGGTGATCTGCGCCTTACCGCCTGGGTCCTTCACCAGGTTTGCGGCGCGGGCAATGAAGAACAAACCATTGACGTCATCCTCGGGAGTACTCCCAAAATCAGCGAGCGCCAGGGGGTAAATGTTTTCCACGTTGTTGGGGTCGGCTTGCACAGCTGCCATTAGATACTTGGCCGCAGCCGCATTGTCCTTCAACTGAAGAGCAGAGAAACCGGCCACCCCGTTGAGCAGTCCGGCCATCTGGCCCTTCTGTTTGTCAAAATCTGCGTCCGAGGCGCCATCCGGCTTTAGCATACTGGGCAGTGCCTGCAAACCGCGTTCTGCATGCTGTTTGGCATCCGCCCATTTCTGGGATCCACGCTCAACAAAGGCCAGCAATACCAGGGCCCGCACATTGTTGGGATTGATCGCCAACAGCCGGTTGGCCGTATCAACCACCTTGTCCTGTTTACCCGCCTGCTGATAGGCCCCCATCAGCAGTTCCAACGCGTCTTCCTTCATTACGCTGTTGGGGTACTGCACCAGGAAGGCTTCTACACCGCTGATTTTCGCGGTCGGGTCCTGCTGTTGCACGGCTCCTACGTAGGCGTTGTACTCCGCTGGGTCCTTGATCTCTTTCTTCTGTTGTGGCGCGGCAGCTTGTGCAGGCGCTGCAGGCTGGGCTTGCGGTTGTGTTGCGGCTTGCTGTGCAGAGGCTATTCCGGCGCACGCAAGCACAATCGCGACTAGACTCGTCTTCATTTTGAAATGGCTCCTTGAATTATCGGGAAAACTGAACGGCATTCTTCCGGGCCTACGTAAGCATCGGCACCCGGCCCTCAGAGCATGAGCTCGTTCCCCTCATGCGACAGGCCCGGAAAACCCGGACCATGCTGATAACACCTGGCGAGTCCGAGACACTTTTCCGGTGAGCCGGATTATAAGTATGTGCTTCCCCGAAGGCAAGCCCAGATTCCTCTTCTTGTAAGATGCATTAAGACCCTTCAATGTTAGCAAGCAACGAAACATAAATAATTGTTAATCTGGGAACTATGGCAGATGCCACGAAAACCTCCTTGAATGGCCATGTGGCGGTGATTACGGGTGCAGGGCGCGGTATCGGTGCCGCGATCGCGACCGGACTGACCAGTTTGGGGGCCGTGGCCGTGCTTTGTGGCCGTACCGGCGCGCCGCTGGAAGCGACCGCTACCTCCATCGCTAGAGATGGTGGAAAGGCAGAGGTCGCCGAGTGCGACGTAACCGACCTGCGCTCCGTCGAGGGCATTGCAGCGCACGTGGAAGCGACCTACGGCCGGATTGATATCCTGATAAATAACGCCGGCGTAGGTGGCTATGCCGGGCCACTACATCAGCTGCCACCGGCTTCCTGGGAACGGATACTAAACACAAACCTGAGAGGCGTATATTTCTGCATTCGGGCTTTCGCCCCGCTCATGATACGCGCGGCTCGAGGGCACATCATCAACATATCTTCTCTGGCGGGGAAAAATGCCCTGCCGAATGGCGCGGCCTATGCCGCTTCCAAGTGGGGACTGAACGGGTTGAGCTATTCTGTCGCCGAGGAACTCCGTGCCTACAATATTCGGGTGTCAGTGGTGTGCCCAGGTTCTGTGGACACAGAATTGAGTCCCCACGCAGGTAAAGATAAATCCAAGATGCTGCAGCCAGAAGACGTGGCGCACGCCGTGGCCATGCTGGTGACCCAGGCCCCACAATCGTTTGTCAGCGAGATTCTGCTGCGTCCCACCCAAAAGCCGTAAGCAGGTATGGCGCAAACACGCCTGTACGCGCGCGAGCCTGTTGCCCATGTAGGCGTGGGATCCGCACCTGTGCAACGCCATTTGGAATTCACCCAAAGATCAGAGTTTCCCAAGAACATTTCACCGGCAGAAACCAGGTCCATGAGTAATAACGAGGACATGGGCGGGGAGCAGCCGTCCCGCTGCAGCTCATCAGACTTGTAGAGATCTCGGCGAAGGGAGACAATATCGAATCGGCAGGAGGCATTTCCGTGTCGGATCGAAAATATCGTCAGCACGGCTATCAGGACATCGGTAAGACCCGCGAAAAACAGCCCGCGGAGAAGCCGGTCAAGAAGGAAACATTCGGCCCCCGGACGTTGTACATGCCAGGCACACACGCGATTTCCCGATGTGCACAATGCGGCACCATGTTGCCTCCAACATCCGAGCCCTTGGGCACGTGTCCAAAATGTCAATTCGAACTTCACTCCTGCCGCCAGTGCACATACTTTGACACGTCCAGCAGGTTCGAATGCATGAAACCGATTCCGCAGCGGATCGCCCGCAAAGACGCGCGCAATGAATGCACGTTCTATTCCATGCGCGTGCGTTTGGAAAAAGAAACTTCCACACCAATTGCAGCGCGACCCCAGGACGCCCGCACCGCATTCGAAAACCTCTTCAAGAAATAACCAAGATGAATGTGATGGCGTCTTCGACTTTGGACAAGGCCCTTACTCGCTCCTCACCACCGAATTGTATTTCGCCATAACGGGTGCTAACATCCGAACAGAGTAAGTCGGAGGCTTGATTATGTCGGACAGAGACAGCAACAGTTTTGTTTGGTTTCTAGCCGGATTGGGCATCGGCGCCATCGCCGGTGTACTCTATGCTCCCCGTTCGGGTGAAGAGACGCGGCAGGTATTGCGCTCCAGGGCCGAAGAGGGACGTGACTTCGTGCGTCAGCGCGCACAGCAAGCCCGTGAGCAGGCGGCAGGATGGGCAGACCGTGGCCGCGAAGTGCTAAGCCAGCAGAAAGAGCAGTTCCGCTCCGCATTTGAGGCCGGCAGACAGGCCTATCAGGAAGCTACCGCTGCGGATGGCGGTGGATCTGACGTGCGATAGACGTACGATAACGGATTCTCTCCCCTGCGCCGGAAACTGGTTCGGGAGGAGGAGCACTTATGGACTATCTTCCAATCTTCATCGCCTTTACTGCCGCTGCAGTAGTCATACAAGCGGGCATCCTGGTGGCCATGTATCTCGCCGTCCGCCAGACCAGCGCTCGCATGGAGGCCCTGGCCGCCGATGTTCACACCAAGGTTATGCCAACGGCAGAGATCGTGCACTCCATGCTGGTCGAATTTCGGCCTCAGCTCCAGAACCTGGTCACCAATGTTAGTGAGTCGAGCACGAAGGTTCGCGCGCAGATCGAACGCCTGGATGCTACTGTGAGCGACGTACTTGACCGCACCCGGCTGCAGGTCATCCGCGCCGATGAATTGATGAGCCGCACGATTGACCGCGTGGAAAGTACCACGGAACTGGTGCAAAAGACCGTGGCTTCCCCGGTCCGCCAGTTGTCTGGCGTTTTCCAGGGGATCCAAACGGGACTGGAATTTCTGATTGGCGCCAAACGGCGCTCACGTGAAGGCATATCCGTCTCCCAGGACGAAATGTTCATCTAGGGATCGGGACGTACGCTTTTGTCGGCAGATTTTGACGGTTCGCGTCCTACCTGAATTGCTACACCTTAATAGTTCTGAAAGGAAGCGACTGGGTGTTTGTGCTACGAAATCCAGCCGCCGCCGACTACGATGTCGCCGTCATAAAACACCGTCGCCTGCCCCGGCGTGATGGCCCGTTGCGGCTCGTCGAAAGTCACCAGCACTTCGTCATCGTCTGACTTCTCCACCAAAGCAGGGGCGGCCTCATGGCGATGCCGGATCTTCACCCGGACCCGCGTTGGCCCTCGCAGATCGTCCACCGCAACAAGATTCACGCGGCGCGCACGAAGCGTCTGCGAGTACAGCTCGTCCTGGTTGCCGACCACTACTTGGCGCTCGTCTCCCTTAATCTGGATAACGTACAGTGGCGAACCTATAGCCACTCCCAAGCCCTTGCGCTGACCTACGGTGAACTTGTGGATGCCGTGGTGCTCGCCGATCACCTGTCCATCGGTAGTCACGAGTTCGCCTGCGGTATCGGGCAGCGACTCGCCCCGCTCCGCCAAGTAGGCATCTATAAAATTCTTGTAGTCGCCCCCAGGGACAAAGCATATCTCCTGGGAATCCGGCTTCTCGGCGAGGGCCAGCCCGTGATGGCGTGCTCGCTCACGGACCTCAGACTTGGTCATTTCCCCAAGAGGAAACAGAGTACGGCTGAGCTGCGCCTGGGTCAGACCAAACAGGAAATAGGTTTGGTCTTTGGACGAATCGGCAGGCCGCTTCAGCAGCCAGCGGCCCCGTTCCTCGTCGAGCTCGACACGGGCGTAGTGGCCGGTAGCCAAAAAATCCGCGCCAATCTGCTGGGCAACTATCAACAACTGATCAAACTTCAAATGGTTGTTGCACAGGCTGCAAGGGATGGGCGTTCGTCCAGACAGATATTCTTCGACGAAGGGCCGCACCACGTCGCGCTCGAAACGGTCTTCGTGGTTGACCACGTAATAGGGAATGCCCAAAGTCTTGGCGACACGGCGCGCGTCATAGACATCGTCGAGCGAACAGCAGCGTCCCTGAACTGCCTCCGGCATGCCAGGATGACCTGCCAGCCGTCGCTGGTTCCAGAGCTGCATGGTCAGCCCGACGACGTCGTGCCCCTCCGCACGAAGCATGGCCGCGACGGCCGAGGAATCGACTCCGCCCGACATGGCTACGGCGATGGTTTTAGAGTTAGCCATCAACAATCAGCAGTCAGCACTCAGTGGCTGAACGCCGTGGTTTGTTACAACAGGTGCTTCCGTCTCGTGGGCCACGCCCTCGGATAGCGTCCCGCGCTCGTACACGCTCGTCCTTGCGAGCGCAGTGCGGCCAGCAGCAAAAGAGATTGCTCCGCTCACCATCTCGGAGCTTGAAATCGCCCCGCAGCGAAATAATCCCCACCAGGTAATGCCTACACTCGGGCGACGGAGCAGAATCAGCCCTCATTTTCGGGCCCGCGCTTTTATTTCAGCGATCCGCTTCCGCGCGGCGTCAGGCATGTGCTCTATTGTAAACCGGCGACAGCTCACGCAGGCGAGCGACGGTTTGCGGCAGGAGATCCAAAGCGAATTGAACATCCTCGGGAGTATTTTGCTTGCCCAGACTGAAGCGTAAGCTGGCACGGGCTATTTCCTGTGGCAAGCCCATGGCGGTTAGCACGTGGGACGGCTCGATGGCCCCTGAAGAGCATGCTGCTCCTGTAGAAACTGCCAGTCCCTTCAAATCGAGCGCGATTACCAGCGCTTCTCCTTCGATGTAGTCGAAATGAATGTTGGTGGTGTTGGGGACGCGTGGGGCGCCTTCTCCGTTCACACCGGTGGCTTCTACCTCGGAAAGGATTCTCTGTTCGATGTGATCGCGCATGGCCGACATCCCTGCGAGGTCGCCTCGCTCCAATGCTTCCCTGGCTAGTTCGGCAGCCTTGCCTAGGCCGATGATTCCGGGTACGTTCTCCGTCCCCGCGCGCCGGGATCTCTCGTGGCTTCCACCATAGAACATTGGTTGAAGGATGGTTCCCTTGCGCACATAGAGCGCGCCGACTCCCTGAGGCGCGTGCAGCTTGTGCCCGGAGATCGAAAGCAGATCGCATCCGAGACGCTTTACGTCGATCAGCGCCTTCCCTGCCGCTTGCACCGCGTCGGTGTGGAAATACACATCGGCTTCGGCGGCGATCTTGCCGATCTCCTCAACCGGCTGAAGTACACCAGTCTCGTTGTTCGCCATCATGATCGTGATGAGCTTGGTGTGCGGACGTAGAGCCCGGCGGACGTCCTCAGGATCCACCAGCCCGCGGCCATCCACAGGAACATAGGTG
>Ga0207138_1066_pt2 | contig 17872 bp, 18 predicted proteins | sample Alteio_BWMinHeat_6_FD_153589 | JGI IMG/M metagenome (GOLD analysis project Ga0207138, IMG submission 153589) | Enriched cells from forest soil in Barre Woods Harvard Forest LTER site, Petersham, Massachusetts, United States -... | ecosystem: Environmental > Terrestrial > Soil > Temperate forest >...
GCAGAACGATCGGGGCGGATCGCGGCTCGATTCGCTACCGCAGCCGGCGGCCTGACGATAGTGCGATCCGCGCCCGGCTGCGGGAGTTGGCTGCCAGCCGCCGGCGGTTCGGTTACCGGCGCCTACATATTCTGCTCCGTCGGGAAGGCGCCCAGCTGAACCACAAGAAGCTCCGCCGGCTCTATACCGAGGAGCGGCTCCAAGTGCGTCGGCGTGGTGGGCGCAAGCGGGCGCTCGGCAGCCGAATCCCGATGGCAATCCCCCGGGGGCCGAACCAGCGCTGGTCCATGGACTTCGTCAGCGATGTTATGACTGATGGCCGCCGTTTCCGGATCTTGGCCGTGGTCGACGACTTTACCAGGGAGTGCCTCTGCCTGGTGGCCGATACCTCGCTCTCGGGCCTGCGGGTCGCACGTGAGCTCGACGCCGTCATTACCAAGCGCGCCCGACCCGCCATGTGTGTTTCCGACAACGGCACCGAGCTCACCAGCGTGGCGATCCTGCAATGGTCGCAAGAAACAGGGGTCGACTGGCACTACATCGCGCCCGGCAAGCCCACCCAGAACGCCTTCGTTGAGAGCTTCAATGGCCGCCTCAGGGACGAGCTGCTGAACGAGACCCTGTTCATCTCGCTCGCCCACGCTCGCGCGGCCCTGGACGTCTGGAAGGAAGACTACAATACCGTCAGGTCCCACAGTAGCCTCGGCAATCTGCCACCGGCTGCTTACGCCAAGCTCAGCGCCTCCGCGATGCAACGGGACGGAACGCTGCGCTCACTGCCGGGCTTCGCGCCCCCGTCCCGTTGCACCACCGAGCCAGACAGGCTCAAATGATGAACGGACTCTACTCATCAGCGGATGAGGCTTGGGGCTCAGGTCACCACCTGGGAACATGATATGGTCGACGGGTTGGATGGCTACAGGGACATGGTTCAACTTCAAAAGCCGCAGTCTGCGGCATTTACCGTCGCAAGACGCCCCCCTGGGGATCGGGGGGTTCAGCTCACCACCAGCTCCAATATCGCGTTAACGGCCTATTGCCCCGCGGGGAACCCCGGTAGCGGGAGGGCCGGGCATGGCTGTGTTGTTCGGGACAGGCGGCAAAGGCGCGTCGGGTTCGGAATCCTGTGCCCGCCGGGGTGAGTGCTGGCGCAAAATTTACGAAGGCGAAGATGAAGAACCGAAAAAGAAAACCAAGCAGGATCGGCCGAACAACCGCAAGGCGAAGCTGAAGGTTAAGGGCCGGCGCGTCCGGGCGTCCTACACCCCGGGCTCGCCCCGCCCCGCGCCTCAGCGCAGGCAGGGGTTCTGCTGGGCCAGTTCGCGCATGTCCGCCGGCAGCCCGTGCAGCGGGTCGATGCCCTTGGGCGAAATGGGCGGGCCCTCCGCGGCGCGGGCGTGCAGCTTCTTGAAATCGCCGCTGATGCTGACGGGGATATCCATGGCGAAGAAGCTCGTCGAAGCAGCAACGGACTGAATGGTCAGATCGAGGCTCTGGGGGGGAAATTGACCCGGCCATAGCCGACCAGGGTCGCATCCGGCGTCCGGAGCTTGAGCGGCCAGATCGTGCCGATGCCGTTCTTGAGATCGACGATCCCCAGCAGGCAGCTCACCGGCACCGTTCCCTCCCGCTTGCGGAAGAAGGAGCGCAGATCGGTCGAGATCTTTTCGAGCACGGCGCGCGCGATCCGCGCCTGGGTCAGGGCAAGCACGGCATGGCCGCGACCGGCCCCCAAAGCGGATTTGAGGGTGGCGCCGGTCATATCGAGGGAAAGGGCCCCATCGAGCCTGCCGACGATCTGCCCTGACGGCGCGCCGGCCGATCGCGACAGCTGGGCGACGTCGATCCCGGCGAGGTCCGCCCGGGCCACGACATGGCCGCCGCCCGGGGCGTTTTTGACCGAACCTGATCCGTTGAAGATCCCACCCGCGAAGGCGAGCTTCACCTGCTCCAGCGCCAATTCGCCACCGGCGATGTGACCCCAGAAGCCGACATCGGCGATGCGCATCTTGGCATAGGTCAGCAGCGTCGCGGCAAGGCGCCAGGCGATGTTCGTGCCGCGCTTCTCCTCCAGCTGCAGCGGCAGCGTCCGCCAATCGGCCGATTTCGCGCTGCCTGGCTGCGCGTGCCGGCCAATATCGGATCCAAGTCGAGCTGGGGAAAGGCGAGGTCGAGGCTGACGCCGTCCGTCTGGCCGCGTGCCGCCTCTTCCAGGGCGAGCGTGCCGGTGAAGGCGTTGCCGGCAAGCTTGCCCGTCGCATCCGACAGTTTCCAATGGCCGCCTTCCCGGGTCAGAGCGCCGGCAAGCTGAAGGGGGATATCGGCGCTGGTCTCGGCATCGAAGATCTTCAGCAGATCGGCCAGCTTCTGCGCCCGGATCTCGAGGGCTGCCTTGACGCCGTCGAAGGCCAGGGGATCAATGAGGGTGCCCTTGAAATCGATGGAGGTGGCGGGATTCGCGATGGAGAAGGTGATGCCGTAGGGATGCGAGGGGTCGCGCGGGGCTTCGAAGGATTCACCCTCGGCGGTCAGCTTGCCACGCTGATCGTTGTAGGCGCCCTCGCCGGTGATGGACAAAGGCCGGTCGGGACCATCGGCGCGGATCTTCAAATCGTCGAGCTCGATCCGCAGCCACTGGCCGCTGGAAGTGCGGAACCGCACATTTCCCCCGCTCACGGCCAGCTCGATGAGGGTGGGAATCTTCAAGCGGTTCAGTCGGGCACGAGAAGAAGACGCTCAGTTACGGCTTGTACAGCAGCGGCTCATCGATGCAGCGGAAGATTGAGGCCATTGAGAAGTTGGCGTATCCATCGCTGTGACCACACGCGGACAGGAGGTCGGTCCGTGCCCAGACCCAAGAAGTACCATACCGAGGAAGAGCGCCGCGAAGCCGCTCGCCAGAGCCAGCGCAAGTACGTCGAAGCCAATCGCGAGGCCATCAGGGCACGGCAAGCGGAGCGCGATAGGAAGAGGCGTGCGGCCATCTAGGCGGGGCAGAAGGAGACCTAGGCCTCATCTTTTCAGGGGCCACGGCAAGGGATTTCGGCGACTACAGCCGACGACCTCGGAGCAGATACAGCACCACACAGATGATGAGCACCACGACGAGAATGCCGCCACCGCCGCCCGGCCCATAGTGGGAATAGCCATAGTAGCCGCCGCCGAGCCCTCCGAACAGGAACAGCAAAACGATAACGACAATAAGTAGGTCCATCAGTGTTTCCCTTTGATTGTAGACCTTGCCTGCCCGCATCGCCTGATGCGCTGGCGCGTAAGAAACAAGCGGACAGAAGAACCCCCGCCTTGTCGGTATCGCTACGGCAAGGCAGGGGGGCCTTAACTACGGAGCTGGCGAGAGGGGGACTGCTGCCTGCATCCCAGTAACGCGTCTGGGTTAGCCGCGGTTCCCTTGGGGATGCCCGGCGAAGGCACTGGCGGGGAAACGCTAGGTCTGAACGTGAAGACCCCGCGCCGGCACCGGTTCTCGGGGGGCGAGATGGGGTGGCGCGGGGGAGTAATGCATCGCCTTGCTGAGGCCGAACGGAGAGACATTCGGTTTCCAGCACCCACGAAACGCGGCGAGGCCTTGAGAGTTCCACCAGGGGCGCCTATGCTCGCCCTGGCGGGCTGCGCGGCAGGAGTGGAAAAGCCTCCGCTCCATTTCTCGTCGGGGGACGAGGGGGGCGGAGCGGAGGCAGTTGTAGATACGATGTGGTGGGGAGCTGGCTTGGAACGGCTCCTCACCAGGACGGAGGATAACGCGAGGCTATCCCGGGAGCCATGCGGGGCTTGCTCGTCCCCTCAGGCCACATCAGGGCAACCTGGGGACCACTTCATGTGGCCCTCATGTGGGTTTGCAGGTTGCCCTAGCGAGTTGGGGTGTCACGAAGTGGCTCCGCTGCAGCCCTTAAAGCTTTTGCTTTGGGGCGCGCCGAACCTTGATGCCGTATTGCACCTCGAGGAATTCCTGCCCCAGCTCAGCGACCAGTGCCTCAATCCTCTTCTCAAACTCGTCAGCTTCGACTTGCCCTCTACAATCGGTATCGATCGTCACATGGGCGCGCAGTTTCATGACCTTCTCCTGACGCTGTATGACCGTCACTGGCCCGTCGTCGGCAGGGTTCCAGGAGGTAACACGTGAGTGGCTTTGCCGTTGCTCCTAAGGCGGGCCTGCAGTGGCCCTCATGGTGACCAGCGGAGGGTCAGCGCCCGGTCTTCTCCAACTCCCGCACCAGCGCCCATGCGGCTTCCATCACGTACTTCAGCGGGTGCGCTTGGCAATACTGGTCGATCCAGGCAATTCCACTGTCGACGTCGGTGCCGTGGCCGACTGTTGCGCGGAGACCGGTGGCGAAGAGCCTTTGGTTGTTGGCTGTCAAGTAGCCGGCCAGCCATATGCCCGCTTCCCTATCGTAGGCGTCTTCCTTCTGCGCGTGTCGCAGCCACGTTCCGCAATTGTCTGATCCAAGGCCAAACACGCTGATCTCCTCCTGTGCTCGAGCCTGCCCGCAGACCACCATAGTGGCCACTACGGCGCCGACCGCGGCTGCCTTGACGATAACCTCCCACCTCGACATGCCCGCTCCCCATTACGTCACGAAAACCATCCGCGCCCACCCGGCGGCCCGCTAGGTGGCTTCACCGCGCCGTCTACACCTTGAGCGGCTCGCACCCAGACACCGGCCAAGGCGGCTATGGAACGCCTCCGGGCGTCCTATGGAACGCTATCGGGCGGCCCCTGGCAGGGACGCATTTAACCAGTGCGCGAAGATCACCCGGCTCCCCGCCCCCTATCAGTGGCTCACCGCCGCACGTCTTCATCGCAGCAGCCGGTACGTCCTCTGAATCGACGCTGTAGTAGTCGGTCTCTGGCCGGTCGCCGCCATTGTAGCGCCTTACCATGAACTGTGACATGTGACCTCCCTTGCAAATGCGTGGGTGACAGTCCCTACCTCGAAACCACTTCGACCTCCTCCCAGGCCACGTCATGCGTGGCCGCGAAAGCCCTCACGAGGGCCTCAGCCTCGGCGTAGGTAGGGACGGTCTTCTCCGTCAATGCCCGCATCGGGCCATTCTGCCGCATCGTGGCAGTCACCGTGTACCCGCCGAACACCTTTCTGATAGTCGCCTGCACTGTTGTGTTCGTCAGGTGGCTCCGCTGTGGGACTTAAGGTGACCCTCGCTCGAGATAAGCTTCGGCGTGGTCATGATGTTCCCTCGCTCAATCTACGGCGTCGGACCTTCCTGGCCAAAAACCTCAGAAATTTCCGTTGGGGTATACGAAACTTGGAGCCGCGATATCCCCCCATAGGCCGCCGTCGAGCATTAGATGGCTATATGGATATGACGCAGCTTAGCAAGACGGCACAGTAGTCGCCCCCTCCACCTCCACCACTCTCCGAATGGATCTCGCTCCACCCCCTGTCTTCTCCTCTGAGCAGTCAGGATCGCGCGGGCAATTATCTTGTCGAGGTGAGCGGCCGCCGTCGATTCCTGGGAATGTGGCGGCGGCTCCCTGACCCTTTCAGTCCTCAATATCTCTCCACCTCGGTCTCGCAGGAGGTGCTTTGCTCTGCGAGCCGTCCACTGCCCTCGGGAACATCGGCTGCGTGTCACGGTTTATTTTCCGAGGTCATCGGAAGGAAGAACCCTGGCATGCGATTATCAGCAGTTCTAGTGGGATGCACCTGCATAGGGATAAGCCTGCCGGCGCTGGCCCAGGCGGCCTCTCCAGGCCTTTCCCCATTGCTGGAGAAGATCGAAGCGGGCGAGATCGATCCCAGCTTCGTGGTCACGCACCCAGCCGGTCTCGAAAAGGCACCGATGTACAAGACGTTTCGGGATAAGAAAGATGGGGTTATCAAGGTGGTGTTGAAGCCGGGTAGCTGAGCTGAGGTTCATCAGCTCGGATCTATGAAACACTAGGATCCAGAGCGAGCAGCACTTAGCACGTTAGCCACCAGCTGGACGTGGCGTAACCGGAGGAGGTTTCGATCGGACACGCCCCCTCGCGACATATTTACCGCGATAAGGCCAAACACGGGCCGCCGTAGCGGCCAGTTTGTCTCTTGCGACTAGGACACGCCGCTCCACGCAGGTCCTACCGGCGCACACCGCCGAGGGACAACTCGAATAGAGAGGTTGTGTGGAAACATTGGCAATCGGAGTCGTCGTCGTCGCAGCCCTCTATTTTGCGCGCGAGGTCTTTGTGCCTCTCGCCCTCGCTCTTTTGCTAAGTTTCGCACTGGCGCCGCTCGTAATATCGCTTCGCCGTTGGAGGATCGGCCGGGTTACGTCTGTCGCCGCAGCCGTGATGTGCGCCTCCCTTATCCTCCTTGGTGTCGGAACACTGATCGCGAGCCAGCTTGCCATACTGGCCGGAGATCTTCCTCACTACCGCTATAATATCACGGAGAAGATTCGGTCGCTTCGGGGAGCGGCGTCTGGAGGCGCGATCCTGGGAAGGATCTCGGACACGCTGAAGGACCTCAGCAACGATGTCGCCAAGCCGACGGAACTGCCGAGCAAAGCAGAAGCGCCCGCCAAATCACTGGTGCGGCCCGGACCCTCTGATGAGCTGGCCAGTCAGGAGCAACAGCCTGTCCCCGTTGAGATCCGGCCGCCTTCTGCAACGCCGATTGAAATCATCAAGGCAATTGCTGGACCGCTGCTGGCCCCTTTGGCGACCGCGGGGTTCGTCATTGTCTTTGTCGTCTTCTTCTTACTCCAGCGAGAGGATCTGCGAGACCGGTTTATTCGGCTGGCGGGCGCCAGGGACCTTAACCGAACTACGAGGGCGCTTGACGACGCTGCGGGGCGGCTTAGCCGCTATCTCCTTAGGCAGTCTGCGGTCAATGCCTCTTTCGGCCTCCTGATTGGAATAGGTCTATGGCTCATCGGCGTGCCGAATCCTATCCTTTGGGGACTACTCTCGATGCTCTTGCGCTTCGTGCCCTATATTGGCTCCGTGATTGCGGTGTCGTTTCCGGCGGTCGTCACCTTCGCCGTGGATACGGGCTGGTCGATGTTGATTTGGACCAGTGGCCTTTACGCTGTCGTCGAGTTTGTTCTTGGCCAGGTCGTTGAGCCCATTCTCTACGGCCGTACAACGGGCCTCTCGCCTGTCGCTATTGTCGTCGCCGCTGCCTTCTGGACATGGCTTTGGGGCCCTATAGGCCTGCTGCTTTCTACGCCCTTGACCCTCTGTCTTGTTGTCCTCGGTCGTCATGTCGACCGGTTAGAATTTCTCAATATTGCGCTGGGCGACAAGCCTGCTCTGTCAGCTGAGGAGAGTTTTTATCAGCGGATGCTCGCGGGTGATTCCGACGAAGCTGCCCAGCAAGCGGAAGAGTTCCTCAAGAAGGAGGCGCTTTCGGTTTACTACGATCAGATTGCGGTCAAGGGACTAGCACTCGCCCAGTTGGATGTGAATCGGGGCGCGCTCGACCACGAACAGAGGGTGCAACTCAAGGAATCTGTCGACGGGGTCATTGCTGATCTATCGGATCACGACGATGTCGCCTCGCCAATCACGGTTGAACGCCCATTGCTCGGCGTTGAGCAGGAGGGTGCGCACTCTCAAGTTCTGGTTGGGCCAAGCTGGAAAAAGGATCAAGCCGTGCTTTGTATCGCCGGGCGGGGCTCGCTAGACGAAGCGGTGGCGGCCATGCTTGCGCAGCTGTTGCAAAAGCAAGGGATTGGCGCCTGCATCGTACCAAGCCGTGACGTATTGGCGGCGAATATTGCGCACTTTGACATCGCCGGCGCGCAGATGGCTTGTCTTTCTTATTTGGAAGCAGGCGGCTTGACCCACGCCCGCTATCTCGTGCGTCGCCTACGCCGTAGACTACCCAATGTGAAAATTCTGTTGGGCTTGTGGACGTTGAGCGACGAACAGGCCAGAAATCTTGATGCACCGTGGGAAACTGGCGCCGACACTATAGTCACTTCTCTGGGCCAAGCCCTGAGCGAGGTAGACAAGGCTGCGAGAGAGGAAGGCCGAATACCAGATTTGGCGCAGCCGGCTGGAGAGGCGGTTTTAGACAGGCCAGCGAGCGAGCGTTAACCCTTAGTCTGAGCTACCCGTCCGACAAAACCGCTCGGCCACGGCTGTTATGGATGTTTCTAAACGGAGGGTCCATCGCTCGCCAATAAACGGAGCCGATCCAATGCTGCGCTATCATTCAGTACCGCAGCCAGTTCCCTGACCGAGAGTGATGCCTGGGCCTCCGACACATTCTGCGCTTGGTCCAAGCGAGCGAGCCCGACTACGAAAGTTGGGTCAATAGGGTCAAGTCGACCTCGGGCCGGCGGCAACATGGCGCGATGCGCTAACAAAAGGCGGGGATCTCCGAACAAACGGGCTAATGCTGTCGGCGCATGATCCTCCAGCAACGTCTGGTGGAGCTCATTTGTACGCAATACAATCGCCGGGGGATGGTGCTCCTCTGGGGTCCGCAGCAAGCCCAGATTGCGCAGCACGAGGCCTGGTCCACGGTGCGCAGTCAGGGCTGCTAATGGAATCGCCAACGATAGTCCCAGCACGACGGGCAGCATCCACAAAAGGAGCGACGGCGAAACAACATACGCCGCAGCCGCAAAGACAAGTCCGAAAACGGTGTGTCTGGCGTAACTCCGGAGCATCTCTCGAAGGCCGATACCGCCGCCGTTTCGACGCTGGGCGACCCAGCCGGAGTCGCGTCCGAGAAGGATGGCCACCACATCGATGGATTGACTGAGCATGGCGACTGGGGCGAGCAAACCAGTGATGAGCGTCTCAATCACCACGCTCGCCAGCGTCCGCAAGGCGCCACCGCAGCCACGCCGCATTGGTCCATTAGTCAAGACAACGAAATAGCCCAGAACTTTCGGCGCTAGCAGAACGCCCATGGTACCGATAAATACCCACTGTGCGCGCACCGGGTCAACCTGGGGCCAATCAGGAAAAAGGGAACGGCCGCTTGAAAAATACTCAGGCCGAATAAACCGAGCCTGAAGGGACAGCAGGATGCCACACACCAGGAATAGGAGCCACAGGGGAGACGTGATATAGGATCCTATGCCCATCAGAAGATGCAACCGGCTGACCCAGTGCAGACCCCGCCGGGGCAGCACCGCCACGTGTTGAAGGTTGCCCTGGCACCATCGCCGGTCACGGATGGCGACGTCGATGGGAGATGGTGGGCCCTCCTCATAGCTGCCCTCAAGGTATGGGAGAAAATGCACGGCCCAGCCCGCGCTGCGCAAAAGAGCCGCTTCGACAAAATCATGGCTCATAATGTGGCCGCCGAAGGGCTTGCGTCCGCGTAGCACTGGGAGCCCCGCCGCATCCGCGAAAGCTTGCGTGCGGATTATCGCATTGTGACCCCAGTAGTTGCCCTCCGCGCCACACCACCAAGCGATTCCTTGTGCAATAAAAGGGCCGTAGACGCGACCTGCGAATTGCTGTGCCCGGGCGAACAGCGTCGAACCGTTGACGATTGTCGGCAGAGTCTGGATAAGACCAATATCGTCATGCCGTTCCATGGCGCCACTTAGCCGGCAAATCAACTCACCTGTCATGAGGCTATCGGCGTCTAGCACCATCATCTGCGGATAGGCTCCGCCAAAGCGTCTTACCCACTCTGCGATATTTCCGGCCTTCCGCTCGCTGTTCTTTGCGCGGTGGCGATAGAAGATTCTTTCATGGGTTCCGGTTCGGTCCCGAAGGGCCAGAAAGGCCGCTTCTTCCGCCAGCCAGATGTCCGGGTCGGTCGTGTCACTGAGAATGAAAAAATGAAAGTGATCTCCGACGTCGAGCGACTGCAGAGACTCGTAGATTGCTTGGAGCGCAGCCATGACCCGAGCCGGCGATTCGTTGTGCGTCGGCAGGAGCAGCGCCGTTCGGCCTGAAAGGCGCGGCCGCCCCTGCTCAGGGTCGTTGTCTAGCCGACCTACACCTGACAGTAATGAGAGGCAACCACCGACCACGCTGGTGAAGGAGAAAGCGATCCAACCAAAGAGCGCAACAAATAGGGCAAGCACCGCGACTTCAAGAGCCGACAGCCCCGTCACATCCAGCGCCGCATACATTTCATGCGCCGCCTCCATCGTCATAGCTGCGGCACCTCCAATAACGAAGAGGCGGCGCCAGAAAACACCCGCCGGAGACGACCGGGGGGCCTGCTTGCTCCCACGCCTTCGCGCGAGCGACTGAGTAGGCATGGAGAGGGGGGCTTCGTCCGGAAGGGCGCGAAAGCTGAACTCTGGAGGCGCGCTCCGCGGCAGCGCGGTCACGACTGCCATCTGTAGAGCCACGTCTCCGACAGCGGCTCGGCGTCCAAAAGACGGGCCTGCAACTCGACAAGCTTTTCGTCCCCAGGCAGGAGTTCAAAGCTTGTCCGCCATCCGTCACTCTCAGGATTGGGCTGAGTAACAATCCGCTGCACCGTCCCTTTGCTGGCCTTGACCTCGGCGTGGGGCCCGCGATCTTTAGGCAGGCCCTTCAGTCTGTCGCCGACGAAATCGACTACGAAGATCCGGGAACCAGGTGCGGAGCCGCGTCCAGTGCGGGTGCCCACAGCTTCCGCCAAGCCCGACTTTGGTGATGGCGACCAGCACCAATGTTGGCGGTAATTCAGAAGATATTCCTGATGAGCACGCAACGCCTCCTTTGGGCGCCAGAAACTCACGATATTGTCGTTGATTTCCTTGTTCGAGGGGATTTCGATGAGGTTAACGGAACCCTCGCCCCAGTTTCCGATTGGTTCGATCCAGAGCGATGGACGCCTTTCATAGTGGGCTTCGAGATCCTGATAGTCGATGAAGGCCCGCTTCCTTTGCAAGAGACCGAAGCCGCGCGGATCGACATCAGAGAACACGCTGACCTGAAGATCTTTTGGGTTGGTGAGCGGTCTCCAGAGCTGCTCATTACGGCCGTTTCGGATCGACAATCCTTCGGAGTCATGCACCGCTGCGCGGTAGTCGTCAACACCGGTCCTGTCGTTAACATCGAAGTAGAACATACTGGTCAGCGGCGCGATTCCGGACTCTGCAATATCGACACGGGGATAAATTGCCGCTTCCGTGTCGAATATGGTCTCTTCGCCCGGCCTGATGGTGAAGCGGAAGGCTCCCGTGGCGCTTGGACTGTCGAGAAGCGCGTGAACAACGATGGAATCGGCGTTCGGCGGTGGCGTCTCGATCCAGAAACTTTTGAAGAGCGGAAACTCCTCGCCCGCCGAATTCGCTGTCTTGATGGCGAGGCCCCGGGCGGATATGCCGTAGCCCTGTCCTTTCGCCACAGCACGGAAATAGCTGGCCCCCAGGAACGTACAAATTTCGTCGTTGTAGTCGGGGCGATTGAGGGGATAGTGAATGCGGAATCCTGCGAAGCCCATGTCACCCAAATTGGGTCTCGGAATTAGGCCGAAGGTAAAATCGTCGGGCGAATAGCGAACTAGGCTGGAGTGCCCCTTGTCGACGACGAAGACTTCTATGCGATCCTTATAAAAAAAGCCGCGATGAAAGAATTCGATTCTGAAGTTTTGGTTGCTGTCGCTCCACAGCGCTCGCTGCGGGTCAAATCGGATAGAGCGATATTGGTCATAAGTGAGGTTCGTGAGCGAATCGGGAAGTGGCGTGCTCGGAACTTCGTAAGGCTTCTCGGCAAGGGCCCGAGCGAGGCGGCGAACTAACGAGCCATCAAAGGGCGACTCCTGCTCTACGCCCTCGGGCCACGCCGGCAGGCCGACAATGAGGAGGGCGGATACCGAGACAAGCCCGCCTAACAGCGCTCGGCGTGGAAGTTCCGTCGACAACCTTCGATCTCTTAACGCGCGCAACTTGCTACTACCTCTTCTCCGGACGCGAAGCCCCCACTAGCGGCCTCGCGCGCATTAACCACACAGGTTAATTTGTCCGCTTGCCTGCACAGACATCCACCTCGAGTCCCTCTTTGCTTGGGAGGGACATCGGGCAAACCTAATTTTTGGAAGTTCGTTCCCGATCGAGAGGACAGTCGCCCCTCCGGCGCGCGGGGGGAGGAGCGAACTCTTTAGGCCCGCCTATTTCACAAAGGCTTCGGCCACACTCGAGGGGACCTCCTCGCGACTCCCGACCCTCCACCTGCAGCTGCCGATATCCCTTAGAGTCGGTTCGGGAAGTTTGAGTCTCGGATCAGTCGGTTTGCCGGGTAAGGCGTGAGCATGAGGCGGATCATCGCAAGATGGAGGTAGGCGACGGCGAAACAACTTCTTTCCGAACTGACACTTAACTCCTACCCAAGGCCCAATTGATGACGGGCGGGAACCGAGTGCCCATTGAGTGCGCAAGGGTATCCCCGCGCCAAAGCAGTTCCTCCGACACTCCTGCCCTTGGCGGGCTACAGGGTCGTGCGGGCCAGCGGAACCGGCTGCTCGTCGCGGTGACGACCACCCAGCGCACCCGCCGCACCGGCGATGAAGGCGCCGATCAGCATCGAGAAGGCGGTGGCGAAAGCAGCGGCGGAGGCGGCCTTGCGGGCCTGGTCAGCTTTCTGCTTCAGCTCCGCCTCGGTCTTCTTCACCTGGGCGATGGCATCATCCACGCGCTTGGCTGCCGTCGCCTGATCAACACCGGTATTGGCGGCGACAAGCTGCGTCAGATAGGCCTTGTCGGCGTCGGAGACACCATTCTCACCCAGGGCGGTCAGCAGGATCCGGCCGGTTTCGCCACGCAGATCCTGCGGCGTCGGAGGGGTGGTCGGATGGTCGGTCCGGAACAGGCGGTCGGTCAGATAGCCCATGCCGAGGCCCGGCCCCATGCCCGGGCCTCCAGGACTCGCTTGGGCGGCCGCATATTCGCCCGCGCCTTGCGCAGCACCGGCCCCGATCTGCCCCGCCATCCGGGCCGTACCGCCGATGGCCGCAGCCACCGCCGAGCTCAGCAGCAGAGCCACCACGACCGTCGCCAGCGCCCAGGCGAGAATACCATGAGCGGTGTCACGGAAGACGCCCTCGTCGGTATGGATACCCACCCATTTCGACCGGAGACGGCCTGCGAGATAACCGCCGAACGCGGAGGAGAGCCACTGCACCACCACGAACCAGATGGCAGTCGTCACGGCGAAGGTCGTCGCGGAGACGCTGACCCTCGACCAGGGAGACAGCGAGGCGAAACCCAGCCCTGCGCCCAGCGCCACGAGGATCAGCGTCACAGCGGCCGCTGCGACGGCACCTCCAATGATCGCCGACCAGCTCAGCGCGGAGCCCGAGCCTTCCTCCGTCACGATCTCGACATCGGTAAGATCTACGGATCGCTCCATGACCATCACATCTCTCCCGTCAATGCCAGAAGAGGGCGAGAAGGATGATGATCGGAATCGGAATGCCGAGCAGCCAAAGCAAAATACCGCGACCCACAGGAACCTCCTCATTTGTTAGCTGTAAGGACCTCACTCGGAGAACTCCCCTTGGGCAAAACAGTTGCATAGCCCCCGAAGCCGACGTCGACGAGGCCGGCAATTGCGTCCCGGCTTCCCGTCCATGGGGCCTCATCCAGACTCGATGCAGGCGCCAGGACTTCATGCTTTGTAATCATGGTTATGGAGTTCGGGGACACCCTCCTTGTGGGATCCGTATCGTCGGCCTGGCGCACTCCGCCGCCGAGAAATGAGAAACAGGAGAAGGCATCTAACCGCAGTTGTTGCGGCCACCAGCCCTCATAGAAGAACCTCGCCGCCTCGGGAACGAACCAGTCTAATTGCCATTGACGCAGCGGTGCCGAGGGCGCCTGAACAACGGAGCCTTACCAGATCATCATCTATTGGAGCGGGTGCCTCCGTCAGGCTATGCCTAAAAGCATCGGGAAGTCCGTTTGGCTTGGCTAACCGAGAATATCGAATTCATCGCAGGGAGGAGGATAGTGCCGGCATTGCTAAACTCGCGGATCAAGGAAGGCTTGCCGCACCCGCGGGGCGCCAGCTGGGACGGGCGGGGCACCAATTTCTCACTGTTCTCCGCCCATGCGACGAAGGTGGAACTCTGTCTGTTCGACAGCTGGGGTGAGCGGGAAACCGACCGCATCGAACTACCTGAGTACACCGACCAGATTTTCCATGGGCACCTGTCCGAGGTAGGTCCAGGGACCTTCTATGGCTACCGCGTCCACGGGCCATATGAGCCCGAGGCGGGGCATCGATTTAATCCGAACAAGCTTGTGCTTGACCCCTACGCTCGCGCCCATGCTGGAGGGCTGACCTGGAACCCGGCGGTGTTCGGGTATCAGATGGAGTCCAGTGACGATCTCACCTTTGACGAGCGAGACAGCGCGCCCTTCACCCCGAAGTGTGTGGTCGTCGATCCAAATTTCGACTGGCAAGGGGAACCTGGCCGCCAGTTCGTGCCATGGGAGCATACGATCATCTATGAGACGCACGTAAAGGGCTTCACGAAGTTGAACCCGAAGGTTCCGGAGGGCTTCGTGGCACTTATGCCGGCGTCGGTACAAAAGACGTGGTGTCGTATATCAAAGCGCTCGGCGTCACGTCGGTGGAGTTGCTGCCTGTCCATACCTTCATCAATGACAGCCAGCTTTTGGAAAGAGGCCTTACGAACTACTGGGGCTACAACAGCATCGGCTTTTTCGCGCCCGATCCACGCTACGCGTCCGATGTGCCGAACAGCCTGCGCGAGTTCAAGGAAATGGTGGCTCGTTTCCACGATGCCGGACTCGAGGTGATCCTGGATGTTGTCTACAATCATAAGGCCGAGGGCAACGAGCGGGGGCCCACGCTATCCTTTAAGGGCATCGATAACGCCAGCTACTACCGCCTTCTGCCCGATCAGAAGCGCTACTACATAAACGATACGGGCACTGGCAACACACTGAATCTGAGCAATATGCGCGTCATTCAGATGGTTACCGACAGCCTGACATATTGGGCAACCGAGATGCATGTTGATGGCTTTCGTTTTGACCTCGGCACCATTTTGGCACGAGATCCACAAGGCTTTGATGAGCAGAGCGGATTCTTAAAGGCCTGTGCGCAAGACCCGGTGCTGGGGGGCGTCAAGCTGATCGCCGAACCCTGGGATTGCGGCCCGGGCGGGTATCAGGTTGGCGCATTTCCACCAGGTTGGGCCGAATGGAACGACCAGTTCCGTGACACCTTGCGCGATTTCTGGCGTGGTGAGGCGCCTGCCGCCGCACTGACGCCTCGGTTGTGTGCATCTGCCGATCATTTCAACCATGCTGGCCGGCGTGCCTGGGCTTCCGTGAACTTCATCACGGCCCATGACGGCTTCACTTTGAATGACCTCGTTTCCTACAACGAAAAGCACAATGAGGCGAATGGGGAGGAAAACAGGGATGGGAATTCCAACAATCGCTCCTGGAACTGCGGCAGAGAGGGCCCGACTGATGACGAAGCGGTGAACGCGCTGCGCTCACGCCAGATGCGCAACGCGTTGGCATCACTGTTGCTGTCGCAGGCACCCCTATGCTTCTAGCCCGCGACGAGTTCGCCCGCACGCAACAGGGCAATAACAATGCCTACTGCCAGGATAGCCCGATCAGCTGGCTTGCTTGGGACATCACGCAAGAGGGGCGGGAGCTTATTCGCTTTACGCAGAAACTGACGAGCCTGCGTCACAAATATCCCATCCTGCGCCGCACCCGATTCCTCACAGGTGAGTACAACAAAGAGTTGGGGGTTAAGGACGTAACTTGGATCAACGCCAATGGCGAGGAGATGCAGGCGGGCGACTGGGACGACCCGGGGACGAAGTGGTTCGGCATGCTGATGGACGGCCGGGCTCAGGTTACTGGCATTCGCAAGCGCGGTCAGGAGGCGACCCTACTCCTTGTGATTAACGGCTATCACGACGCGGTCGAATTCACCCTACCCGCGGCGCCCGGAGGGAAGGGATGGGAGTTGCTAGCTGACACTAATGCATCGGATCAGCAGAAGGTGCTGGAGTTCACTTTTAGCGAGACCTATCAAGTCACGGCGCGTTCAGTGATCCTGCTGCTGCTGCGACCCGATGGTGCTTGAGGCGGACGCACGGAGTCAGCCAAGCAAGTGCGAGGGTGCCATATGACGCGCGGCGTTCATCGACTTCCACAGGGTGCCGACATCCATGCCGCCGGAGGCGTTCGCTTCCGTCTATGGGCTCCAATACATGCTCAGGTCCACCTCGCCTTAGAGGACTTGGGGCAGGTCATACCCATGCGGTCCTTGGGTGAGGGGTGGCACGAGGTGGTCAGTGGGGAAGCCCGCTCAGGAACCCTCTATCGCTTCGTGTTGCCTGAGGGCTTGCGAGTGCCAGATCCCGCCTCTCGCTTCCAGCCGCAGGACGTGCACGGGCCAAGTGAGGTAGTTGACCCGGCCGGACACCGCTGGACCGATGATGGGTGGCAGGGTCGTCCCTGGCACGAGGCGGTAATTTACGAACTGCATCTCGGCACGTTCACGGGAGATGGTACGTTTCTTGCGGCTACCGAACGGCTCGACCATTTAGTTGCTCTAGGTATCACAGCGCTTCAAATCATGCCGGTTGCGGATTTCCCTGGAGAACGAAATTGGGGATATGAGGGCGTGCTCCCCTACGCTCCAGACTCCTCCTACGGCCGGCCCGAGGACCTGAAGGTGTTAATCCAAGCAGCGCATACCCGCGGATTAATGGTGCTGCTCGACGTCGTGTATAATCACTTCGGCCCCGACGGAAACTACCTTCCTGCCTACGCGCCGCAGTTCTTCACCGAGCGACACAAGACCGGCTGGGGCGCGGCGATCAACTATGACGGGGCAGACAGCAAACCGGTGCGCGAATTCGTCATTAAGAACGCCCTCTACTGGATTGATGAATTCCATTTAGACGGCCTTCGGCTCGACGCCGTTCACGCCATCATAGATGAGGGGCCGAAGCATCTCCTAGATGAGTTGGCCGAGCGCGTGCAGGCGCTAGCCGGCGATCGTCTCGTCCATCTGGTGCTCGAGAACGAAGAAAATCAGGCTAGCCGCCTAACCCGTCGCTCCGATGGAAGGCCACGGCACTATACGGCACAGTGGAATGACGACATTCATCATGTGCTGCATGTTGCGGCAACTGGCGAGGATAAGGGCTACTATGTCGAATATCTCGGCCACACTGCCAAGCTTGCCCGGGCGCTGGCGGAGGGCTTCGCCTTTCAGGGCGAGATGATGGACTACCGTGGTAAGCCCCGTGGAGAGCCGAGTGCGCAACTGCCTCCTACGGCGTTTGTCGCCTTCATCCAAAATCATGATCAGGTGGGTAACCGGGCGTTCGGTGAACGGCTTGGGGCGATCGCTCCTGCAGAAGCCGTGCGCGCAATCGCTGCGGTATATTTGCTGCTACCGCAGGTACCGATGTTGTTCATGGGAGAAGAATGGGGAGCTCGGCAGCCTTTTCCTTTTTTTTTGCGATTTTGAGGGCGAGCTTGCCGACGCGGTGCGGGAGGGGCGGCGAAAGGAGTTTGCGAAGTTTCCGGAATTTCAGGATGCTGCAATGCGAGCGCGGATTCCCGATCCGCAGGCCGAGACCACGTTCGCATCGGCCAAACTGGATTGGGCGGATATCGAAAAGCCGCTCCATGCAGACGGGCTCGATTGGTACCGGAGCATGCTTAAAGTGCGGCGCGAGAATATTGTGCCGCTTATCGAGAGCATCTCCACCGGCGGCTCTCGGCTTCAGGAAGTGGGTCGGGGAGCCGTGGCGGTGCAATGGCTCCTGGCAAATGGGATCTGGCTAGCGCTGGCCGCTAACCTGTCCGCTCATTCGGTCGCGGGATTTCCCAGTTTGGTGGGGCGCACTCTTGGCAGGAGGGCACGGTCGGAGCCAACGGCGGGTTTGGACCATGGGCCGTCCGGTGGATCGTCGGTAGTCGGTCGGGG
>Ga0207138_1071_pt1 | contig 17345 bp, 16 predicted proteins | sample Alteio_BWMinHeat_6_FD_153589 | JGI IMG/M metagenome (GOLD analysis project Ga0207138, IMG submission 153589) | Enriched cells from forest soil in Barre Woods Harvard Forest LTER site, Petersham, Massachusetts, United States -... | ecosystem: Environmental > Terrestrial > Soil > Temperate forest >...
CTTGCTGCTTGGGAATGACGCCCGGGGTCAATGGTATCCGCCATCCGAAGAGATGAAAAGGCTGGAAAGGGCGAAACAGCAGCTTGATGGCGATGTAATCGGTACCACCGCCAATAATGCCGCCGACGATTGCCGAAGAAAGGATAAACCACCACAACTCCATGCCCTGAGGTTAGCAGAATACTGGACACGGCTCCAGTGCCGCTCACCACAGCCCCCGGTCCTTGAGGTGCGCAGGCAATTATGCGGGAGTGTCAAAAGCCTATCGAGGAAATCGAGAATTAATGAAACTTTATTAAGTTTTGTGTCATAATGGAAATCAACAAGACGTGCGTATGTGTATATTGGGGCCTCGCAGATGGATTGGCGGCAATCAGTTTCGGCAGTATGCGTAGCCTTGCTTTGCCCGTGGGCAGGGCCAGCTTGGGCAGCGGTATTGCCCGATAATCTGGTTGACCCGCAGGCATTGTTGGCCGCCTTTATCAGCCAGGGGCAGCAGCGAAATACCAATCCGCAAGAGGTGGATTTTGGTTACACCAATCTCACGCTTAATCACCGGGCGGAGGTGGAGCCACCTCTCAATGTCAGATCTATAGTAGTGGGCAAGCCATTCTTTGAGATCAACCTGGGAGTCGCGAGCTTCTGGATATCCTACCGTATGGCGGACATGAGTACGCTGGACTCCGCCATCCTGGGCCTGGCCGTAGCAAGTTACGGTTGTAAAGCATTCCGGTTTTCCCCCCTGGGGGTCGGAGCGTTGGTTCGCTACCGATTCACACCGGCTATAGAAGGCGCGCTCGGGTATGACGATCGCGGGCGCATCTTGCAGTTGCGCGTGGCTTTATAGAATCTACGTCGGGCGATGCTCAATGGGAGTCAAACACGGTCCCTGTCATGATTAGCAACAAATACCTATCGACTTGGCGCGCTCTCAACCGGATCCGGGGTAGCGACAGAGGGGGCGGCCGATTCGGTTGTGGTCGGAGAGGCTGGTAGTACTTCGTCAGCGGGCAGATCTTTCTCGGTGATGCTGATGGCTGCTTGTGGCTCCTGGGTTTTGCCGGTACCGGTGGCAGGTGACGCAGCAGTGAGAACGGCTACGTCCAGTGCATCAAGAAAATGGACCTGGCGGTCAGCCTGTAGTATTTGTTCAGCGTCTTCCCGACTGACGATGATATCCTCTCCCTGGACACTGAGACCTTTGACCCGCAGTGGATTGCTGCCGCAGCGCTGTTCAACCTCATTCCAGTTCTTGGCGAAGGCCGCTGTGCCTTGATCGATGAGGATGCTGGTAGCAGCTGGCGACAGGTGGTTGAAATCACCATAGACCACCTTACCCTCATCGCTGAGGATGCGCACGGACAGGGCGGGTTTGATCGACTGGTCGTTCAATTCCACCACGAGTCCGGTAAATACGGCACCATCATGACCTGCGGCCCGCGCCGGCTGGCACATGGCCAGCGTTAACAAGAGGCCCATCCCCGTTGCAACATGTCGGAATTTCATCTCGGCTCTCTCCACAAACTCTTCCTGGGAATTATTGTAGTCCGGTGCCAAGAATATAATACCCAGATGCAAACCATTCTAAACAGGGTCACGGGACGAAAAGTAATAATCAGGCAATCAATGGGGAGTCCGGCAATTGCCGCAGCCGCTGCTCAGTTGGCCTGCAGCAGCCTATCCCTGGGCCATTCGCTTAATGAGGGTAACAGAATGTCGGCAAATGGCTGCAGTTGCTCGGCGCGGGCCACGCCGGTCAGCACCCCCACCGTAAAGGCCACGCCGGCATTGCGTCCCATCTGCATATCAACAACGCCATCACCTACCATAATCATTTCCGCAACAGGAATATTCAGGAGCTCCGCCGCCAGGATCAGCATATCGGGATTGGGTTTGCCGGAGGGGACGCGATCAGCTCCCAGGGAAACGGCTATCAGATCTTCAATGTCTAGCAACTGGTTGCCTCTCATGATGTTCGCGGTCGTATCCGTTGAGGCAATCCCCAGCTGCAGGCCTGCCTGTCGCAAGTATTGCAGGATCGCCGGAACGCCCGGCAGCGGCCGTGTATAGGTTTCCAGCAACTCGGTCTCATTGACCGCCGCAAAAGCTTGCCTGCATAACTCGCGTGCTTCCACATACGGTATGCCGCAATGAACGTAAAGGGTTCCGGCGGCCATAGTCAGCTCTTCGCTGCGGCTGGCGGTGGCCAATGGACCGAAAGGATCGACGTTACCCGCTGGCCCCAGGCCGGTCGCGGCGAGTAGGAGGGACTGCAGCTTACCTGTGTCCCGGGTGCCGACACCCCCCACAATATTGGCTATCCGGCTGTGGGCCACAGCGCTCCACAGGCTGCCGAAATCAATCAGGGTGCCGTCTTTATCGAAAATGACCGCTCGCACCGGCCGCGTGATACCGTTAATCGTAAAATGAGGCACGGTCAATTGGGGAACGTTTCACCCAGGGATTTAGGGGGGGTGGAACGCCCCACCAGGCCCGCCAGCACCAGAATAGTCAGCACATAAGGCAGCATCAACAAGAACTGGTAGGGAATAGGGGTAGACGTGAAGGGCAGCGTGACTTTGTGAAGCTGCATAAAGATTTGCAGAGATTCCGCGCTGCCGAACAAGAGCGCGGCCAGGAACGCTCCCAGCGGCGTCCATTTGCCAAAAATCATGACCGCCAGAGCAATGAACCCTTTGCCGTTGGTCATGCCTTCCGTGAATTGACCAACATTCTCCAGCGTAAAAAAGGCGCCGCCGATACCGGCCAGGGCACCGCTAATGGCCATATTGATATAGCGCAGTTGCACGACTTTCAGCCCCACGCTGGCCAGGGCCTGGGGATGTTCCCCGGCCGCTCGTGTCCAGATGCCCCAGGGGGTGTAATAGAGCACCAGGTGAGAGAGGAGAACGGCGATAAACATCAAATAGACCAGTGGCTTATTCTGGAACAATACCGGCCCCAGGAGCGGAATCTGGCTAAGCAATGGGATATTGATCGCCTGAAAGTTCTCGATGCGCGGCGCTTCACCGATGGCAAACAGCGTCCGCATCAAGTAGCCGGTGGCGCCTACGGCCAGGATATTGATCGCTGTGCCGCTGATAATCTGGTCCGTACGGAGCTGAATCGCAAAGAAGGCGTGCAGCAGACCCAGCATGATGCCGCAGACAATGGCGAGTAAAAGCCCTAACAACAGGCTTTTGGTGCTATATGCCGCGACAAACCCAATAAAGGCAGCGGTCAGCATCATACCTTCAATGGCAATGTTGATGATCCCCGAGCGCTCCGCCCAGATCCCGCTCAAGGCGCCAAAGGTAAGTGGCGTGGCGAAGCGGATGGTCTGGCTTATGAAAGCGACAATGGATCCCAACATTTCGTCATTGTAACACTGCCTGCCTAAGGGTTTTCGCTGCGAACTCGTCAAACCCGCATTGAACAAAAATGCAATGGCGAAATTGTCTGTTAATTGAGTGTAAATTCTCGTAAGTAGTATTAAGGGTTTAATAGCAGCCATTGACCATAGCTTTTCGTGTGATGACACCGGCTGCAGCCTAATATGTAGCCTTGCAAACGGACTGTGATCCAGCGTACACTAGGGATGTAGATAAGGACTTCAGGCCGAACACGCCGAGGAAGCTGACTTCAGGGGAGCCAAACCTGGAGTCAAAGGCAAAGAGGGCACGGGCCAGCGCGGGGCGCGGCAACGGGGTTCAGCAGTGTTGTACTCTGAGGGCGAGGGTAAACGCCGTGAGAGTGGGTTCAGCCGAGTAGATCTGGGATTGTTGGTAGGGCTAGGCTGCTGAAACGGAAACCCTCATAGCCAAGGAACCTTGTAAGAGGAGTCCGGTGAGATGGCCGGACTAACCCGGGATTTTGGAGGAGCCAACTTCTGCGGAAGGGCTCACGATTAGGTCCTTTGTGACCGTCATCCGGGTGTACGCCTCTACGAAGGTGAAGGATCAGCTTCATCAGAGTGCCGGACTGGAGTCTTTGCTTTGGGCCCTTAATTCCAGTCGGCAAAGTGTATGCCGCCTGCCCCATGGTAAGTCCCATGGACCTTATGCGGCCGGCCGGCCGCCACCACCCACTTTGGAGAGCGCATAACGCCTATATCCTCGCGCGGGTCGCCGTTTACGAGAATCAAATCTGCCCACGCGCTTTCTTCGATGACACCCGCCATCCCTTCCAAATCCAGGAGCTCGGCGGCGTACAGGGTGCCGCATTGAATGGCCTGTAACGGCGTCATCCCATGTTCCACCAGCCAGCGCAGTTCCGAAGCGATGTCTCCGAAAAAGCTGTAGAAGGCTCCAGCATCGGTGCCAAGCGCCAGCGGAATCTCATTATCTATCAGAGCCTGTAAATTTTGCCTTGCGTACGATTCCGCGTCGGCGAATTTCAAATCTCCCAGTTGCGGAGGATCCTGGCCGCACCGGCGGCGTTCGGCCAGGCGTAACAAATGCAGGCGCGGTATATCTTCCAGGCAGGCATGCCCGCCGGCACCTTGCAGGAACCCGCCCAGGCGGTCCAAATGAAAGAAATTCATGAGGATGGAAATGGTGGGCACAACGACCGAGCCGCTCTCCGCCAGCGCATCGAGCACATATTCATCCATGACGCCATCCCGAACGACATGTTCAATGCTGTCGATGCCCATCGACATAATCTCGACCAGATCCTTGAGCCAGGCAACGTGCACCGCCACTTTGCGCTGCCGCCGGTGGGCGACGTCGATCAAGGAATGCAAGGTTTTTTGGGGCCAGACCGGCAGCGGACTCAAGTCAGCATCGTAGTCCCTGCTGCTGTAGGCCACTTTGATCAGGTCCACTCCCTTTTTCACCAGCGTGTCGACCATCTTGTAAGCACTAAGCGCATCCGGCACCTCCTCCTTGACCTGGCCAATCAGGGCGCCTACCAGGCGTGGCAGCTTGCGCGTGAAAGTGGGGTAACCACCTGGGACAGATAGGATGGGGCCCGCACAATAAAGCCGCGGCCCCGGCACCGAGCCCGAGGCAATGCGGCGCCCCCACCAGCGCAGCATATGAATGGGGCCGCCCATATCTCGTACAGTCGTCACGCCGCCCAGCAAATGGTTCCGCAAGTTGCGGGCCACTTGCTGGAAGATCCAGCCCATATCGCTGAAGCCGCCGGCCCCCATGACAAAGGTTCCGTGGACGTGGGCATGGCAGTCGATCAGCCCCGGCATGGCCAGCAGGCCGGTACCATCGATGACGTCGATGCCCATCGGCTCCAATCCGCCACCGGTGGCAATGCGCCGGATCAGCCCGTCTTCCAACAATAAGTCCTGGCGTCGGGCAATGCCGCCTTCACGCACGTCAAGGACATCGACGGAACGAATCAGGAGCGGGGAAACTCGGGTTGCCATTTTTGCTTCTTTGAACAAACTACGATGTAGTAACAAGTATACCCCTGATACCTGGCTCAAATTAGTGACATTCAACTCTTACGAGGCTGACAATTCTTACGAAGGTTACGTTAACTGAGACCCGGGGCCTATGCAGCCCCGGACCCCGCACCAAAGGGTGTCTTGCCACACCCTCTGGACTCCCGGGCACCAGGGATACCCTGGACCCGGTCGCCTAAAGGCACGATGTAAGCTCCGGCCTAAGTAGGCCACGGTGGTCTTGCCCTTAAGGGGCTGTTTGGGCCTACGCTTACGGCCTGGGCGGCTCCCACTCGGCTCCCGCCTCGCCGCTTTCAGGTACTACCTGTCTGCTCGGCTCCGCCTCGCCGCTTTCAAATACTATTTGTCTGCTCAGCTCCGCCTCGCCGATTTTTCGACCCTCTCGGCAAGTCACCAGAGAGTCCCCTCTCCCCTGCAGAGCAGATTAGGGAGAGGGTTAGGGTGAGGGGGGCGCAGCACCTGCATTTCTTATTGAAAACGCGGGCCGTGCCTATATGATAGCCGCTCCAGAAAAAGCGATCGAACTTACCGTCTATGAACATCTGAACGCCATCACAGACTTTTATGAAGGAATGTACATATAATCGTTGGTACTTCCTGTTGCATTAGGCAGGAGTAAAGTGATCAGGCGAAAAGATACACAGGGAGATAGCTATGATGAACGATCTTGTCACCTTGAATGAAGCATCTGAACGTATCGGTGTGCCTGTAAACGTTGTCATGAGCTGGTGCGACCAGTTTATTCCCGGTTATTCCGACCGCGACCCGTTCGGGCGCCGCCGGGTGACGCGCCGCCAATTGGAAGCCCTCCAGCTCATCTGTTCCTTGCGTGCCCAGCGATTGGGTGATAATGTTATTGCCAATCGCATACAACCGATGTTGGACACGCAACGCACCATTGGCAGCCCCTCCTGGGTCTCCTGATCCAATCCGACCCCGCTTAGCTCCTTAGGTTTCATTTAAATCTAGGAGATTGGAGCAAGTCTCGCAATTAACACTCTGATAACACCTCCAGTTCAAGAACATTTTTGTTGGGTCATGCCCGTTTGAGGATGAGGGAATAGCGTCATTCTTGGTTTGAAATTGGAGGAGCGGTCATGGGCGTCGACAATCTGGTGAACGAATCAGCAATCAAGCAAGCCTCGCACCTGGCGAGCAAGGGGTTGGAAGCAGGTAAGGCCGCGGGAGAAGAGCTTGTTGAGACGCTCAAACGGGCCGGCTCCAAGGCAGAAGATGCTGTCGAGCGCCTGGGAGCAAAAATCAAGGATGAAGCGGCCCTGGGCAAATTGGGTAAAAAGGGCATTCCCACCAACCCGGTGGATACACGCCTGAAAGCGCCTGTACCGCTTAATCGACAAAAGTATAACTTCGATTGTGGCCCGGGCTCGCTGCTCTCGACCTTCAAGTATTGGGGCATCCCTGCTACTGAAGAGCAGTTAATTAAGGAAGCCGGAACCACCAAGAAGGATGGCACGCCGCCGTGGGCCCTGGTTGACGTCGCCAAGCGTCACGGCCTCAAGGCAGAAGTCATCAAGAATATGACGATCGACCAGGTCAAAAGTTACCTGGATCGCGGTATACCGGTTATTATCGATATCCAGGCGTACGGCGATCATCCGGGGAAATACGCCAAGGACTGGAAAGACGGCCACTACGTCGTTGCCAGTGGTTATGACGACCTGTTCTTGTATTTCATGGATCCGAGCCTGGACAAAGCGACCGGATATATGCCCCAGACCGAACTGCCGGCCCGCTGGCACGATTATGAAGTGCTGCACCACAAGCGCATCGACTTCGTCCATGCCGGTATCCCCATCGAAGGTGACAAGCCGGTTCACACGATCAAGGGCAAGCACCCGCTCGAGCATATAGACTGAACCTGAAGGCCACGGCCGCTAGCTGATAGCGCCGGCTGCCTTCCCTTTTTCGCGACTACCCCAGCCGTCGCATGCTATCCTAGAAGTGTTTGTTAGGGTCCGTGCGCATGCGGGAAATGGTGCGCCGGTGGCACTGAGGTTGACGATGAGCGCTTACAGAGATCTCAAGGTATCGCAGTTGCACTATGAGCAGGGGTTTGAAGTCCAGGATGTCGACGATCTGGCAAGGACGCTGGAATTGCAGAAACGATTGATTCGCAATGAATTGAGCGCCCTGGTCGTTCACACCAGGAAAATGAGCGATTGTGCGGAAGGGGGACTCTGATCATGACGGCCGATGCCCGCAAGATGATCCTGCGGATGTTGCAGGAAGGTAAGATTACGCTGGAGGAAGCCGATCAGTTGCTTTCGGCAACCGTGGGCGCCAAAGAAGCTCCCAAGGCCGCCGAGAGCAAATCCAAGAATATCTTCGATCAGGTGGTCGGCGGCGTTGAATCGACCATTGGCACAATCAAGACCGGTGTCGAGGCCGGCAAGGTGCTGGACTCCATCGGCAAGAAAATCAACTCCGTTGTCACTTCCGTATCCCAGGCCTGGGAATCGGGTATGGATTCGGTCGTGGCCAATTTTCAAGACGGTGAACGGTTTGAGCTGGCCGAGCAGGTGGGCATTCCGCTCAATGAGAAGGTTACGCAGATATCCGTTACCAATCTCAAGGGCAATGTGACGCTGATCGGTGAAGACCGTAAGGATCTGGCGCTGAAAATTACCAAGTTCATCTATGCGGCCAATCAGGAAGATGCCGAGAAGAAGAGCGGTAACTTGCACATTAATCCGCAGCAGGTTGGGGACCGCTTGAAGATAGATGTCCCTGAGACCACCCGTTCGGTTTTTCAAAAGGAGTCCATCGATCTGGAATGTCGCATTCCTCGTAACCTGTTGCCGACCGTTGCCACGGATACAGGCAGCGTCACGGTTCGCGACATGCAATTTGGAGATCAGGAAGCGGACATTAAGACTGTCAGCGGTCATTTGACCCTGGAAAAATTGACCGGGGCGTTGAAGGTCCAGACTGTCAGCGGCGCCATGAACTTAAAGCAGTGCATCGGCAAGTGGCAGTTGAAATCCGTCAGCGGCGACATAACTATTGGCGAAGCTCGCCTTGCCGGCACGATCAACTCCAATAGCGGTAAGCTGCGCCTGAACGGCTTGCTCCAGGGCCAATTGCAGTTCCACTCGATGAGCGGTGACTTCAGCGGCGACCTGACAGTCGGGGCGGACTCCGGTCTGGAGGCCACCACCACCAGCGGCCGCCTCGACCTTCATTTGCAGGAAGGCAGCGATGTCCAGGTTACCGGCGTAACGCTCGCTGGTTCCGTTACCTGCAGCGCGAACCTCGACGGCAAAGAAGTCGAGAAGAATCAAATGAAGGGGCGAATGGGCTCGGGAGCGGGCCAGGTTTCACTGCGGTCCACCAGCGGCAGCATCGAAATCAAGTAGTTTGTCCGGCGCACCGGTTGACGAATGCTGCGCGATTGGCTATAACTGGGGATGTTAGACGCGGAGCAGTAGTTCAATTGGTTAGAGCACCGCCCTGTCACGGCGGAAGTTGCGGGTTCGAGTCCCGTCTGCTCCGCCTAACCGATAAAAGGACTGAGGACTGAGTGCTGAGGACTGAGTAGGGGCCGAATAGGCCACCAGCTCAACCCAGCTCTCGGTCCTCAGTCTTTTGAGTCTCTAACTCAGTCCTCAGTCCTCATTAGGCCAGAGTCACTTCTGGACTAAGATAAACGTCCTGGATAGCATTCAACAGCTTGATACCCTCGGGCATCGGCCGCTGGAAGGCTTTGCGGCCCGAGATGAGGCCCGTGCCGCCGGCCCGCTTGTTGATGACCGCAGTCTTGACGGCCTCGACCAGGTCGCTGTCGCCGGAAGAAGCGCCGCCCGAATTGATCAGCCCCGCCCGGCCCATGTAGCAATTCGCCACCTGGTAGCGGGTCATATCGATCGGATGTGCAGACATGAGCTCGGAATACACGCGCTTGTCCGTCTTACCGAACTTGAGCGTGTCAAAACCGCTGGCCGCAACCTCCGGGAGCTTTTGCTTGATAATATCCGCCTGGATGGTGACGCCGAGGTGGTTGGCCTGGCCGGTCAAATCGGCGGCCGTGTGGAAGTCGGTTTCGCCGACCTTGAAGGAACTGGAGCGCAGGTAGCACCACAAAATGGTGGCCAGGCCCAGTTCATGGGCATAGGCAAAGGCTTCCGCCACTTCCACAATCTGGCGCCGTGATTCGGGCGAGCCAAAATAGATGGTAGCGCCGACGGCGGCCGCACCCATGTTGTAGGCCTCGTCAATTGAGCCGAACATGATCTGATCGAAGCTGTTGGGATACGAGAGAAACTCGTTATGATTGATCTTCACGATAAACGGAATCTTGTGGGCATAGCGGCGCGCCATAATTCCCAGCACCCCGTAGGTCGAGGCAACCGCATTACAGCCGCCTTCCACCGCCAGCTTGATGATGTTTTCAGGATCGAAGTAAAGCGGATTCTTGGCGAAGGAAGCACCCGCACTGTGCTCAATTCCTTGATCGACGGGCAAAATAGACACATAGCCGGTCCCGGCCAGGCGACCGTTGTTGAACAGCCGCTGTAAGTTATTCAAGACGCGAGGATTGCGATCCGATGCCACGAACACACGGTCCATGAAATCGGGTCCGGGCACGTGCAGCATGTCCTTGCTGATGGTTTTGCACTGATGTTCCAACAAAGACGGGGCGTCCTTGCCCAGCAGCTCTTCCAACCACCCCGTCTTGGCGGGGCTTGTTTGCACTTGCGGCATATGATTCACTCCTTATACTTCACTGTACGGCATGGGCTCCAATGCCCAACGCCCTGATCATTCCTTGGTCAAATCATAACGCCTTCCGCTCGGTCAGCCAATACGTTGCCAATAAATGCTATGGTTACTAACTATAGGGCCAGGCCTCGACGTGCGCTCGCCAAACTATTATTCTAGATTCAAGAAAGCTTGCCGCCAAACTGTCCGATAACCCTGGCATGGGCCTCAGGTCCCAAAGGAAGTTTCATGCCTATAAATAACGATCAGAAGCAACCGGTGCAGCTGAAAATGTTGCCGCTGATTCCCCTGGAGAAATCAATGCAGCCTGTAGCCTCGCCCCCGGCGATAATTGCTCCTGCCACCGATCATTATCAGCTCAGCGCCCCGGCCATCAGGCCCGGTCGCAAGGTGCTGGTGATCGGTGATTCGCACACCGCGGGTACATTCGGCACTGAACTCGATCGGCAGTTGCGAAAAGCAGGTGCCACCGTCGCCACTTATGGCAGTTGCGGCACGACGCCGGCGAGCTGGTTGAAAGGAACCGCAACGAGATGCGGCTATGTTGTTCATCATGTCGATGGGAAACTGGAAAGCCCCGTCTGGCGGGTGCCGAATCCCGAATATGCGCATGACCACACGAAACCCAAATACAACGTGATTCCGCACCCTACTCCTTTATTGAGTGACCTGATGCAGCAAGAGCATCCGGATGTCGTGATCGTGGCCCTGGGGGCCAATGATGCCAGCGACGGCAAGGCCGTCCGGGCTGATGCGGCTAAATTGGCCGGCATCGCCACCAGCACCGGCGCTCAATGTATCTGGATTGGCCCGCCCAGCGGCGACCCGAATGTGGTCGATCCGGCCTTAACAGAGCGGGTCAATAACGCGCTGCGGGGCACGGTCTCGGGAACATGTACCTACATTGACTCCCGGCCATTTACGCCAGTATATCACGGGCCGGATGGACGCCATTTCGACAAGGCAACAGGCGCGGCCTGGGCGGATGGTGTCGTTGGAATCGTGAAAACTGTTCCCGGTAAATAGCTCACGGCAAAAATGAAACTCCCGCCTAGTACAGGCGCCTTCACATTCGTGGAGGTCTTTGGCACAGCATCGTTATGTTAGGCTGCCATTATGGCTATTATTCACGTCATGCAATGCGGGGCCTGTGGCGAGCCTTATTCGTGGCCGGCCAATTCAGACAAGGTCTGGTCGGCGATCCTGAAAGGCCAAACGCGCTACGTGGCGGAATGTCCACTTTGCGGCATCGCCAGTGCGTTGCGATGGGTGACGGAAGAAGCTGAACACCCTTTGCTGCCGCTTTTGACGATGCTGGGGCGCTTGACGGGTATACCGGAAAACCAGCCCCGGGGACCGATGGCGGTCAACGAGGCCAACGCCGAAATTCAACCCGATGACGCGCCTTCAGCCGAAACACCCTGGTCGGGGCCTCGCCCCTGGCTGCGTTGATCGTTCATCCTCCCTACTCCTTGCATGAGGCCCTCAGCTGTCAGATAGTTCTTTAATGCGTCCTCCCAGGAAGGTAAAACCTCGCCGGTCAGCCGCTTCCAGTTCTGATTGAGCAGGATCGAACAGGCGGGACGAGGCGCCGGGCGAGCCAATTCCGCGGAGGTAATGGGGCGAACAGGCGTACTGGAACCGATCAACTCCAGTATTCGCCGGGCAAAGCCATACCAGGTGGTCGCGCCGCTGTTGGTCAGGTGGTAAATACCGAAATGTCCTGAACTCATCAATCGCACCAATGCCGGGACCAGATCCGCCCGCCATGTTGGACTGCCCGTCTGATCATCAACCACCGTCAATTCCGGGCGGGCAGCAGCCATTTCGATAATGGTCTTGACGAAACTGGGGCCCTCCCGGCCGAAGAGCCAGGAGGTGCGCACAATGTAGAATTTTTGCAGGTGGCGCTGTACCTCCAACTCCCCTTCCAGTTTGGATTTGCCGTAGACGCTGAGCGGGCCGGTGGCATCAAGTTCCGCGTAACCTTGCGCCTGATTACCCTCGAACACGTAATCGCTCGAAATGTAAACCATGGGAATATTCAGTTCCTCGCACAGCAAGGCCACGTTGCGGCTGCCACGGCCATTGACGAGCAAGGCCAATTCCTGTTTACGTTCACAATCGTCTACTCGAGTAAAGGCAGCACAATGAATGATCAGATTGGGCGAGAACTGCTTGACTACATTAGCAACCTGGTTGTAAACGGTAACGTCGAGATCGGTACGACCCAGTGCCAGCACCTGGTGCTCCCGCGAGTGCAAAGGCTGCACCAAATCTTGCGCCAGCATTCCCTTGCCACCCGTAATTAGTATTTTCATGCCTGTCTCAGCACCACTATTGCAGCAGCGTTTGCATGCGCGAATCCTGCAAGAAGGCCGCAAATGACCGATCGTGGCGAATCTGTCGCCGGAAATATGGAGAGCTGACAAACAGCTTCTCCAGCACTGGAATGGCCTTATCCGGCTGCCCATCCTCGACATAGGCTCGCGCCAGCCGGTAACGCAGTTCCGGATGATCCAGCCGCCGGGCTGCCCCATGTTCCAGTGCCTGCAGGGCACCAACCTTGTCGCCCCGCGCCTGCAATATCATGTACTGCATGGAGTAGACCTCAGGTACCAGATCGGATGAGGTCTTCAGCGGCTCCAACAAATTGCTGATGGCACAGGCGTCGCCCTGGCAAGGGGGGGGCGGGGCTTCCAACTTTTCCACGTGCTGCAGCGAATCAAGCACATCGTCCCAACGCTCCAGGAACCAATCGATGCGGGCCAGCGTCACGTAATATTCGGTAGAATCGGGATCCATCGCCACCGCCCGGGCCGCATCCGGGCGACCTTGTGCCACAACCGAGCGCAATTGCTGCTTGATGGGTATCCATTGTTCAGTCAGATATGTAGACAAGGCCGGCGGTAACTTTTCGATGTTCCCCGCCAGCACGTCCTTGTACTTCCTGATCTCGTCCCAAAGCGGCACCAGTGATGGTGAAATAACATATTGAAGGTTCTGGCCCTGGACGTCGGCACGGTGATTGAGGGCCCATGCCTGCGGATTCTTGATCTTCTTGATGCCCGCCAATTTATCCCAGGTGGCCAGCGCTACGGCCTCCTGGCCCCTGGCCGCCTGCACTTCGGCCAAAGCCTGCAAGACTTTGACATTATCCGGCGCCAGTTCTGCCGCCTGCTTGAGCTCCTGTTCTTGAACCTTCAGCACGTCCGCAACTGTGACTTTCTTGTTTGACTCAGCTGTTTCCATTTGCTGCAGCCACTTCCACATCTCCGGCGACTCGCGGAATGGCTCCAACATTGTATCGGGGGCCGCCTGGGCAATGGCCATCAGGACAAAAAGGCCCTTCTCTACTCCCGGCAAGGCATTCTTGCGGCTGGTGGCCACTTCCAGCAAGGCCAGCGCCTTGCCGTCCGGATCTCCCCGCAGCTGATAGGAACGTTCCCGCGCGTCCAGTGCCTTATCGAACTGGGCCATCCGGGTGTAAGTGTGGCTGAGACCCTCCCACATGTCAGGGTCGTCGGCGTGCTTTTGCACGGCCAATTCCTGGTAATGAGCGACCTTGCCGTCGTTCGCCCCGGCCGATCCGCTCACCTGAAAACTCCTGCTTTGATAAGCATTGATTAGCTGTTGATAGGCATAGTATTCCGGATCGGGCTCATTTTTGCCAGCGTGTTTGAAGGCAGCCAGTGCCTCATCGGGCCGATCCAGATCCACCAGCATCCTACCCAGTAAGGCATTGATTGTTATGTTATCGGGGTCGGACTCCAGGGCTTTATTACACATCTGGCGGGCCTGATCGTACTTCTTTTGCCGGACATACAGGTCGGCCAGCGCGTTATAAATCTCACCTTTATTACCTGAGGCCTGCAGGCCTTTTTGCAGTATGGCATCTGCATCCGCCCACTTATCTTCATCGCTGGACATAGTGGCCAGGTTGGTATAGACCTCTCCGGCCGCCGGATCCATGACAAGTGCTTTGTTATAGGCTGCGCGGGCGCGCAGCAGCCACCCATTTTCCCGGAGAATGGAAGCAAAACTAACCTGCGCCCGGTAGGCCCCATTTTCTTCTGCGTTGTGTGCCTTCTGCAGCTCGACTAATGCCTGGTCAAATTGACCAAGTTTAATATAAAGCCGCGCCACGTTTGCTACGAGCCAACTGGCCGATTGCGGATCCGCCTTGATCGCGGCCTGGGTCGCCGCCAGCGCATCCTGGTATTGCTCCATGCCTTCCAGCAATTCCCCTTGCAACCTGAGCAGCGGCGCCGGGTCTTTGACCAGCGTGAGCCCTTGTTGCACGATCGCTAAGGCCATGCCTGGCCGATGCAAGTCCCATTGCAGGTAGCGAGCCACCGGCTCGTATACGGATGGTTTGTCGGGTGCAGCTTCTATCAGGTCCTCGAACGCAGCAATAGTGTTTTCCCGATCATTCAATTCCTTATATGCTTCGGCCAGCATACTCCAGCGTTCGGGTTGCCTTGCGTCGCTTTGTAATGCCTTCAGCAAATACGTTACTGCCAGTTTAGGCTTTTGCAAGTTCTGGTAAATCTTGGCCAGCTCAGTCAGCAGGGCGGCATCCTTGGGAGTTTTGGACAGCTGAGCCTGCAACAAATCAACGGCACTCTTAAACTTATGATTCCAGGAGAGCTGTTCCGCCTGCTGAATGACGGAATCTGCGGCCTCGTCAGCCCGGGCCGGGAGGAAAGACCCTCCCATAAGTAAAGTTGTCGACAGCAGTGCGGGCAGCAGCGCCCGTAACATGCAATTACTCATTGTTATCTCCTCAAGCCGGCCCGCAGACCATTCAAATTATTACAATTCGCCATTCGCTATTGACCACTATATCTTGGTTCAGCGCTGGTATTCACAAGCGAATTTGCGGCTGCCGGAGCCGTGCTCCCAGCCGCCAGCAAGCAAGCGGAAAAAGTAGTCTCTTCTTCCACGATGGCCGGTAACGGCGGTATAAGAACGCGCGGGGCTCGGCCACCCGGGCGACTATCTTACATAGCCAATCCAGTTGCCGGTTTCCCAGCTGCTCGAAGGCAAAGCGGTTGACCACCGAAGTCTGCATCAGCTCGTGGAAATGGGAGCGGATCAAGTCCTCATAATCCACATGTTCCAGGATGCTGCGCGCGGCCAGGATGCCCGAGAGCAGCGCGTAGCGAATGCCGAATCCCATGAAGAAGTCTTGCAACCCTGCGGCCTCGCCGCTTATCAGGGTGAAGCCGGTGCGGAACTGCTGCGCGAGATAAAAATGGCCCCGCCCGCCGAAGAGACGTGGCTGGTGCATTCTTAACCCTACAAGTGCCGTTGCCGCGGCGACGGTACGCTGCAAATACAGGCGGGCCAATCGAAAATTGCGGGGGAAGGTCGTAGCCAGGGTGCCGCAGCCATTGGAAATCAGCAGATAGGCGTACCCACCGGGGGCCAATTCGTTATCAAAAAAGAGCAACGCCTGGGGTGGTGAATCCGTTGCAAATACATAACCGAGCGCGACGCCGCTGATGCCACGGGGACCGGTGGCCATGATGTCTGCCCGGTCCGGCGCACATCGCCGGCCGAATTGCACCTCCACGCCGGCGGCCAGCGCCTGCTCGTACAGGCTGCAATCGAGGCTGCCGGCGGTGTTACCGCGGCGCACCAGGTAAAAGAAGGGCGCGCTATCCTTCAGTTCGACCAACTGCCGTGCGGGTCCGGTGTAATGAATTTGATTTACAGCAGTGCTCGTAAAGGATGTCCTGATGCCCAACGCGCTTAGTTCGTCCAGGGCATCCTGCTTGCGGCTCCAATTTTCAATGCCTTGTTGATCCCCGAAGAAACGGGAGCCGACATGGGGCGCTCGTTCCAGCACCCGGACCTTGCGCCCACCCCGGGCCAGGTAGATGGCAGCAGCCAGCCCAGCGGGGCCGGCACCCGCGATGGTGATGGTTTCAGCCATGCATCAGGGAGCTTGCTCTGCGTCTTCGCCTTCCGGCAGCGACGCCATTTCCAGTGCCGGCAGGAAATCGTTCAACTTTTTCAGATCATCACGTATAGCCGCCGCCGCCTCGGGTGCCACCGCTCCCAATTGCAAATTGAGCCTGTCTTCCGTCGTCGTCAGAAACTCCATCAGCAGCCAGTCAAAGCGGACATCGGCCATCGTCAGGCCTAGTTCGGCGGCAGTGCGCCGTACGGTGCCACGCACTCGCTGAATGCGGCGGGTAAGCGCGTCACGCGAGAGAGTAGCGTCCTTCAAGACGACCCGATACAGCCAGCCCTGGCGGCGTTCCGTGAGCAGCAATTCGAGTATGGCCAGGCGCATATCCAGGTCCGCCAGGGTCCGTTGGAGCACAATCTTCGTTTGGGGATCGGGCTGGGCCGTCATGGTTGCCTCACTTTTAGGTCTATGTGCCGAACTGACTTCAGTATAACCCTACCTTCCGTCCGTATCACGGGTTCAACATTGTTATACTGGAGAGGTGTATGTGGTGGTGCCGGTTATCATCACGACCAGGGCCAAACATTAGTATGCAAGTCGATAGTAGGGAACTCCCAATTCCATCAAGCGGGCAGATGCTCACTGCCGGGACTCAGGCTGCCTATACACCTCCGTTCGATTACCTCCGTCCTTACGGCCTGGCGCAGCGCTTTATTGCCGCATGGTATTTGCGTCCAAACTATGGCTGGTGGCTGAAGCCGACGCTCATCGAGATCGAGGGCGTCGAGCGCATACCCCGCGACGAATCGGTCATCTTCGTCATGAATCACACCGACTACTACAATTACTGGCCATTCCAATGGAAATTGATGAATTCCTATTACAACCGGCAAAGCGCGACCTGGGTCAAACCCAAGTACTTCGACCGGTCTGGGCTGGGCGTATTCTTTCGCCTCACGAACAATATCCGTGTGCCTTCCCGAGCCGACATTATTCGCCGTGAATTTCAGACGGTGTTGGGGCGGCTGCCGGACAAGGCGACCTACCGGGCCTTGCGGGACTGGATGGAAGGAGCGACAGCCGGTGAAGGGGTGCTCGAAGATCGGACATTGACGCCACTGTTTCAGGAGCGTTTGGGTTTCGATGCCCGCAGTATGAGCCTGGCCGGCCATCTTAATAATCAGTTTCGGCAACAGATGCAAGATGCCACCTATTTGAGCCTGGCGGCTCTTTACCGGCACGACATGAACCTGCTGGTCTTCC
>Ga0207138_1072_pt1 | contig 17162 bp, 14 predicted proteins | sample Alteio_BWMinHeat_6_FD_153589 | JGI IMG/M metagenome (GOLD analysis project Ga0207138, IMG submission 153589) | Enriched cells from forest soil in Barre Woods Harvard Forest LTER site, Petersham, Massachusetts, United States -... | ecosystem: Environmental > Terrestrial > Soil > Temperate forest >...
AGGCCAGCGTACGGCCTTGGGGGCGAGGGAGTGTGTGGGAGAGGACCTTCCGGTCTTGCATACCAGACCGTGTTAAAGCCGGCTGATGCTATCGGTATCAGGGATCTCAAGGAGGTCGGATCAGAACCCAACACCAATTAAAAGAACGTAGTAAAAATTAGCGCATAAAAGACAAAAGCGCCCTGGTGGACGCCTCAGCCGATACAATCTGAGTGTACTACCCGATAAGGTGTTGCGTCAATATGCGCCTGTCACGGAAAGGCGTTGATAGACATGTACGCGCAACCACAAAAACAGGCTGTCTCCCAGCCGTTTACCCCACTCACCGATGCTGAGTTCTTTTTCTTCACCCGCCTGGGTCGCGAGGACCTGCTGGCTGCCTATATCGAATTGAAGCGACACTGCTGGACCGGCAAGAACCTCTGTTGGCCCTCCGCCGAGCGTCAGGCCGAAGAGACCGGACGCAAACTTGCCACCGTTCGCCGGCGCCTCCAGGACCTGGAGCAACTGGGGATAATTCGGGTCATCCGCTCATCCCAGACAGGACAGCGGGGGAACAGGTATATTCTTACCCCGGCAGATGAATGGCACTTGCCTACCGAACTTGAACCGAAGAAATCGCCGGATCGCCCACGATCAGTGGATTATGATCGTGTACGCGCGGCAAAATATGATCGCCGGCGATCACCTAAACAGATCGACGCGCTAGAAACTGATCGAGAGAAAACAAACAACCACAAACCAATGCCGATGCGCGTTCAGGCTCCTCGTACAGCCTCTGCGCCGAAGCAGGATGTCGTTGTTTTTTCGAAGATCGCTTCCCTGGTCCAGGAACGCCTGCAAGGCCTGAGTGTACAGGTTACTTCGTCACTCGTCTCTACCATCAGCCGTTATGATGCGGGAGCTGTTGAGCGTGCCCTGGGTTGCCTGGAATCTGCCCGGAAGGTAGATAATCCCGCCGGATACTTTCTGGCAGCGCTCAAAGGCAACTGGGCGCCGCCGGCATCACTCCTGGCAGCAAAAGCCCAAAAGGCAGAGGTCTCCGAAGCGCGACAACATCAAGCAGATACCGATTCCCTTGCCCGGATTTGGAATGCTCGCCCCGGATTGTCCAGGGATAATCTGATGACAGATATCAAGCGGGACATGGATCGAAGCTACCGTTCGCTGGAGGAGCGGGTACAGGAGTGGGTAGACCTGGGCCGTAGTCAGGAAAGGGCTGAGGCCATTGAAACCGAGCACGATTGCCGGGTGCGTGAAGCTGTAGCTGCAACATTCACGGCTGACCTGGTGCGGCTTGTAGTTGGTGCCGGGCTCTCACTCGACTGAAATGCTACAGTGGAGACTAAAACGCTTGACCGGTGAGGGTAGAAATAGGGTGGGAGCTGTGTTTTTGAGCAATGCCTGAGATGACACTGGCCAGACGCAAACAACCTGTGGCAGGGCCTACCTACGATCATTTCAAGCGTGCCTGCCGCGCCGCTCTTAAGGAGATGGGCATCATGTCGGTGCGGTTCAAGATCAGCCGGCTGACCGGCGGCCTGGTTGTCGTCGTGGATACTGAGGCACCCGGGCTCAAGGCTCGTGTTCTGCAGGTCTCCAATCGCATTAATGAGCTGGCCGACGAACATGGTATTGTCGTTTCGGCCGTGCCGGCTGCTGCAGTCCGACTCAGCAAGGCAGGAATCGATTAGCGCACAGTGGCATGCCCAATAGGTAGTTAGCCCGGCTGGGTGTTTCCTGGAAAATCCGGCACAGCAACTTTTAAGGCTAGCTATCGACCTCTAATGATTTAGCAGATTGTGATCTACTTGCGTTTCTTCGCCTGACTCAAATCTGATGCCGCAACTTCCTTGACTTTCTTAGGGGTATTGGGATTTTGCAGGAGCCTGCCGGCTTCGGAAGCCGCAGCTTTACCTGTTTTCTTATCTTTGGCCACGATACCATCTCCCTGAACCGCACAATGGTGTAACAGCGATTCCTTTTCGCCACCTCACGATCATAGCATCAATGTTTGCGCTGAAGAAGAATTCCTGTAATGCATACTAGCTAGTAAGGAGCTCAACTCGAAACAAGGGAGACACCGATCCATGGCACAGCTCAAACCAACACGCCAGTCAATACCAAGGTCGATACCGAATCGGCCTCCACGAAGGGTTTGGCTCATTACCTGGGAAGGCGTAGGGGGCCATGTAGAAGAGCAACTCAAACAGCCAGTGGCATGCATACTTAGCTCACGAGTGTCACCCAAGCGCGTCAAGGAGCTAACCGAACTCCTTTACGTTAACAGCTGCTATTCATTGGAGGAACGGCTAGACTATGCAAGCCAAAGACGGTTTAATCCTTACCCGGCCTATTACGGGACCCTTGAAGGAATAACTTGGCAAAGCCAGATATACTGCGGCCATAACCCTTACCTATTCGCACGCTTTGTAGAAATCACCGGTGCTGAGCGCACCGAAAGTGGGGACGAACGCTTGCTCTGGAACGAGTTCCCAAGGCCTACGGTGGCCAAACCTTAATGGGCTGATGAACACTGTCATATCAGAGATCTGGTATTGGGACAATGACTGGCAGGAAAACTAAAGAGCCTGACTTACACCCTGCTCCTTTCAAATGATTGCAGCTGATTGACAGGTTGCAACTATTCTAATATCTTTGGATATACTTCGGTCCAGGTGAGAAAGCAACTCTTTACATAGGAATTTTCGCCAGGCCATAGAGGCTCAGCTATGTTCGGCTTCCATCAGACGTTTGCTTTACGTGGCGGTAACGAAGACTGGCTAGGTAAAGGGATCCGCAAATTGACTAGCACGGAGCCCGACACAGGCCCCGTTTTCTTTCAGAACCCTGAGCGGGCAGCCGAGATACTCGGGATCGGTGTCAACAAGATCAAATCGCTTAAAGAATGGCTTCGTTTTACTGGGCTCACCGAAGTCAAAAAGAAGACGGGCAAAGCCTACCATTATCTTACGCCGTTAGGTTCTTTGATCGCCAGGTATGATGAGGATCTTGAGGAAATTGGCACGCTTTGGGTACTTCACTACCAGCTTTGTAGCAATGCCGATGGAGCTACGACCTGGTACTGGTTTTGGAACGAATTCGTCTCGACCGAATTTACGCGGGAAGATATGTTGCAAGGGCTGCTGGCGTATACGCGTGGGACGAGACATGAAGATATCTCGGCAAATACCCTTAAGGACGATATATCTGCTCTTTTGGCGACCTACGCGTACCAGGAAAGTGTAGACTCCATACCGGTTTTTGGGGACCTTAGGCTATTGCAGGAAACTCGAAAGGGTGTTTTCAGGAAACAGCCGGGCAAACGCGTACCGCCCTTAATTCTGGCTTACGTGATTGCGGACGAGCGACTGCAACGATTTCCCAATGGTCTCGACATGAGCTTAAGCATGTTACTCCGAGATCCCGGCGGCCCTGGAAAACTCATGCAGCTTGAACAAACCATGATGATCGAGCTTCTTGATGGCCTCAAGAGCAAGTATGAAGGGAAACTTCTGGGGGTGACTCGGACAGCGGGCTTGGATAACGTTTTCTTTCACGCCCCAATCGCACCTTTAGCGATTTTGACTGCCTATTACTGGGAAGAAGTAGAGGATAAGTCGCTGAATGAAATACTTACTCTTTTCGATTCGGATTCTTCTATTTGTCATGTGTAGTTTCTGTATTGCTAATGGTTGATCTATCTCAAGCTATCGCATTGTTGGCAGGGCATGATGCCGGAGGTCACGGCTCAGGATATCGAGCCCGATATCCCATCGCTGTATTCTATGGTCCCCCAGGTGCCGGTAAATCCCAGATCGCTCAGTCAGTGTGTCGCCAATTTGGAGGCCGATATATTGATTATTTGCTTGATATTTTACGAGGACCACAGTGTCCGATCTTGGGTGCCTTCGAACCGACCGATTTCACGCAATGGTTAGACGAGCAGGCTACCGGTGGTGACGGTCCGCTGATTGTTGATGAAATCGACGCTTTGTTTGCGACATGGTCAGGTACTAAGCGGGAGCAATTCTTTAGCGATATACTCCGAACCGAATTTCCGCAGGTGGTGGTTCTAGTAACTAAGTATGATCCCCCAATAAAATATAGGGATTCCAAGGGGCACGGACTAACAGTTGCTGCTCCCGTGCCGGCTGGGGTGTAGTGATATGGTAGATGGAACTGAGATGATTTGCGGCCCAAGGTCCGAGAAATGGGGGGAACCTTCATGTTTGAGCCGGTTACCAGTGAGATGAAGCTGTCCTCTATAATTACGCTCTCGCCTTCCTTCGCGACGGCCGTCAATATTCTGCACGACCTAGCAAACGATCGCAAGGTCAGCGCATACATTCCCACAAACACCTCCACCAGGATCATTGTGGACATCGCAAGAAGTCTTCATCCTGCTTCCGAGAACAGGGTCTGCCTAATTACAGGTAGCTATGGTACAGGTAAATCTCATCTTGGCTTGTTCTTGAGCCGTTATTTCTTGGAGACAGACATTGACTCGCCATCATCGCCACTATTTCCTGTCCTTGAGAAGATCCGGGGGCGGAGCGCCGAGCAGTATGAGACCATTGTGGCAATGCGCAAGCGGTTGGGAAAATTCCTGCTCGTAATGTTGTGGGGTGGTCAGGAGACGATCAACAGGGCGTTACTCAAAGGGCTGCACGAGGCATTACGTAAGGCGAAGCTTGAAGATATACTTCCTGATACGGCTTATCAGGAAGCAGTGAACCGAATCGAAGAATGGAGAAAGGATCTTCCAGACATATATGCGAGATTCGAGAGCCATGTCCTGAAAAAAGCTCCATCGCTCTCCGCATTTATCCAGCAGCTGAATAATTTTGAGGAAAGTTTATACAGAGATCCAACTCGATGAGCGGGTAAGCTAGATAGAGTCAGGCTATCTCCGAAGGTGATGAGTTAGAACACACACGGCTTATGTCTCAGATATATGGCATAGCGCTCGGCTAATCATCTCATGGCCGTTCGCATCAGCATCTTGGAGTATGGCGGGAAACAGAATAAATGCTGCGAAGGTTTCAGCAAAATACTCTTGAGCATCATGATTTGCGTACTTGCTTATACCTGCCATCTTTCTAGGACCATCCTCCCACATCTTTCTAATTTGGAAATACTCCTTATTGTTAGGCCCTATCGTTTTCTCAATTAAGCAATAGTAAATATAATGGCCAAGTTCATGAGCTAGTATGACCTGCCAAAACTCTGTTTCTGTTGTCGAATACAGATATAAACTGGGTATAATATCATCACATTCTGCATAGCCGTGATTGTGGTAGTCGGCATAGATATATATGGTCTCATCATCATAGACATATTCTGCCAAAGCATCTACATCTTGACCGTTCAACTTAGATATCGTCCGATCCTTTGGAACACTTACTTTTAATTCACCACACTTACCTGAATTGAGGAGGCCGCCCATTCTCTCATTAAGTACATTAATGATTTCACTTACCTGATCTTGAGTAAGTGTTTCATGTGTCCATTCACCAAATGCAACAGATGGCATAATCTAGTCAACTCCACTCACTCACGCCCCGTCCAACCACAATGGAGAACCTAAGTCCGGGATCGGCATTGTATTACATGCTCTCATTATTATATGGACGATGGATATTAAATGCATCCAAGGGCTGAAAGAGTACGTCTAGTAAATCTCCCGCATGTTCTCTAGTATATGCAACTAATTCATCACATTCCAACTGAGTAATCACACCTATGGCTTTAGCGCCTTCACACATATTCTCAAAATCTTCTAGATAATTTCCCAAAGCGAAACATACAACATTTTCATAAATACTCTTGGCAGATCCTGATTCGTTTATCTGATCATTTGAAGGTAGTGCCGCATAAGCATTTGCCAATGAATCCGAGGCAACAATAGTTACAATATCTCCAGTGCGAGAGCTTTTCAGCTCAAGTAAGCATGGGGCCTTTATGGGCATGAGCGCTTGCGTGTATTTTGAGTTAATAACACCAAGCATGGTATTAACGTCTTCTCCGATTAGATCCTCTACATGAAGAAATGATATTGAAAAATTATATTTTCCCGTGTTATATCGCTCGTATATAGTACACGGTTCAGGTTTGGAATCTTGGTGAGATGTCACTATGACAGAACTGAGATTATGCAGTATATCGATTGGACGAGATTTGAAATATTCTTTTAACGCTAAACAGATTCGATCTGAAGTCGTGCCTCCCTCGCCACAAATAGAGGTATCAATGAGCAACACTTTTTTCCCTGATGGCAAACCGTCGAGCCATTCAAAGAAGCTACGTGTACTTTCTTCATCCTCAGTCCTACAAGGTAGACAAGGGAATAAGTGATATTTCGCTCTTCCCTGCTCAGTTGCTTTCATATTATTAGGACCGAACTCCTTGCGGACAAGATCCTCCAATAAGAAGATGCCACCTCTAGCAAATGTCACTACATGATCGACCTCTCTGCATGCTTGGCTTAGTTCCGTAATTGCTTGCCTCATGCTTTTTAACGCCGAGGTAGAGATAGACATTTTGTCAAAGCGCAACGTAAAGTCTTCATCTTCGAAGAACTGCCAAGTATTTGGGAGTCGATAGTCATACATAAACACCGGTGGCGTATTAACTAACACTTTCATGTTTAGGGCGTCAGAAAGCCTGCTAATTAATTCCTTCTCTTTTTCGGAGCTTATCGGATCAGCGATAACTACTATAGCCAATTTACTTTTGTAATTGATATAGCCATCAATAATACCGATCTCGTTCTCAACGGCATTTCTTGCGTTGTTAAGAATCGCTCGACTATTGTCCAACATCTTTTTCCAACTGGCTTGAGGATTCGTTATATATGTGTTGGACATAGCTCTCTTGATTCTAGGACTTAATGCAGGCCACCAGGGTGATCCAAGTGTTGGGTAACGCTGGCGACGAGGCGCTTGGCGCCATCATTATTGTGCTGTTGCAGCTCCTCGATCCGCAGCTTCAGGTACGCTTTTGGTTCGAGTGTTGCTACAGCCACCGCCGGCACTTTCTCTTCAGTACCCTATCGTTGGCAGCGGGGACATCACCCAAACCCACCTTAGCATCAGGAAGCGATCTTGACCACGGTATCGTCATCGAAATTCGTAACCCACATATTGCCCGCAGGATCTCTGGAAACATCGACAGGCTTGGCTCCGATCCTGAAATCGGTTCTTACTGTGCCGTCAGGCAAGAGCTTGCTGACCGAGTTGCTGGCCTCATTGGCTACCCAGATGTGCCCGGTATTGTCGATGGCAATGCCCGTAGGATTTTTCCCTACCTCGAACGTGGCGAGCACCTGGCCCGTCGCGGATAGCTTCGTGATGTTATGGCTGCCGCCATTGGTTACCCAGAGGTGTCCTGATTCATCGATAGCTATGGCCCACGGGGAGTTTCCCACGGTGGTTATCGCCAGCCTCTGCCCGTCTGGCGATAGCTGCGTGACGTTGTGGCTCGTTTCGTTCGCTACCCACACTTTGCCGGAAGCATCAACCGCTAGATTCCGGGGATAACTGGCTCCCACATTGTGATACCCCAGTACCACACCGTCGGGAGCCAAGGTGGCGACGCTGCCGGCGGTTACTACCGCTACCCAGGCGTTGCCAACGTGATCGAGCGTGATACCCCAAAGCGTGTCGCTTGCGCTGAGCACCGATTCCAGGTTAAAGGTGCCCAAGAGTTGGCCGTCATTGGCGAACTTCATCACGCTCGGTGGTCTGGAGACTGGCTGGCCGCCATTGACGACCCAGACATTGCCCTCTAGATCAACAGCTATTCCGGTCGGGCTATGACCGGCGCGAAACGTCCCGAGTTCCGCACCATCCGGGGACAGCTTCGTGATGTTGTCGGTCTTCTGGTTTGCCACCCAAGCGTTCCCGTGAGGATCGAAGGCAATCGCGCGCGGTCCCCCTCCGACTTTGAATGTGCCGAGGATGGTTCCGGACGCAGGGCGTGGACGGGACTCGGCCGGCGCCGCGGGCGGCTTCCTAACTTCCTTAATGATTTCTCGGAGGGCTTCTAGGTTATCGGGCCTGGCAGTGAACCAGAAGAGCGTGTCCAGCGGCCATCCATTGGCTGATTTCGGCGCGGCTGTGTTGTGCACACGGGCATACTCCTGCTTGAGTGCTTGCCGGAGAGCCTTTTGCCTGTCAACCGGCCAATTGCCTAGTTCCAAGGCGATTTCCTCAGCCTGTCGCAGCAAGCCGGGATCGTTTGGTGTGCCTTCCAAGAGGCGGCGCTCGATCATGCGGGCCAGGAACTGCAAGCGTTTCGCCCTGAGCTGCCACCTTGGGTTGCTGAGGAAGGAGGATCGCGGCAAATAGGTCGCCTGGAAGCCGTGGACCAGCGATTGCCAGTCAGTCCTCAGGTTGCCGGGGACTACGCAGCGCTGGTCCTGCCGCTCACCATCGAATCGGCTGAGCAGCAAATCGATATCCTGGAACACCCGCGCGGGTGTGAGGTCCTGGAACTTCCGGAAGCGGGCCTCGACGGGGATCAGCATGCTCGCTGCCTCGTACGCGTGCTCCCAGTCTTCCTCCTTCAGCAGCAGCCGCCACAGGTGATCCAGATCGTATAGCTGCTTCGGCAGATCGGTGAGCTTGATCTCCCTGAGGCCGATGCTGCCGATCGCCAATGTCAGCAGCTTGTCGCCCACGAGCGATCCTGGCGAAAGACAAACAGGATCGTAGGCAAGATCCAGGGCAGTACATGGCGGAGCCTTCAGGGTTCGGCTCGGCAGTACGTGCTCTTGACGCATGATCTCCAGGGCGATCCAGCGGATATCCGTGCCCCGATCGGGGAAATGCGTCGGGACAGATACGTCGTAGCGGACCATCGGCAGGGGGTCTTGATCGGCTGGAGGCTGGTGGTGTTCGAACTGGAAGATGCGGCTACCGGGCAGCGCCAGTCGTTGCTCAAGTGGCCGGATCACCTCGTCCACGAACCGCTCAAGCGGCAGGTCCGTCAGGATGTCGACATCGACGCTAGCGCGCTGGAAGGCTTGCGGAAGGTACAGTTGCGTCGCTCCACCGCCCTTGAGCATGGCTTGGGTCGTCAGCCGCTGTATTTGCCCGTAGAGCTCCAGATCCCAGGCCAGCGCCTCCAGCGTATTGGCTTGCGCGTGAGCGGCGCGCTCCGCGCGGGCCATCAGCGTTTCCCGGGAGAATTGCTCGGGCCTGTGGATCAAGACTTCCGCGTAATCGTTTAAGTCGTTCATCGAGCGTGGATCCCTGCGACTACCTCATCCGCAAATTGTGTCACCTGCTCTGGACCTGCCAGGTATTTTGAGGGCAGTTGCGAGGTGATCGGTAGCTTCCTGAGGATGTACTTGATTTCGGTATCGATCGAGCGCTCGTGGGCGGCTTTGATGAGCCGCGAGAGGTTGCAGACGCCGTGGTCAAAGAAATTGGCCAGTATCCGGCCCAACTCTACGGCCGGGACAGGATAGCCCCGCTTGCGTGTCTCCAGGTAGAGATCCACAAACGCTCGTTCGGGGGTGGCCATGGCTCCGTTGACGCCATACCACAGGCTTGTTTCACGGACAGCTACAAATGCGCGCTCTGGCGTGAGGGTCAAGAACATCGGGGAAAGCCATTCCTTCTGATCGGGGTTCAGGGTAGCAAAGATCCCCTGCTTCAAGAGCAGATCAAAGGCCCATTCGCCACCGCCTTTCCTCACGTAGACCAGATGAACGATGTCTTGCATGGGCAATAGGTGGATGAAAGGAAACAGGCAATCCAACCCGGTCACAAAATGCTCTATCCCGGCTCTTTCGACGTCTTCGAGCAGGGAGCGTAGTTCCGGGGGCGGCACGGCTGGCACCTGGATCCGTTGATAGCGGCCCGTGACGAGGTAAAGCCCCTGCCCCACCTTCAGGAGCTCATGGCAAGCCACCAGTTGCCGCAGGATGGTGGACACCTGGTGCATTGGCAGCCCCAGCGTGTCGTGAGCCTGGTCATTGGTGAATATTCCTGTAAACGCCCTGGCCAACTGAGCGCGGTGATCCTCTACCACACTATGCATATTTGTATAAAGAGGTAAATACTACTTCCCCCCCTTTTTGTATTTTATCATCAGCTAGAGGGCGATAACTGCGCAAAGAGGTAAATACAAAAATTCCCTCTTTACTGGATAACCTGTCCTGAGCGCTTTTAGGCGAGGCCAGCTAGTGACTGGACTCAGCAGCTTATCTCATCGAGGACAGGCGCAATCGGCAAAAATCTTCCTCTTGCGCTGTAACCATGACAGCAGCGGGGCACGCCGCTCGGCCCAGACCTTCCGCACCGAAAGCCGTCCGGGCGCGACCTTTAACATCTGCCGGACCCCGAGGCAACCGACTTCATGGATTGGGCAATACCGCGGTATTTGCCCGCCGAAGTCGTTGTAGAGGTGGCCGCGTCCCTCTTGCACCAGCGATTGGAGTTGCTCGCGGGTAGTCACGATCTCGACCCCAGGCTCATCCGCCTCGAAGGACACTGCCGGCACAGGTGGAAGCGGTGGCAGTATGTGCGGCACCGTCATCGCCTCAATGCCGATACTCACGCCTGATGGTCGTGCCGCGGAACGCGATACGATCAGGTGGTGGATGCGGTGGTCGTGAGGGTGCCCAGGTCGGCCGCCGATTATCGGCCAGAGCCGATCCAGTGTCGGTTTCACACAGCCCTCGAAGCCGAAGTCGCATACAGATAGGCCAGCGTCATGGATGACCAGGTGTACCCGCAGTGGCCCGTCGCCGCCGAACCGCAGTTGCTCCGCTAGAGCGGGGTGAACCTCGGTGTGGGACACGCTGCCGATGATAGGTTCGGCCATCCAGATCTGCGGAGTCACCTGAGCATGCTCGCGGGCGCTGGCGACCAACACCCCTGCCCTGCGGCCCTTCTCGACCGCCGTGTCGACGAAAGGAATATCGGACCAGCCTAAGGCCTCCCTCACCGGCAGCGTCAGGTTGTCCAGGTCGAAGCAACTACCCCCGCGCCGCCACGATGAGACCGTAAACCGAAGCCGCAATCCGCACTCGCTGCCCAGGTTGAAGCCACGGCTCGCCTGATGCACCCGTTCACGCCACTCCCTATCACCCCGTCCCATGAAGACAGCCGGCTCTCCCTCAATAAACAGTTCGCTCTCCATACTCCCCTCCACTGCATTCTCTTACCTGCTCCTGTGATCTATATCTCATGTCTTTGGTATTTGTGCAAGTGGCCTTGAACTATTAAATTATATCTGTAAGAATATAACTATGAGGAAGAGCCAACTATGATAAGGAACCACCTCCTGGAGTTGCTCAGTGCCCGAGGCTGGAGCATCAATAGCTTCGCGCAGCAAGCCGGCCTGACTTACCCTACTGCCTACAACCTGTGTAAGGGTAAAACCGAGCGTTACGATGGCGAGGTGTTGGAGCGAACCTGTCGGGTGCTGGGATGCCAACTGGGGGACATCCTTGAGTACGTAAAAGAAGGAGACATCACCGCCCCGCTGGGCGACGCGGTGGCAGAGATCCTGATGCAAGATGAAAAGCTACGGGCGAATGTCGCCCAGGCGCCTGACGTCGCACTCGCGATCTTCGATGCTATCGAGACCAGCCCCGCGATCCGCACGTTCGTGAGCCGCGTCATCGTTCGGGAGCACCCGGATCTATTCGAAGACATCATTCGGCAGGGTCGGGAACAGGCTTCTTCGGAGCCGGTATCAGCCCCGACGCCGAGATCGCTCCCAGCGAGGAAGGCCAAGGCTGTTGGTAAGTCAAGCAAGATCCGCGGTAGATCCGGCACCTGAGCATAGCCCGTGCCTGACTACGGCTATTACAACATGCCGGACCTACTCATCGCAGCCGGGAGCGGCGTGTCCTAGGGGTATCGGAAAGGTAGCTGCGAAATCCGGCAATTGGGGCTTGTAAGCAGCCAGGCATGATGATCCTGGGCTATCAGGACCATAGCTGCGCGATCGGGAATAGTAGCTGGAAAGCCGCATCCTGACTAGATCGAAACTTCCCTTCTTGCGAATTACCTATATCTGGTGTCAAATTAGCCAGCATTTTGAGCAGAAACAATCGCCACCAGTTTAGGATATCCCCATCACGTCGCTGGCTGTGCCATTGCATGAAAGCGCTCCATGACGCCTTGCAACTCGTAGGGCAGCGGGTATACTGTGGCACTGCGTACCGCCGCTACCGCCTCAAGCCGAATCTGTTCAGCTGAAAACTCTAATGTCTTCAACATTTGCAGGAATGCTTCTTTAGTCATTTGAGCTTTCTTTTGGGCAAACATTGCCTCCAGTGTGGGAAGAAGATGACCCTTAATTGCTCTGGATATCGTAAGTGATTGCCAGAGGCACGCCAGTGCCCCACCGTGTAGCTTCATCACGGTAAGCGTTCCAGCCTGGAAGTACAGGTCCATGGTTTGACCTCGAAGATCATTAATGACACGATGGACGCCCAAGGCTGCCTCGAATAATAGCACAGCATGCCCAACATGACCCAGGGATCCCAGTGCCTTGCCTACGGATGCAACGTCTGCTGCAGCACCCAGGAGATCAGCCACCTGCAAATGGAGGTCTAATGCCGAGTTGAAATGGGTAATTGAGGGCTCAATGTTGCCACGTTCCAATTCTAGAGTACCCATAGCTTGCCAGCAATTCGCCTGATTTAATCTATGCCGGATATTCTGATAAATGGCCATTGCACGAGCGTAATCTCCTGCAGCGCCATCAAAATCTTTATGCTTAACCTTTAACTCCCCATATATGCGGAGTGAGTTCGCCTCTCCTAGATCATCATTGATCTGTCGAAAGATACCTAGGGCTCTGGTAATATCGGCATCAGCCAATTCTAAGGTGTTCATGAAATACCTGGCAACGCCACGCTCTCGAAGTGTAGTCGCAATCCCTAACGGATGCTGTATGCGCTCGAATATCTCTAACGCAGCATTATAGTCTTCTATAGCTCCATGCCAATCGCCCTTTCGCGCCTTTAGCCCGGCACGCTTTTCAATAGTATTAGCTATACCAAGGTCATGTGGTCCGATTTCATATGCTTGTAGGGCTCTTTCAAAATCAGCTGCTGCATTATCGAGATCATTCAACCACATCAGCAGTTGGCCACGAGACTGTAATATATTAGCTCCACCCAGCCAATCATTAACATCGCCTCGCAGTTGTAGAGCCTGATTGTAATCTGATAATGCTTCCCTTAATTTTCCGCGCTTTACCTTTAGTTCACCCCTTGTATGCAGGGTACTGGCGATACCTTGCGGATCAGAGGTCATCTGGTAAGTCATTAATGCCGAATTGAGATCAGTATCAGCCCCTTCCAAATCTCCGTCCCATATCCGAAGTTTGGCTCTCTCCAGGTATGCGCTTGCTTCCCCAATGCGGTTATTTAGTTTCTGGAAGATGGGCAAAGCTTCCTCAAAATCCTCTTTCGCACCCTGCATATCGCCCATTCCTATCCGAAGATTGCCTCGCCCTTGCAATGTATTTGCTAAGCCAGCAAGGTTATTGATCTCCCGGCAAATAGACAAGGCGCTGTTGTAGTCGCGGAGCGCATCTTCTAGCTGCCCAGCAATTAGAGCTACCTTGGCACGGAGATATATTGTATTCGCTTCCCCAGTCCTTGCATGGAGCTGTTGAAAGATAGACAAGGCAATATCATAATCAGCGCGCGCTCCCTGCAGATCGCCCAATCGCGCTTTCAATTCACCGCTAGCAGTCAATACATTTCCCTTTGCTTCCTTATCTCCGGTGGCTTCACAGGCAGCGAGTGCGAGGCGGGCTGCTTGCAAGCCGTCAGTGAACCGGTCCGCCATCAGTAGAAGTTGGGGGAAATAGGTTGCAAGATATGATACAGAGCCGCTGGTGTCGGTGTGGTCTGTAGATCCTTTGTGCCAGCCCGGCTCTAGGCACGCCCAGAAGTTTGCTTCTTGTAACGCTAAGAGCGAATAGCTGGTAGAGGCCCTTTCAGTACCCATCATGTAATATAACTGCTTGCTCATCTCGCCAAGCACCTTACAAATACGCGGCGCGAATTGATGGTGATCTTGGTTGTTCAGTAAGCGACGAGCGTATGCTGTGACAAACGGAAATGTCGAGAAGTATTCAGTATTGCCGATCTCCCTACGTTCGACTAAAGATGCTCTTACCAGGGCATCCATAAGACTCCGCCAGCCGGTACCCCAATAAGCCTCGAAGTTCTGGGTAATGCCGCCGGCTGGGAGCAAACTCAACATAGAGAAAAATCTAATACTTTCCGGATTCCGCTCTAGCAGATACCCGACTGACGTGCTGAGAGAGACGGTCAGACTCGTCACGGCATCGCGTTCTCCTTCAGGAACTCCTTCTACTGCCAGCGCGTCTACATTTTGCATTTGCAGCAACTCATACAATTGGGTCAACGACTTGTCCTGTAGCAATGGCGCTGCCAAGGCGATGGCCTGAGGATGGCCGCGAAGAAACGTCAGAGCGCCATGGTTAGCAAGTTGCTCGATAGCCGTACGGGGATCATCTGTTCCTAGCTCTGATGGCGCAATAGGCCGCGGGGCTATCGCCATGAACAAATGTGCGGCGTCCAAGTGGTGTAGACCCCGTACGGGTAGAATTTTTTCGGCGACGCCTTCAAGACCGCCGCCCACTGCCTGGCGAGACGTCAGAAGCAGTTTGAGACGACCTGCCTGTTGCAGTAACTTGCTGATGAATTTCCTGAACTCTTGGGGCGCGTGATGTAGAGGATCCTCGCAATTATCTAATAGCAATAGCCCCTGCCATGACTTCAGTGCTGCAAACAGTTCCTCATCTGTGTGGATGCTGATTTGAAGGGCAGTACTGATAGAGAACCTGACAGCCTCTGCCGAGCGTACCTCCCGAAGTGGCACGAAGAATACTCCCTCCGGGAAGATTCGTCTCTCAGCAATATACCGAGCTGCCGCAATGGCCACGGCAGTCTTTCCAATACCGGGAGCTCCCTTTACGGTGACGAGTCTAGAACCGAGTACTGCGTCGACCGCAGCTTGGGTTTCTATGTTACGGCCAGTGAAGTGCTCCGCTCCACTTGGCAGGTTGCTAGATCCTGATCGTGTACTAGCATGCCATTGACCGGGCGCGGCTCCAGCGAATACGCTGATGTTGTGATCAACTCCCTCCGGAAGGAGCAAGAATTTCTCGGATTCGGTTGCAGCCGAGGGTAAGCCCGGCATGGCCCGGATAACGCTTCGCCCGATATCGAACGCCTGCTGGACACTCTTCCCAGCTACCAATGCAAGGTAGAACTGGCGCGCAAACTCGCGGGCAGCGTCATCGTAGACAGGTGATTCAAGACGAACTGCAACTACATGCGGCACGCCCGCAGCAATGAATGATTCGGCTGTTAGGCGAGAATGGCAAGCGCTTACAAAGACAAGTTGCGTGCTTTGTGGCCCCCCAGCAGCAAATAACTGTCTCAGGATCTCGGGATCCATAGCGTGTGTCCCGCCCCTACCATCCTCGAACACTAGGTAATCAGGATTGCCGTGGCCGCTGTAGTGCAACGCGACACATCCAAGTGTGACAAGAGTCCGAAGGCGCTCAGCTGTGGCAGCTTCCACCCTAATCTCGACTGCCTTGCCTGCTTCTCCCAGACAATCAAAGATGCATTGTCGTTCAGCCTCAAAATCCAGTCTGTCTACCGGATGAGGCGCTCCATCCTTATCAAAGCTGACAAGTGGTTCGGAGTATAGGAATGCGAGTCGCATGGAATCTGACATAGAAGGACCTATAACTGGGCGAATATCGTATGGGTTTGAGATCCCCATACTTCAGTGTAACGCTGTTCTTTCGGCTTATAACGATACCTAACGTAACCTCAAGCATTTATGATCCTGGCGGAACGGAACCTTCGCGGACAGTCCGGCTACTGAGCAATAACACTTGGCCACTGGCGACAGCTGCCGCTCCTTCATCAGTCAACAAATAACTATAATGTCCCGAGTTAGGCTCGGCTGCCAACCACGTTGTTCCCATGAGATATCCATCAACATAGACATTGATAAAATAGATGCCGTGCCGGGGGAGCCGTAGGATCAGCTCCGTTCCGATAGGTACAAGACGGCAGCTTGATGAAACTTGCGCAACCGCGCGCAGAATGATGGCAGCCTCCCGTGTAGCAACGTCCATGAGTTCCACGTGCACTTGGCGCTCACCCCGTTGCATGTAGAGGCCTATCGCCAGCCAAACAGGGAGCGATAACGGGTAAGTCTTAGCATAAGCCGCTACCATCTCACCCTCAAACCGGACAGTGATGTCTTGATCCGTGTGCCTTTGGCATAGAAGCAAATACGCGATGTTTGCTTTCCCTGGTTCGTAGAGCAGTGGATCATCCAGCGAGTCAAGTGTCTTCAGCAGCCAGTTCTGCCGATCATCGTGCCCGATTTCTTCAGCGAACCGGCTTTCATCAACGAAGTACATCGGCTTGCGCCCCAGACGTTTGCCCGCGATAAACACCTCCAAGAACACCAGTCCCGGAGCGACGAGTTCCAATTTCAACAATTCGGTCAGCTCCACAATTTGCAGAGGGGCTTCGATCTTAACCTCTACGGTTCGTACCAGGTCCCGGCCAGCCGCGCTCTCAAGGAAAAATTGCACATCGTATGTGCCGGGCGCGCCCCAGAAACTCACCACCGTTGGAAGGTTGAGCGTCCCCGGATACGCTCCGAAACCTAACGACTCGCATACGCCTCTAAACTCGCTGAATTCCCCTTGCAACTGTGCTTCGACACACGTGATGAACGATCTCAGGTGCCACTTGGGCTCCGCCGTACCGCTCACAGGCAAGATATAATCCCAAACGCGCTTGCCGATTGCTGGCGATTTTAGAAGCTCGCCTGGTGTACACAGTGGCAATTCTTGTCGCAGCGTATTGTCCACTTGTACCCACCGACCATCTTTGAACGTGATGGCCAATGCTGATCCAGGTGAGGTTGGATCGAAATTCATCGATCCGTAATTGAGTACCGTAATGCCGGATTGAGCGAGCATTACCACCTGGAAGAGCCCCCCTACGCCGGGGCCCCCATCCTGTGTAAGTAGATCGGTAATTGTCATGATCAGCGAGTCTGCACAAGCCTTCAGGTGCGGGGCTGCCTGGCCGATCCGAAGACAGCGCTCCCGGAGTT
>Ga0207138_1068_pt3 | contig 17100 bp, 11 predicted proteins | sample Alteio_BWMinHeat_6_FD_153589 | JGI IMG/M metagenome (GOLD analysis project Ga0207138, IMG submission 153589) | Enriched cells from forest soil in Barre Woods Harvard Forest LTER site, Petersham, Massachusetts, United States -... | ecosystem: Environmental > Terrestrial > Soil > Temperate forest >...
TGATCGGGGCGATCGTTGGGGGCTCGCAAGCGGGGGGAGATAGAAGGGCTTCAGGTGACGGATAGCATGCTCGTGCGGGAAACCGAACGCGTTTAGCGCTCAAACCTGAGGCTATTTGCTCGGGACGTTTGATCTCCGGGTGTCAGCGATAGTCAAACTCATACTCCGCAAGGAGTTTCTCCACGCGATCTTTCGGTCTTTCGCCTGGAAGAAACACACTCAAATCTTCGGCAACGGCTATTTTACGGGACACTTCTTCGATGACGTGATAATGCGGGCGGCTGCTATAGTCGTGGAACATCAAAAGGGCATCCGGCCTGCAGTGCAGAAGCGTTTGCATGAAACAAGCGACCCTAAACCTACCATCGATCATATAAAGATCGGCATTTCTGTTGGCAGGATCGCTCCAAATGCCCCTGTGATAGTTAGGCCAGCGCTCACGAGCGGAGGCATCAGTCGGTACGCCCCATTCTCCAGTCGTTCCAATGTCGACATAGACAAGCTTTGGAACCACCGGATAGCCGAGCTGTGAGCACGTCTCTTGCACCTTTTTCAGCCATTCCTCAGACGAATCCACTGTAACCACGGACGTTTTGACAAACTGCGAAGCCACGCAGGTGCTACCGCCAGAGCCGAACTCGAGATAACGATCTGAATTCCGAATGAAGGCGGTAAAAATGCTCTTCTCAGCGTCCGACATCCTAGGAAACACGGGCTACTCCTAATCCAACAGATCGCTCCAGTGTCCTGCTTTTACCCCCAATTGCAACCCCAATAGCGCGGAAAAGTCGGCTGAACACGACTTTGCCGGAGACGGAGTGGTCGAATGCGATCAACCGTTCCGACCGCCTGTCAAATCCGCGCTTTGCGAACCCTCGGCAGCCTCCAACCTCCAACCCGTAAGCCGTGATTTTCATCAGCGGTGTCAATTTTCCTAAAAACTATCGACAATATTAAAGTTGTTATCAATATGCGATTCATCATTCTTCCCCGAAAAAGCAATATTAACAATTTTATTGCATGAGTTCTTTTCGAAAATTATCTTTGCAACGTTCGTAAAGCTAGCAATGTATTCTTTGGTTGGATTAATGGACTCGTTGCTTACGTGAAAACGATTTCCGCTGATATTAATATTCTCACTCGATGAAATGTGAATATCCGTGCCGTAATTTTCATCGAATTTACACCCACATATGCTAATATTCTTTGCGCCACGATAGTCTATCGGCGTTAAATTACTACTTTTATCTCCACTGAGTACGGAACATGAAATTGTTCCACCAAGGCCGCGACCGCATCCTCGAAATTCCGATGATTGAATACTCAGACTCTCGGTGAAAGGACCTTCGAGCCATACGGTATCGACCTGACTATTGACGCCAAGCCATCCCATGTCTTCAAATTTACAATTTTCTATTAGTGTACTTTTTCGAGCCAATACTCCCACTCCAGTAGAGCGTCGGAACAGGGATTTTCTGACGACCACGTCCGGGGCATGATCCTTGTCAACGATGTATACGCTTGACAGGCCTCGGGGCAGGTTTGGACTGACAATCAGCGTGCGACCGTCAACGCTCACGACCACGTACTGACCGACGCTGTCGAGGGATTGACTATCCAATACCTCCAAAATATCTCCAACCGAAGGTATCATCCGAATGTTTAGTGGGCGGTCACGACCATTTGCCCGATTTTTTTCCGCCAGTTGGACGCCCGCTCTGTCAGGGTTTACATTGGCGGAAAGCAGGAAGGAATGAACATTGATGCAGTCGTCGCCAGTACCCTCAAAGAGACAGTCCGAAACCTGAAATTGACCACGCGTGGACCAAAAATGAATTCCATCGGCTGCGGACGATATCAAGCGCCCTGATAGCGGATCTGGTGCAATCTGGCACTTATCAAAGGATATGTTCTGGACTGCTGTCCCGCTCACTGCCATGCCTGGTGCCGTTCGAATAATAACTCTGTTTAACGAAATATCAGAGGAATTATCCATAATGAACGCAAAATGATCCCTCGAGTGAAAGAGGACGGCCACGTCGCCTACCGGAACGTCGAAGGTCATAGAAAATTTCAATCGCACCACGCGTGAACTTATCAATTCCCAGCTATGCGGCCCATATTGAGCCCCCCTTGGGACTACCGCTGGAGCCCCAGTGCTCGCATCGTATATGTGGACTGCGTAAATGCTCTCACATTCAGTAAGGCTACAGGTGTCGTCGACGACGACATCAACGGTCATTTCGGATAAGTTTTGGCCACCTATCCGGCCTTGCGAAAAAGTAGGCTGCCGCCAATCCATCGAAATATCTCGAACGGATAGTCCGCGAACATCCCTGACGCTAAAGGCGGTATCAATGCCGTCAAACAGGAAGTCAGCGCCATTTCCTTCAATTTCAAACGTATTCAATGCCTTGATGTCGATCACATTGCCGCCCGTCTTTCCAAAAACATAGCGCCCTGGTTCAAAGATGAGGGTAGAATTGGAGCCGTCGCATTGCTGCAAGGCTGACCGAACTGCCAGTGTGGCATCGACCCCGGTGTCAGCTCTTGCGCCGAAGTCGCTAACGTGGATACGCTGTCCCCTTAGGGCAAACGCGGGTATAATCGTGGGAGTTGCTAGTGCTGTCGATGCTCCCGCTGCGATGATGAGGTTGCGACGCGATATATCCATAACACCAGCCCCATCCTGCGCATCATAGGCGCCGTTTGAACGAGTAGCATACCATATGACATCCCCTGACCGTAACGTTGAAAGCGACATGCTCCCTCTTCGCACCGTGTCGCTCGACGATATTACCACCGTAAATAAATTTTCTCATCTGCTTGACGTGGGGCGCGATGGGGAGATGAAGAAATTTTTGCACGAGGAGAGTATTACCACAGACGCCACTCCTTCATATTTAACAGGAAATATTCCTTATTTTGGGAATGGGATTATCCCTTCAATTTCGTCCAACATTAATGGCAGATATAAAACATCACCTTCCGCTACTATTGTAGTTCCAGATGCTGTATTTTATCCGAGGAGTTCTCTTATTGTTGATAGGTTTGGGCAAGTTCCGTCAGCAAATTTCCGGTATATACCGCAATGGGGAGATATTAATACCGTTGATAGTAACGTGACCCGGATAGGTGACATTTATCATGTAGATGCGAGTCCTTTTAAGGGCCCGCCGTCCGACGAGACGCAAGATGTCATTATCTGTGGATCAACAATCGCATCAAATAATTACGGGCATTTCTTGTTCGATGGTCTTGCTCTCTGCATGTTGCAAGCAAATCATATCGATCTTCGTCCCGCGAAACTATTTTTTCCTCCGCTGACAAGATGGCAACGCGAGATATTGGAGCTTCTGGGACTTTTGGAATTTGTTTCGGAGATAGAAAAGCCCATATACTCACGACGTATTATAACGAATAGCCAAGTCAGCGGCGCGGTCTTTGCTCCGTCTCGTTTCTGCCGGACTGTCTTTGATACACTCAAATTTATCGTTGGCAGCGACGATTCAGCATCGGAGTTGGTATATCTGCGAAGAAGCCCCGACGCTAAACGCGGACTGAGGAATCAAGCAACGATGGAGCAACTCCTAGAAGCGAAGGGGTTTAGAATAGTTGAACCGGATAGATTAAGTGTAAGGGAGCAGATTCTTTCCTTATCGAGAGCTCGTCTAATAGTAGGACAGGCGGGTGCGGGTATGGCGAACGCATGCTTTGCTCCGGTGGGAGCAAGCATATTGGAAATAATGCCTGATAAATATCCGGACGTTTGGATGCGTCATGCTTCCCGTCAAATAGGCCTTAACTGGCACCTGTTTGTTTGTGAAGTTCAAGAGGAAGATATACGTTATAATGTTAATCCTTTGTGGCCTAACGCGACGCATTTTACCTTTGACGTCCCGTTGGATCTCCTAGAGGAGGCAATTACGACCGTCAGCAAATTTCGTGGATTTTAGGCGTCGAGTTCTTATGCCGCTGGAATGGCAATCGATTGTTCGGTCTCACTTAGAGAACAAGCGAACAGGTCAAGGCGGTCTAATGCCTCGTGAACTACAAGCATTTCACGCTCAAATCCTTCGACCAATAGATGTGAGATATAAACGATCGGATCTGCAGCGCCGTTGTGCTGGATCGCGGTTTTGGTCTGCTCAGTCACCCCCTCTTCCGAAATTGCTAGGGTTACATATCCATCATCGTCGGATACATCTCCGATAAGCGGCACTACACGCGCGACAAAGGTTAGGCGACCAGTTTCGTCACTGCCCGAGAGGTCCTTCACGATCTTTCCATTGCCGGTGATCGATAACTTGCCAGAGCAAGATCGCCAGTCTACAACAATCGCACACACGCGTTGGCATGGGCCTATAAAGACTCGAACAGCTAAATCCGGCTTGATTTCGACGAACGATAGACTCAGGAGACTAGATTGATTTGCGCGAATATTCTCGGGCAGCGCGTAATCTGTAACGGAAACTCTTGCTAGAGGTGCAAAACTAGCCGGCTTATTCGTGGCCGAGTTTATTGTCTCGATCGCCAGTAGAGATGCTGACAACGAGCGTGCAAGTAATTCTGAAAATTCTGGGTTAAGATGCGAAGGGTCGGAGAATGCACTTTCAGATGAAATCCCGCTACTGGCAAACAAATCCGACAACCACGCATCGCCATCGAAGAAGTAGCAGCCCTCTTCGATAGCAACCTGTTTTTGCACTTCGTATGTTACTCGTGTGTTGGGGTTGAATTTCTGCGGCGGAATCAGCAGAATTACAGGTGCTATGCCCTTAGACCGGATACTGAAAATAGCCGACCTGATGTAACGTTTCATGTGCTCGATTTGATAATCACCTATATATATCAAATAATAATCATATACTGTCAGATCTAAGATGCAGTATTCGGCCAATACACTGAGTTCTTCGATAAACAAGGACCATAATAAGGAAGCGCTTCCGCCTATCGCCTTGATCCCGATGACGTCTATATCCTTAATTTTTGCAAGTTTTCTTGCAAAACCTTCCGGCATTACAGAATTTGATTGCCCTATTACATAGACAGTTGGAATGGTTCGCACTTCGACGGGTCCCGAGAATTGTGCTGGAATGTTAACGATCCACGCTAGCTAGTACCTGGACAGCGTTCGTAGCACTCGCTGGTACCAAACGTCCAATCCCAATCCTTAGCCTGAATGAGTCCTGTCGACATTGCCCATGCGGCGTAGTCTCCGGCAGAGCGCAGTGTTCGACACAGTAGCAGCAAACGTTTGGCCGAACGCAGAGACTGCTGCAGAACCGAGCATCATACCGGTCGAGGCAGTCATCGTGAACACCTTTGGTCGTTGCGCAGCATGTTCGATCACTTCGCGTGGGTCTGGATATCAGAGATTGCCGCCATCATGGTATGCAAATCGTACGTGAGTCGCATGGTCGACAAAGATTTAGCTTGATACTGGGCATCCTCAGCAACGATCTCTGATTCACATACGTAACCTGCATAATTTAAGTGGAAACGGGCGGATGTGTTCATCGTTGAAGGATCTTCGATAACGTCAGGCCTGATCTCAAAGATATAGCAGCCGGCACAGCAGAATACGATGTTTGCGAGAGCGGTTCCGTAGACACCCACCACCATACGCGCCTCGGACAGTATCGCGATCTGCTCCCGGACGCTTATATCTGCTGCCTCGATCGTTACAAATCCCAAAGTGGTAAGCGCCTGCTCAAATCTCGCTTCGTCACTAAGGGTGCGCTTGTTGTCGCTCTGTTTCAGATAAATGAACGGCCTCCTTGGCGTGAAGTCCGATCCGGCACTCGCGGAAATCTCTATTCGCAGGCGTGAAAATAGTTGTTGTGCAATGGCATTTGGAAAGCGCGTTCCAGAGGTGTTTAAATTCGAAGAGACAATTGCACGTTTTAGTTTCGTGGGAGCCCTAATAGTTGTCACCGCTGTTTGGGGGATACCTAAAAGATTCAGCAGATCCTTTTGCCAGTTGAACCACAGCGGGCTGGTTACAACCTTAAGTTTTCCATTTACGATTTCGCTTAAAAATGGGTACAAGCTGGTACAGCAGTCGAAGATAAAGTGGTTGTAGTCAGTGTATGAGGCATGCGATAAAATGACAGTATCTTCGGAAATCAGCGCGATTTTTTCGGTATAGCTATCTGGTAGAAGAGGAGTATCTTCAAACTCATCAAAAACTATTTTGGCTGCGTTGTTCATAGCGGTCTTCGACCATAACAAGCCTGCCGCACTATCTTGCCAAATTTTTCCTGCCGGGAATTGCACAGCTCCCGAATTGTTGTGATAGATGACGTTCTCAAAGCAAAAAAACTCCACCGCCTCTGAGGAAAAGCTATTCTTTTCGTAAAATGCACGAAATGGCGAGGTAAGCGGCTTATCATAAAAAATGTTAACAATTGATTTGCCAAAAGAAACTGTTTCTTTGGGGCATGCAATCCAGCTAAGGATGTGAGTAGAATCAGCCAGAAGAGAGTCTTTCGATGCCATTTCGGTAGATGCAAGGTCTTTTTTTGAAACGAGCGTAAAACCGCCGATGGCATTTTGTAGCCGCCTTATTTCGAGAGAAATTTTCGGCAAGCTTGCAGTTATTGTTTGCTCTAGATCGGTATTTATAAACTGGTCGCGGCCGTGGAAGAAATTCATATCTTCATATCGTGCGACCCGCGCTTCATGCGTTGCTGCCGCGCCGCCGCCGCGTCGTCTTTTTATAAGAAACTCCTCTTCTGATTTGATGATATAGTGGTTAACCTGAAACAGAGAGAAATCTACGCGGTCCGCCACGCCGATAACGCGTTCACCAGAAAAGGCGTCTCTACCATCAGGCTGAATATATCGTCCGGAGATTAGCTTGCCATGATGAGGACTCAAAATCTCATCGACGCTCGACGCACGGTAAATAGATTTTACCCAAAGATTTTCCTTATATTCGGAAGAGGCAGCCTGACGGAACCGGCTAGTTACCAGCTCTGCCTCCTTATTCTTATGACCTGACGAGCCAAAGACCCGTTGATTAATAGCGATCGCGCCTACGTCATCAGTAACGGCGTCTAGATACGCGTTTATTGTTACACCTCCGAGGGGAACCAAAAATTCATCGGCATCAAAGAGGGCTATAAATTCATAGTCATCTCGTAGCGTCGTGATGGCATGGTTGTATGCCGTCATCTGAGGCGATTGACCTTCAGGTACGATCCAGCGTTTAGATTTTATCAAATTCGCAGACGTCAGCTTTTCCAATAGCTCCGAAGTCCCATCGGTGCTATCGTTATCATATATCAATATGTCTTGAATTCCGATCGTCTTATAGTAGGCCACCCATTCCAAGACATAGTCTCGCTCGTTCTTCATTATAGCGACAAGACACAGAAGCTTTTTCACAACATTCCCCTCACAGCGCATCCAAAGCTCTGGATGGACGCTTTGACATAAGAATTATTCGGGCGCCACGTTAAATGGAGACGACCGAAGGAAACTCTGCTCTTCAGGCTCACAGATTGATAAAAGTTTAGGAAAATATGATCGAACTGTCCAATCGACACGATTCATAAAATGTCCTTATCGTCTGCGTCCTCCAGAAATTATATAGCGTGGTTCTCGCCAAAGCCAACCGGCGTTAAGTTTCGCCCGAAATTTGATCCTGAGGGCGCCGTCCAGGCATCGGTTTGATAGTCATCCCGTTCAACAGGCTTCGAGTCAGATTGCGTACGGCAGGCCAGCGATTGTTTCGCTCAGCCTAGCTGCTCCTGCTGAAACTGGATCCATTCCCGCTACCGCGGTTGTGAGCGGACCGGTAGTCGTGTTTGATTGTACAAACAATAAGCGTAAAAAGATCTGATTCCTGATGCACCGTTGCGTATTCCTAGCCCTCGCCTATGGACGCTTCTTCATAAGGCAGAACTTTTTTCTGCTGCATTGCAACAAGCTGTTGCGCGGTGAAGAAGGAATTGGTATCTCGGCTTCAACGCCGCAACGATAAACTTGGCCGTCTGCTCGCCTTTCAAGCTAATATTCTAAAGGGATCTCGTCGAATGTATGTTCCCCCTCTGAATGCCATTCTGTCGGTTCTTAAGTGCTCCCGAAAAGATCTAGAAGGTGCCAACAAAATATCGGTGCCTGCGCCGTTCCTGCGGCTGCTTTTGCAGCTTGCTGTTGTTAATTCCGATTTCAATGAAGAGGGGTATTTAAAGGCTAACCCGGATGTCGCGAAGGCGATTGAGGGCAAAGCCGACGAGAGCGCCTTGCTTCACTACATCGGATACGGTTATTTCGAGGGGCGCGTCGGCGCGACGCCGGACGTCGACGAGGCGTGGTATCTTAAGACCTATCCGGATGTTTTCAACTCGGTGAAGGCTGGCGAGATCAAGTCGGCCGCGGACCATTTCAATATCATCGGTGCGGCCGAGGGGCGCAGCCCGAACGCTCAGTACAGGAATGAGGCCTTCCAGTGGAAAAAGGCGCTGGTTCCCGGCACTTGATCAGACATTGAACGCTTTGTGGACGAGGGCTGATCTTGCCGCGCATTTGGGGAAAACCGGTGCGTGAATGCTCATTCTCGCTTTGCGGGTCGATCGTAAAATCGCACTCGACCGGAGCCTTCGAACACGGTTATTGATTGTCTCGCGTCGGCCTGGAACAGGTTCGTGGGCGCGGGAGTGTGATGGGTGATGCAGCATAATATTGTCTGTGGCTTTATCGACAAGATCGATGCCTCGGGGGTTCGGGGCTGGGCAGGTGACCTGACAGCGCCGGACACTCCGCTGGTGATCCAGCTGGTGGTCGATAATGTCGCGGTCGACAGCTTGACCTGCGGTATGACGCGAGCCGATGTCGCCCACGCGGGGTTCCCGTCGCCGAATGTCGGCTTTTACGCGCGGCTGCCGGAATGGTGCCTCGACGGCATCGAACATACGCTGGAATTCCAGAGTGCTGACGGGGAGCTGCTAAGCCGGGCAGATTTCGTGGAAAAGGACGGGCGCCTGGTCGAGGTCGAGTATGGACCCTGGCGCACGACCTTCACACTCACTGCGCCGCCGCCTGCCAGCAAGCGCGATTTCTTGAAAGGGCTGTTCCAGCGCGAAGCAATGGCGCAGGTGGATGCAGTGGCGGCCGACGCTCCCGCCGACGGCGCGATTGCGATGGCTGACGCCATGCCGACGACGGCACCTGTTTCGGCGCCGCGCGATACCGCCGCGGAAATGAAGCTGCTGCTGGATACCGGGACGTTTCAGCCGGAATGGTACCTGTCGACCTATGCCGACATCGCGGAGGCGGGGGTCGACCCGCTGACGCATTATTACTTCTATGGGTTCAAGGACGGCCGGCGCCCGAACCCCTATTTCGATTCCACCTGGTACGTGAAGACCAACCCGGACCTGGGGCCATATGAAAACCCGCTGGTCCATTACCTGATGATTGGGGAAGAGCAGGGGCTGCGGCCGATCTTCTACTTCGATCCGGTCCATTACCGCCACGCGTACGAGATTCCGACGTCCGAGTCATGCCTAAGCCATTATCTCGCCCATCGCAAGACAGGCAGTTTCAGCCCGATTGCCGACTTCGACGCCGAATACTACGCGGAGCAATACCCCGACGTCGCGGCGGCGGGTGTGGACACGTTCGAGCATTATGTGACCTATGGCTTCCGGGAAGGCCGGAACCCGTCGCGCCTGTTCGATACACGCTTCTATCGGCAACGATACCTGCGCGACAGCGACGAGAGCCCGCTGCTGCATTATTTGCAGCACAAGGATGAGCCGGGAATCTATCCCTCGTTGCCCGATCACGAGTCCACCGTGGCTCGTCAGCTCAAGCGCTTCTCCAAGCCGGGGCCGCATTTCGAAGAGCGTCAGCCGCTGCCCAATTCGTCAGCGCGGCGGGCCAAGATACTCGCCTATTACCTCCCCCAGTTCCACGCCTTCCCCGAGAATGAGGAATGGTGGGGCAAGGGCTTTACCGAATGGACCAATGTGGCGCGGGGATTGCCGCGCTTTATCGGACATTACCAGCCGCGCATCCCGCGTGATCTCGGCCACTACTCGCTGACCGACAAGGACGTTATGCGCCGCCAGATTGAGATGGCGCGCGAGGCGGGGCTGTTCGGCTTCGTGTTCTATTTCTACTGGTTCAACGGCAGCCGTCTGATGGAGCGGCCGCTGGATATGTTCATGGCCGATCCGGCGCTGGATTTTCCGTTCGCCCTCATGTGGGCCAACGAGAATTGGAGCCGGCGGTGGGACGGGTCTGAGAGTGAGGTGCTGATCTCGCAGGATTACCGTGACGAGGATAATACCAAGCTGGTCGACACGTTTGCCGCCGCCTTTCGCGATCCACGCTACATCCGCGCCTCCGGCCGCCCCGTGCTGATGGTCTACCGTCCCGGGATCATTCCCGATTGTAAGAAAATCGTGGCCGAGTGGCGCAAGCTCTTCCGGGAACGGTCTGGGGAAGATCCCATCATGATCATGTCCCAAAGCTTCAACGATAACGATCCGGAAAAATTCGGGCTGGACGGCGCGATCGAATTTCCGCCCCATAAGCTGGTGGTGGGGTTGAAGACCCGGAACGACGAGCTGAAATACCTGGACCCGGATTTCACCGCCCAGGTCTATAGCTACGACGACGTTGTCCAGCATTCTGTGACCGAGCCGACGCCCGCGTTCCCGCTGATCAAGACGCTGTGTCCCAGTTGGGACAATGACGCGCGGCGCCAGGGTTCGGGGCTTGTGATCCACGGTTCGACGCCGGCCAAGTATCAGAATTGGCTGGAGAAACTCATCGACTACAGCATTAAGAAGCCATTTTTCGATGAGCAGTTCGTGTGCGTGAATGCCTGGAATGAGTGGGCTGAGGGGACCTATCTGGAGCCGGATCTCTATCACGGCGCCGCCTATCTCAACGCCACGGCGCGGGCCGTTGCCGGCTCTGCAAGCACGTCGGGGGTCAACAGGCTGCTGCTCGTCGGACACGATGCTTTCCCCTCCGGCGCGCAACAACTGTTGCTGAATATCGGTCGCGTCCTGCGGCGGCGCTTTGGCATCGAAGTCAGCTTTGTGCTGTTGGCGGGCGGAAAGCTTGAGAAGGCCTATGCGGAGGTTGCCCCGACCAAGATCTATGCGATCGGGGCGGAGCTGTCGCAGTATCTGGCCGAACTCCATTCCCGCGGCTTCAAGGCGGCGATCGTCAATACGTCCGCGGCGGCAGCGGCCTGCGAGGCGCTGGCCGGCGCGGGAATCACGCCGACTCTATTGGTCCACGAATTGCCTCGGATCATTGCCGAAAAGAATCTGCTGGCTGCCGCCCGCACGGGGCTCAATTTTGCAAAACAGACCATCTTCGCGGCCCCCTACGTTCGCGAGCAGTTTCTCGAAACATGCGCGGTAGAGGATACCCAGACCCTGATTCTGCCGCAGGGTAGCTACAAGGAAATGGTCTTCTCGCCGATGGCGCGTGCGGCCCTGCGCGCTGAATTGGGGATCGCGGATGGCGAGTTTCTCGCCATCGGCGTCGGTTACGCCGATCTGCGCAAGGGTTTCGACCTTTTCCTGCAAATCTGGCGTGCGGTCCGGCGGCTGAAAAGCGAGACCCATCTCTGCTGGGTCGGCGACATCGATCCCGCCATGAAAGGTTACCTGGCAACCGAAATTCAGCGCGCGGAAGCCACCGGGACGTTCCACATGCTTGGCTTTCGCGACGATATCGGCGCGCTTTTCTCGGCTGCAGACGCCTTCATCCTGTCATCGCGCGAAGATCCGTATCCCACGGTCGCGCTCGAGGCGATATCGGTCGGCACGCCGATCCTTGCCTTCGAAGGAACCGGCGGCATTCCCGATACTGTGCGCCTCCATCAGGCTGGGCTGGTCGTGGAGTTGGGCGACGTGGACGCCGCCGCAGACGGGCTCTTGAAGCTGTTCCACCAACCCGATCCGGCCGCCGAACGCGAGCGCCTTGCGGCAATTGCCACACAATATTTCTCATTCGAGCGATATGTAACGAAGCTTTGCGACGTCGTATTCCCCGAGCGGGCCCGCGTCTCTGTGGTTGTACCCAACTATAATTACGCACATCATCTGAAATCCCGATTGGGGACCATATTCGGCCAGACCTATCCGGCTCACGAGATTATCGTTCTGGACGATTGTTCGAAGGACAACAGCCTCGAGGTCATCGAGCAGGTTGCCGCGGAGTGGCAACGCGACGTGAAGATCATTGTAAACGAGAAGAATTCCGGATCCGTATTCCGTCAATGGCGCAAGGCTGCCGAGGTAGCGACCGGAGACTATGTTTGGATTGCCGAGGCCGACGACGAATCGGACCCCCAATTTCTCGAACGACTAGTGATCGCCCTGCAGGGGGCGAAAGATACGGTCCTCGCCTTCTCGGATTCCCGCGCAGTCGACAGCGACGGCAAGCTGATGTGGCCCGATCACAAAAACTATTTTGCCTCCGCAGGCGCGCAGGCCTTGTCCCACGACGGTGTATATCGCGGCCGGGAGTTTGTCCGTCGTTTCCTTTCGGAGCGCAATCTGATCTTGAATGTCAGTTGCGTTATCTGGAATCGCGCGGCGCTGTCGCAAGCAATGCGCCGTTGCGAGGAGGAATTACTGACCTATCGTATGGCTGGAGACTGGCACCTCTATGTCGATGTCATGACATCTGAGGATTGCCACGTGGCCTATGTTGCCGAACCGCTCAACGTCCATCGGCGTCACGCATCCAGTGTAACCCACTCGTTGGCCGCGGCCGCGCATGTCGCCGAGATCGAGCGCGTTCATCGGCTGGTTCAGGCACGTCTAGGTGCGGATGCGCCTACTGGGCGGCAGGCAAGCTATATCGTTGATATTGCCGCCCAACTCGGGGCGACGCCGCTTGCCAAAAGTGCGACAAAAGCGCCGGCGTCGGCCAAGACAGCCAAGGTAAAAGTCAAAGCGAAGCATTAGGTCAACGCTGTGAACCGTTCACGCAAGTGGAGCTTACCAAAATCAGCGCCGTGGCGGTGTCGGATCGTGGAACGTTCAGCCCTGGTGCTAAGTGGTACTTTTAGAGGCCGATGAATTGTTTTCACGGTAGGTGCCCAAATAGCCGTTAACCATGGCATCTCGGCTTGGCGGGGGCCTGATCCCACTCATCAGCCGTTCCCATAGCCCGTCTTCGGTACAGGCCCTGCGGATGGTATCGGCCAGCGAACGCGCGTCGCCGATCTGAAACAGCAGACCGTCGACCTCGTTCGTGATGCGTTCGGCCGGCCCACCGACATTCGATGCGATGACCGGTTTCTTGAACATCCAGGCTTCGGAGATTACGAGGCCGAAGGCTTCCCACCAGACGGATGGGATCAAGCACCAGTCCACGCGCGCCATAAGGTGCCCGAGCTGGTCGACATGGTACGAGCCATTGAATGTGACCAGCCTTTTGGCCGGCGGAAGCAACTCTTCTTGCTTGCGGAAGGCGAGAATCTCGTTTCGACGTTCTTCCGATGCGTACTTGATATTATCGCCGTTGATTTCGATCGAAAAGCCGGTAAAGCCTTCATCGCGTAGCATTTGCACCGCGCGCAGTATGACCCAGACACCCTTGCTGTCCACCATTTGACCAAAGAAGCCGAAGCGGTTGCGGGCAGGCCGGCGGGCGTCGATAAATTGCTGATCGACGCTGTAATCCTGCTGACCGTTCGTGACATGGGTGATTTTGCTGCGTTCGACGCCCCATCGGACAAAATGTTCGATCATGAAGCGACTTGGCGTGGTAAACGCGTCGACTGCCTTCAGGTGCCGCTTGACCCACATCTCCCTCATGAAAAACTCTTCTGGAGGACGATTGGGAAAGCACTGATGACACCGTACAGGGGAAGCATGGTCGCATAGTGAGTTGTCGACAGTACGGACCATGTGCCCATGAGCATCGCAGATCGCGAGAAATTCATGGAACGTGAAAATGATGCGCGCGTTGGGAAGAATCCGCCGCGTCAACGTGATCAGATCGAGACCAAATAACAGGAAGTGATGAAAATGGACGACGTCAGGTTGAGTCGTTTCTAGAAACTCTATGTAGCCTTCGATCAAATCTGGATTCGACGTTTTGTGCCACCAATAATCATAATCGCGGCTTAAGAATAAAAATTCACCTTTGCGGCCGTCGAAGCCGGTTATCCGCGCGCCGCTCTTGAAGAAAACATCGAAGCTCGGATCAATACCCGCAAGCAGCATGGGCTCTATGCCGTCGACGGTCTTCAGACCCTGAAACAACTCATAGCAGATTTGCTGCGCTCCACCACGAACCAGCTCCGGGTGGAATATGCTCAAAAGCAAGACCTTCATGCTACGCGGTTCCGGTCTGTTTGGCGGATAACTTTGTCGTCTCGCGCTGTGGCGCAGGCACCGCTTTGCTTTTGCTAACGGAAGGCTTCACCCCGTTGGCGTTCGAAAATTCATCGTTCAAGCTCGCGAGTGTGTTTTGGTCTCGAAACGCTGGATGTTGAGGCTTGGGCCCCAAAAGGTTCGATGAGATGTAAGGCCCCCAATTTGCGGAGAAAAGCCAGCGATTCACGATTGAGCCACCCTCATGGACAGGTAGTCTCGTCGATCCATGGCCTTCAAGATGCCATAACTTGATGTTGTGAATCCAAGGAACTGTGCCAGCCTGGATGCTTTTGAGGCACAGATCGGCATCTTCGTAGTGACCGAACACGTAATCCTCGGTGAACCCTCCAAGCTCCTCGAACCAAGTGCGGTCGCATGACATGAATGCCCCGGTTACGGCAGGAACCCTCCTGGGCTTTAAAAACCGAGCGGCGTCGGGCGGGGCGCCTTTGCCATAATGCTCGACCCGAGCCAATTGCCACTCAGCTGTTCGGTCTCGCCGGCGCAAAGGCCCTTTGTCGATTGCAAAATACATTCCTCCATGCATCAGCGAACCGTTGTCGTAGTAGAGCGGAGCCCCGAACAGCTTTGTCTGCTCCGCCGGGGCTTCCTTAAGAATTGCAGTATGTTTTGTGGCCCAGTCGAGATCGTAAGGAAAAACATCCGGATTCATGATCAGGATTCGGTCACTCTGGGCGTGTTTGACCGCCACATTGTTGGCTGCGCCAAACCCAGCGTTTCCAGGAAGAATCACGACGGTCTGATCGATATCGTATAAATGTGTGGCTATCCGTGCTTCCTGCAGAAGCGAGTCGGCTAATTCCGGGCTGTTACAAATATAAATGAATTCGTAATCTTCGATGCCAGGGTTTCCAGAGAATAAACAGTTTTGGAGGAATAAATATTCCGATTTTCCGTACAAGCAAACAACGATCGAGCCGACAGGCTTGCGTTTATTGCCGGAGACGAATCTTTCAGCATATTGAGATGAAATTATCCTGTCGGTTATACTTCTATTATGCATGATAATCTCGGCGCCGAGTCCCCCGTCCACGCAAGCGACGGCCTGCACCTGTTGGTTCCCGAAATGCTGCACGCCGGCCAAATAGGTAAGAACGAGATTCCGCAGCTCGGAATCCCCCATTACCGTAGCCATCGCTGTAACGGTGGTTGTCCAGCCGGACTTCAGGCAGATTTCCACCTTGAACTCACCAGATGGGTCAACTGGTTCGTCGGCAAAAAGGAAACCAAAATAGCCAAAACTATAGATTGATTGTCCACCGAGCGCTTCCTCGGCATCGATCCTTCGCACTCTCGCAAGTGCAGAATGGTCGAATGTAATGCTCCATTCCCTGGCGACCACGGCAATATGATCAATTGGTGACTCGGCGTCGACGATCCATCCCACGATCATAACGCCTCCGCGTCGTGATACGACCAGGCTCTCGAATGCGTGTACGAGTGACGGGTTAGCCGAGGGCGTGAAACTCGATGATGCAAAGCGACTCACGCGATCTTGCGTCTCTTGTTTGTTATCTACCCGTGCGTGAACTATCGGAAGCGCTTCTTCTGCCATGAGCACCACACAAAATCCGAGCGACAAGGGGTTTGGCAGTGACGCCGGTATTTTGGCGGAGCAAAGCCCACGATGAATTGATCATAGCTCGTGGGGCATCGTTGGCAATGCGTCTAACTTTCGCATTTGGCTAAAACTTCACGTATTTGGCGGCGCAGCACGGACACGCCTTCAGTCCGCTGAGGCCTCTCCGGTCACCCCGACAGAGTCTTCGCGCGCACGGCGGCTCGCCATGCCCACGTGAATTACCAACGGCGTGGTTAACGCGTAGCCGGAGAGCTTGGGGCGGTCATCAATCAGGCGACGGATGGCACGTAGCTCTTCGGTGACACTCCCGAGCGCGCCAAGACGGTTAAGTTCGCCGAGCTCGCAGCAATACGCCATCATCCTGACATCCACGTGGCCGAAGTAGAGGTGCTCGGCAAACAGCGCCACAAGCTTGCGTGCGCCGGCTGGTGAAAGTAGGTAGCCATAGGCGCCTACTGAGACGTTGCGTTGCTCTATCTCCGGCAGCGCCTCGATCGCGGGAACGCAAGTTGGAGAGTCGGCTGCGTCGCCTCTAGCCGTCTGATCGCCGCAGAAGATGAGATCAAACTCGGGCGGCAGGGGGATCGTTTGCAACCGCTCCGCTTGCTGCAAGAGTACATCGTCCTCCAAGACGAACGCGAACGCCTCATTCAGGCGCGCGACCCGTTCCCAGATCAGAACATGGCTCATCATGACGCCAAGAGCGCCTTTGTTATTCAACGAGTTAGGATCGCGCGTTAACCGGAGGCATGCGCCGTCGGGCATCATTCGCCCAAGGAAGCCAACACCCTCACGCAGTTCGAAATGGGCTGGATTTAGCTGACGCTTGATCGAGCGCAGCCTGTCTTCATCCTCTGGTAGATTTACGACGAAAGTCGGTATGACGAAAGTCGCTATATTGTCCATTATCCCTCCCGCAGTGACTTTACCGCAAGTGTCAGTTCGAATGTGTGTCCCCAGCAACTGTTTATGGCGACTCGATACGTGGTAAGCCCCAATCGTAGACGCCCAGGGGGTGCTGTCCTAATTTAGGACAGCACCGCCCAGGGGGCATCAATGGCAATTTACGCGCTGATGCCCTATGCTCCAGCGGTTACGGTTACAGAAACTATGGGATGTCATGCAAGC